>PVMK01127928.1_pt1 | contig 74434 bp, 69 predicted proteins | sample 1853481 | NCBI WGS metagenome assembly PVMK01 (sample SAMN08533507, study PRJNA380276) | Marine sediment metagenome, whole genome shotgun sequencing project.
ACCTACAAAGGCAGTAAACTCAACGTTGTTCAGCTTCATCATGATCTCCTTAAAGTGCTAAAGTAAGACTAAGGGACGTGCGCTGCTTGAGTTCTGCGAAGGCGATATAGTGAGCCGGTGTAACGGCGAACCCTGAGTATTCGTTATCGAACCCAAGCGCACCTGCGGATTCGAAACTGAAGCGGTGAACATCGAGTGTTATGGCCGAGGTATTCGTAATCCGCAGGCGCATGTCCCGCTTCCACTGACAGCTACCTGCCAGCTGTATCTAGTATCACGGAAAGCGGAACGGAATACCTATATTTGGCCGAGGGTGTGTGAAAATTCAAACTCAGAAAACTCAAGTGGGAAATATCCTCTGAATCTAATGGCTTTATAGCCAGAAAGTGGGATTACTGAGTCAAATTGAACGGCTGCCTAGCTTATTTCTTCAATATCGTCCTAAAAACAGAGGTAGCCAAATAGTTATCATACAGCCTCGGCCAATATAGCTGTCGTTGGGAAACGTTCTAATTGCCAGGCAACATGATGTGTGCTGATGGAATCCTTGCATGTATCTGCCAGGGTCGAAGCGAACCCGGCACCGTTGGAACTTACTGGGATGATGGGAAGTCGAATAAGGTGCCATGCAGGAAATGCTGAAAAGTAGGAAAGAACGATGGAAATGGCAGATGTCACGATACATATACATGAAGCAATAGATCACGAACGCAGCACTCAGATCGCGGATACCCTGAGAACACACAAGGGAGTGATGGCCGTGGCCCACCACGACAAGACCTCACACCTGATGATCATTGAATATGATCCAGACACGGTGACCTCACGGGAACTGCTTCAAGTCGCTCTCGACCAAGGCGTGCATGCGCAATTGATTGGGTTGTAGTGAACGCTGCCAACAGTCGGACGTCTTTGCCATAAGAAGGCACGAGACGTTGAAAGCAGCGGCAGCCAACCTGCATCAGTTAGTCAAGGAGAAAGTTTATGGGTGATACATCAAAACCAGTAGGCGCAGAAAAGACAGTGGAATGTGAAGTGTGTTTAAAGGAAGTTCCGCTCTCGGAAGTACATGTCCGAGAGGCAGAGGACTATGTAGTGAATTTCTGCGGGTTGGAATGCTACGATAAGTGGGTCAAGCTGGCAGACAATAAGAAGAATCAGCCTGAATCCTGATCATCTGCTTTCTAGTCTTGCATAGATTTCGTGGGTACCTCACTTTAGCGCGATAATGTGCTGGGGGTGCGACATGACACGAAGGAAACGATACAGCTCGGAGTTCAAGCGCGAAGCTATTTCTTAGCGAGCTGTTTTATGATGATCCATTCCCCCGACCCAGGCAGATGATCCACCTGGGTACGGGATAACGACAAGGCGAATAAACGAGGAGGTAAGCTATGTCCAATCATGTCTACAAGAAAGTCGAGCTCGTCGGCTCGTCCACAACCAGTATCGAGGACGCTATCCAAAACGCCATCGGGACGGCGGCCAAGACACTCAAGCACCTCGAATGGTTCAAGGTGTCAAGAACACGCGGGCACATTGTTGATGGAAAAGTCGGCCATTACCAGGTGGTGTTGAAGGTTGGCTTCCGCATCGAGGACTAAGCGCTTTCAGCAGGCTGCCATGCGTCGTTGGCTTCGGTCAATTACTATCTAATCAAGTAAAGAATCATCGTGGGATCGGTGCGTTCATGATGGTTCGATTAGCCAATAGTCAAACTGGCAGCGATTGGATTCATTCAGGATGAATGACTGTTCCTGGCCGACTCCAGTTATACGCCGTAATCGGTGTTTAGGTTCCGGTTCTTGCCAGTAAGCAGTTATTCACCAGGGTTAATTTTCAGCGAAACGAAGAACTCAAAACGGCCAATAGCGGAACAATGAATAATGTTTCCGGCCCCAAAGTTAGGATTGAAATGTGACGTTTTACCCTGTTGGCAGTAATACCAGGCGGCGATGTGAGAGGTGTTCTCGACCGGTTGCATTGCTCTTCAGGCGTAACCTTGAAGGGCCAGGACGTATGAGGTCGAAATGCACAAAAACGATTTCACCCGCCTTGCAGTCGAAATCCAAATTTGCAGGTTCCGGGAAAACCACGAGACTTTGCGGGCCCGGCTTTGTTATCCAGTGAATAAACGCCCCAGTTGAAAATATACTCACCGGTATTTTGCCGTTGAGGCTGACCTCATAAGCTTTTTTATTGCCCGGTCCATGGAGGTAAATACTGCACTGATCCTTGTTGGGCTTGAAACCTTTGGTCACGGATTCGGTCGCGGAATCCGCATAGCGCATAACAGCATTCGTTTTACCGAGGCATATACCATGACTTGTGCAGTCACCGAAATCATCGCCTGTCGTGTCTGCCTCAAACGCAGTCAGGACATCCTGTGTATCGAATGAAACCGACAGGACGAATCTCTTGTAGAGCGTACCCACGCCCGCCTCACCGGGATAGGCGAGATAGGCAACCTTCCAACTCTCCTGCGTTGTGATGTAAATAAGTTCAGAGCCCCGGTGGTAAGTAACATCAGGAACCCCAAATTCCTGGAGCACTTCGCTTTTTCTCGTGACACCAACTTCTAGGTTTGGAATGGCCTTAGCGTAGTAGGGTTTTTCGCCAGTGGGCACGGGGATCACGATGCAACCTGTCATCATCACCAAAGGCAGCAGACAACGAATTGGATATAAGTCCACTATACTGATATCTCATGCCACCCGGTTTTCAAAAATTAACAGCACCGTTCCTATGCCTCGTACTGCTCGGAATACTTTCTGGCTGTACAATTTTAGATGTTGTAACAGTTGCAATGATACCGTCACCTGATGCAGATCCATATTCACATAGAACAGGGAAGAATCATTATGAGCCAGAAATCCTCACTTCCAATGAGGATATGGTAAGAATCAAGTACCTCAACGTAGGCCCGAACGCCGAACACGAACAAGTCACGCAACTAATCTCTGACCACTGCGATGGCGCTTACATAGAAACGAATCGCGTGGTATTAAGGGGCTACACTACCGTCGACGCTGAATGCACTCACGGTACTGAATCTTTACAGTGAAGTTCTGCAAATGACCCAAAGCGGACGTCGAGATTGATAATACATCGAACTTCTCACGCCGGAAACTGGAGGCATTCATATGGAAACAGACAAAGTGAACCGTATGCTCACGTTGGCAGCTAATGCTGGCGTGTTGTTTGGGTTGATATTGGTCGCATTTCAGATAAATCGGAATACGGAACTCACGAGAGTCCAGATTACCAACGATTACTACCTGGCGGACATGGAACTTGAGTTGACAATGATGGGGGACGACCCAGTTGGTTCGTGGATAAAAGCAGTTTACGCACCTGATGATCTGACAGAAAAGGACATGGCAATTTTAGATCGCTATTTCAACTATGGGCTGGTTCAGATTCAACGACTGCAGAAAATGAATGAGTTGGGCTTTGCCGATCATGACTGGGAAGAAAGGATCGGCTATTTGGGCTGGCAATTCGGCAATGAAGTTGGGCGTCGCTGGTGGGCGTACAGCAAAGAAGGTTTTCCGGACGACTTTATTCAAACCGTCGATGAGATTCTTGCGAGAGATGATTACACGGGTAACCGAGCCTTGTTGGATGCGATGCGACCAAAGCCGAAATCAGAACAATAATTACAGCTCGGCGACGTCCGCTCATGGCCGTACTCAGTTACACGCATTGACAAAAGTCGAGGTGCCGGTTCTTGCCAATGAGCGGTTATTCACCAGGGTAAATTTCCAGCGAGATGAAGGACTCAAAACGGCCATAAGTTGCTACTCAGAATGCAATCTTTTGCTGGTTAAGCAATTCTCATTCTCATCTACTATACTCAGCAGTGAAATACAGGAATACTCCCGTATACAAGTCTTTGGAGAAAATACATGCGATTTAAACTAATCATGACAGCTCTTTTATTGACCTTTCTATCACAATCCGTGATGGCGCAGCTGAATGCATTCACAGATTATGACGTCAGCAAAGAACTCTGGAACGTCACGATGGTCAAGGTAAAGCCCAACATGAGCGACGACTACCTTGAGGGCCTGAGGGATACCTGGATCGCTTCCAACAAGGTGGCCAAGGAATTGGGGCAAATTGAAGATTTTCACATTTTCCGAAGCCAGGTTGGAGCGAGTGGTGATGCTAATTTGCTCTTGGTGGTTAAGTTTTCTGACAGCAGTCAACTGGAACCCAACAAGGGAGAATATGACAAATTTATGAAGGCCTGGGGTGAGGCCAATCGGGATAAAACGCGTGAAATAGTCAAGAACTACCCAGCGATGCGTGAGATTACCGGTGAATACCTGTTGCGTGAGATCACCGTCAAGTAGAAATTTGACCGTTTTTGAAAAGCCCGGTGAAACCCGGGCTTTTTTCACTACCACTAGACATTATCGATGAGCATCAACTAACTGGAGGCTAGTGGTCGAAGACTCTTGGCATTACCTTACCCGCTGCTAACCAAGCATTGAGCCAGGGAATAATGTCCGCATTTGGCCGTTCTCGGTTATTCGTGGTAACAGGAATCGACATTCCGCTTCCTGCCAGTAAGCGACAACAAGATAAGTGCGAATTTCAATGATGCCTATAGCAACTCTCGGCCATGAGTAGCTATTCGACAAGCTACTTTTTTTTTGAGCAATTCTCATTCTCATCAACTATATTTAGTAGGTGCAGGTCATTCGCACATACATCGGCAAACAATTGAGGAGATATATCGATGCACAACACACTCGCAGATACACCCATTCGTAAGGTGGCTAAATTAGCGCTGATCGCCTTGGCGGTCGTGGTGCTGGTGCCAACGGTCGCGGTCGCGGACACGGCTGACGAAATCAAGGCAATGATAATGCAAGACAACGCTGACTCGCGTAAAAACCTTTCCGGTGGCAGCGAAGGTATTTCAAAACATGGCTCGTTGGAATTTTGGTCTAGCGGTGGCTTGATGCAATACATTGCCGCTGATTCACCCGTCGCCAAATGGGAACAATTTGCACTTACCCCAAAACATATCAAGGTTGTTACCCTGGTTGAAAACCAGGCTGCGATTGCGATGTATTACTCGGAAGGGTCTTTCCAAGAAACCGGCCAGAAACCGGTATCACATTATATGACCAGGGTTACAGGTGTATATGTGAAGGAAGACGGTAAATGGAAGCAGCGCGCTGCCCATTATTCTTCAATCGCTGCGGGACAGGGGACTCAGCAAACTTCGGTGGACTAGTCCGTTCAACCATGTAATTAATGCAGGTGCTACGGGGGTATGTATCCTTTTTGCTATGGGCAATTGGTATTTACCCTCGCTTGCAATTTTGACAATAAATAAATAGCTATAGTGGAAGTCTGAACGGCCAAAGGTACCATCAGACCGTTCACCTTTTTCCCAGACAGGTACATGCGGTTCAATGTTTTTCTCTCTGACCATCCACCCCATCAAGATACTCATGGATTGCCGGCCCACCACCCCAGTCATCGTCATCTTCATGATGGTGTTGTTTGTTGGATCTTAGTCGGGCATTGAATGAATACCTTCAGTCAAAATTGTCAAGGTCGGAAACGGCTGGCATCAAACTTGACGTCAAAAGTAACTTTACGTAATTGGAGAACGGCGGTATTCATTCCTGCCGCAAATTTATTCTCCTTGTGATGCATCAGTACGCCTTCCACGACTGAGAAATCTGAGTATTCGGTGAGAAATTGTATTTCACCACCATTCATGATGATGGTTCCCGCGACTTTTTCGATAAGCCATTTGTCTTTATTAACCATATAATGAACATGTACGCCATTTTCGACCAGGGACAAAGCCAGCAGACCTCCTTGTTCTATCAGGCTCACGGAGTCAATTTTATTGCGTAGCATCAAGGGTGAGTACAAACGCATTGATTGAAGCTGCATCGCAATCAATTGCATTCCTGAGACCCGCTCCGGAGATTTGCCTTCAAAAATGACATGACCAATATCACCATTGAGTATCCGGGTTTCAGATTTTTCCGGATAGCTCAAATCAACCCGCAATTTGCCAGGGGCTTGGATGCTCCGCGTATCTGTGCCATGGGTTTTTCTCATCAGGGCCACCATGTCCCATTCCTGAACCATGCTGTCCAATTTTTGTAGATTGTTCTCACCACCATACGAGTGGATAAGTGTATCCAGCACAGTACGAACGTCCGAACCCTGTGCGTAACTCGGGTGTGAGAAAATGGCAATCAAAATTAACAATGACAAACGGATGAAAACAGGCATAAACCACCAAGATAAGTTAATGAAACAAGCATTACCCCGAAACTGTTTTGGGGTCATTAAGACCGGCTCTTCAGGGCAGAAGAATGAATATTAAAGGGAAAGAGTTTCAAAAGCACGCAAGGCGGCAAGTAAGGGCTGCATCTAGCTGACTCCAGTTACACGTTGTAACAGGTATCGAGGTTCCGGTTCTTGCCAGTAAGCAGTTATTCACCAGGGTTAATTTTCAGCGAGACGAAGGACTCAAAACGGCCTTGAGCAACCTTTCATAAATCGAAAATATGGCAAATAATCCCCAAGCTTTACTCGGTTAATTCAATATTTTCGCAAGTAACTCCAGCTGTAATTAATGGCACAATTTCACTCATCTTTTCGCCATCAACCCCAAACATCTGTATTTTTCCGGCACTACAATTATCGAATTGAATGGTTACCGATCCCCAAGGAAGGACCGCATCAGTGCCAGGCTTCGGAGAGTCGAATGTTCCACCCAAATACTCATACATATTAAGGACTACAGTTTTTCCTGCCTGTATCTCATCGTAGTAAACACCAGAAATTAACCAGAGTCTTTCACCACTGGCACTATAACCATAATAAATAACAACCCATCGGGACCCGTCGACAATAAAATTGAATCCTTCACCATCCAAGGCTGGGTCATACCACATACCTGTTAAACCGCGTCTATCTTCAAAAGTCCCAGCACCGCATTCAGGTCCATTCATATCAAATACTGTCGGTACCGGGATATTTGTGCAAAATCGAGTGCGAAACACGCCGTTGCCGTCTGAAGCCAGGGTTGACAATCGTCCGACAATATCGCCACAACCGCCAAGATCGATTTGACGAGTCGCCCACTGCTTAAGTAGCCAGAACGAAACACCATAGCCACCCAAGTTTGCTTCATTGTACTCTTGGTCACAAGCAGGCCCATCACAACATACCGTGCGAGTATGGCCAGGATCATCAGGGTCCGAATGACGGCGCTCGTGAGCATAAAAACTGAGATTGTGTAAAATTCCTCTCCAGCTTCGATCAAAATCTCTACCAAATTCATCTGAGGAACCAAACAAAAATACAGTTCTTCCGTCTATTCTGGAGCAGCAGGAACCTCCAATGACTCCATCCTCAATACGTGCACCATTAACAAGCTTGCGCATCCAGTCATAAAGTGAGAGCGAAGTCCATGGCAAATGTTCTGTCTGACCGAAATCCATATAATACATAGTGCGAATCGTTTGATAGAAAATTAGTTCATCAGTCCATTCTTCGATTGGCAGCTTGGATACAGGGCTGGTGCAGGTCAATTCCGTGGGGTCGATCCATACGCCGTTTTTCATGAGGGCGAAATCAATTGTTAATTGCTCAAAAATTGGGTCATCCGTTGGGCACATCTCCAAAAAAGCGTCAATATCCGTAATCCCCGCCATACTGCTTGAGCATAGAAATGTGCCAAGAATGATGGTGAAAATTAGCGCAAGTATCCGAGGAAACACCTCAAGCGTTTCAACGAATTGATATGGTATTTTTCGCATATCTGACCCCAAGAAAACCTAAATGAGCATACGAGTTGATTATTTATCATAGTGTTTTTTTAAACTACGGTCCAAAAAAATAATTAAACCAATTTCGGCTCAGAAAGCTCCTTGCACCAACCCCGCAACAATCCTCTCAGTTTGGTCAATGGCGGCTGCTGGCCGTTTTGAGCCCTTCGCAGAGCTGTAAATTGCATTTGATGTATGGCTGCTTTGTGGCGCAAACCGGAACATCAGTGACTGTTACGACGTATAGCATAGGAGTCGGCCAGGAGAGGACCCTGAATAATTTCAAAAACTAATCATCAGTCATCTCTGCATAGTAAATAGAAGATGAAATTGATTAGTACCAAGTGCTGGTGCTGGACCTGCAGGCTCTGGTCACGCAGCCAGACCTGATTCCCGAATTTCTTGCTAACCGTGTTGGAGCATATCGACTGGTCACAACAGAGCGCGTTGGTATTATGACTCCATACCGACTTTTTAATTGAATCCGACCTCTTGGTTTTTGTGATGTAGTGTTAGTTTAGTACGACAATCTCCACGCGCCGGTTAAGGGCACGGCCGTCGGCTGTGCTGTTGGGCTCTGCGGGCGCGTCCTCACCGTATGAAATGGTTGCCATGCGGTCCAGCGCCACGCCTCGTGCATGCAGGTGACGCCGAACGGATTCCGCGCGTTGCAAACCGAGTTGCTGGTTGTACTGCGCCGACCCGGTTGAATCGGTGTGCCCCTGGATTTCCAGATACACGTTCTGGTTGTCAGCCTTCAGATCGCCGGCCAGCTTGGTCAGCCGCGATTGCGCACCGTCGGACAATGTCGATTTGTCCGTGTCGAAGTTAATTTCATCATGGGTGAGCACAACTGTGTAGAGGAATTTGCCCTGGGCAAGAACGCCTGCGTTGGTCGCCCGTTCCAGTGCCTGGCGGCTGGTTTCCGTCAGTTCGTTTATTCTCTCATTCTGTTCATCCAGACGTGCCTCCAGCCTGGCCACACTTTCGTCTACATAACTCTGGGTGGCACAGCCCGACGCCGAGACAATCACGGCCGCCAGCAACATTACTCTGTTTAAATACATAACCTAATCCTTTGCATCATTAGAATGTTGAGAGACTTTCGCCTCGCCCCCCATTATCAACTCAAAAAGAAAAAGGAATCATGTGAATTTGATTAAATTTACTTAAACAACGATAGACCCCGAACGCCGAATTCAGATCGCGGACACCATAAGAGAACGCGAGGGAGTAATGGCCGTGGCCCAACACGACGAGACGTCACATCTGATGATCGTTGAATATGATCCAGCACCTCGAATGGTTCAAGGTGTCAAAAATACGCGGCCATATTGTCGATGGAAAGGTCGGCCATTACCAGATTGTGATGAAAGTCGGCTTCCGCATCGAGGACTAGGCACTTTACCTGACCCGTTTGATGTTGTACATCAGGTCGACATAGGTCGATTCTCGTGAACCGTACAATGGAATAAGGGGGGTAACCGCTACGCTATTGAGGACCCCTTCGTAGTACTCGCCGTTGTCATCCGTGTAGCGGAATATCGACACATCGTGGATGACGTAAGGCTGGCCATCCACATCCCCGATATACATCAGTACGTGGCCGGGGACATAGATCAGGTCGCCAATATCCATATCTCTCAGGGCTTGCAGTTTTTCATCCTCGGTGCTGTCAGGTGTAAATCGGGTGTTTTGCCCGAAGCTGCCGGAACCCTGTTGCCCTGTATTGCGGGGCATATGGATACCGAAGGTTTTGTAGATTTCCATAACGAAACCAGTGCAATCACGGGCATTGTAGGAATGGCCCCAGCCATAGCGTTCACCGAGGAATTTGAAGGCTTGCCGGGTGATATTTTCCCGGGTATATGGAATGTATCCCTTGTGCACATCCTTATTACGGGCGATTAATACCTTTTTGAAATCCAGTTTTCCTTCCATGTTGCGTACAGGTAGCGAAACCACGTGGCTCGTGTAAGGATTTTGGCCATACAGGTTGTTGTTTCCGATATCACGGTCCGCCAGGGGGATACGTATGCCCATATCGAGTTGTAGTTCTGAGAGGGCAGGGACTTCCGGGTTGAAAGATGTCCTTATCTTGGCACCTGTGATGATAAGAAAATGTTCCGGATTCTTATATTTCTGAATTGCCTGGCGGTCGCCGAGGGCGATATTTTCAGTTCTGACCCAGGCGGCATAATTGTATGACTGCACGAAGGACCACTCATCGTCCGTGCTTGTGTGCAATACAGCCAGCGCATCACCCGGGAATAATCCGTTTTCCTGGAATCGATCCAGATTCTGCTTGTCCGGTGTTTTGTAATAGCGGTCGTCGGTGGGGTATGCACGCATATCGGAGCGGTTGACGACCAGGGCGAATTGAACCTGGATGGTCCCGGGAATGTTTTTCAGTCCAAGATTAGCCGTATATTTACCATAGCCTTCTGAGTCGAGTATTGTGCCGCTGGTGTTGTACAGGTCGGATTTGTTGGGTTTGCTGATCGCCAGGATGCTTTCCCGTACCTCCCGGCTCGACAGTTGATCAGGAAAAAGAGCCAGGTTCACCATGTGTTGGTTCATGGCAAAAATCCTGTCATTGAACTCGGTAATTTCCTTTTGGTTTTTCAATACCTGGTTGGCATTCTCTGTTTGTTCAACCCAATAATTTGCTGACAAATGCATTTCATTGATCCCGATGACATCAGTAGACCAGACTGCAGCCTGTGTGCCTCCCTGTTGGGAAGGATCTGCTGCGCTGCAGGCGCTCAAGAATAGACTACAAAAAATGAATGTAGTTATTTTCATCAATATAAAATCTCAACAGGCGATGTTGTATCTGTGGATACCAGGCACCCGTCGATAAACTCGGGCGGTGAAAGAAATATGAATCCGTCTGTTATCATTGATGAATATAAAATAGAAAGTCTGTATTCTCAGGGGAATAAATTATTCTAAACGTGAGGGTTGGTGGCTGCAAATTAATTTTCATGGAGAAGGAACACCAGGTGACAGAACAGATCAAGCCAGGAAAGCTGAAAAGCGGAGCCAGAATCGGTATCGTCAACCCATCATACTGGCTGGAGTCGGACCGGATGCAGCGTGCTGTTGGTGTCTTTGAGGACCTGGGATATGAAGTGGTCATGGGGAAAAGCACCGGGCTGAGAGAAAACCAGTGTGCCGGCAGCCCGGCTGAAAGGGCTGGTGATATCATGACCATGTTTGAAGACCCGACGATCGATGCCATCATTAGTGCAAGGGGAGGCTATGGTAGTAACCGGGTATTGCCTTTGCTGGATTACGATATTATCCGGAAGAATCCCAAGATTTTCATCGGTTACAGCGATATCACCGGCTATTTAAATTCTTTCGCTCAAAAATCCGGCTTAATTACCTTTCACGGCCCGATGTTGACGACCTACGGGACAAAAACGATTCAATACAACCTGGATACCTTCCACCAGGTGCTATCCGGTCAGGGTGACATACGGATCAGATCCACAGCGGCCTGTCAGGCCCGGACACTTAAGCCTGGAATTGCCAATGGCCCCTTGTGGGGCGGAAATCTCACATTGCTTATTGAACGACTGGGTACCAAAGATCAGATCGCCACAAGCGGCTCAATCCTGTTGCTGGAAGACATAGACGAAAAACTCTATGCCTTTGACCGCATGATGCTGCATTTGAAAAGCAGTGGAAGCCTGGATCAGATCAAGGGTCTTGTGATCGGTGAGATGTTGGAAATGGGCGATAGCAAGACTCCGTTCGGCAAGACAATCGATGAAATTGTCCTGGATGTCTGCAGCGACCTGGATATTCCGATTATCAGCAACTTTCCCTGTGGGCACGGTGATTACCAGGCGACTCTTCCCATTTCCCACAATGTGGAAATTCATGCGGATAATGACCCTCATATCCTGATCCCTGAATCACCGGTAATCTGACAGTACAGTAACGAGGAACACCCATGCTTAATTACATCTGGTTCGGAATGATGGCCATCAGTGTCGTTGCCGGCATCTTCACCGACAGAATTGATGCAGTCACCGAAGCTGCGATCAATATGTCAAAGGTGGCGGTGGAAATCTCCATCGGGCTAATCGGGATCATGGCACTGTGGCTTGGCATCATGAAGATTGCCGAAGCATCGGGTCTGATCAGGATTATTGCCAGGGGTTTGCGGCCATTGACCATCCGCTTATTCCCCGATGTTCCGCCAGATCATCCTGCGATTGGATCGATCGTGCTCAATATGGCGGCCAATATGCTGGGATTGGGCAATGCCGCGACACCTCTGGGCCTTAAAGCCATGGAGGAACTGCAGCAGCTCAATCCGAAAAAGGATACCGCAACCAATGCCATGGTGATGTTCCTGGCAATTAATACATCCAGCGTCCAGTTGATCGTTCCGGCCACAGTCGTTGCATTAATGGGAGTGGCAGCCAGTCAGATATTTATCACCACCATACTGGCTACGCTTTGTTCAACCGTCACGGCGATTTTCATGGTCAAGCTGCTGCAAAAAATGAAAAGATTTTCCGTGGAAAACGCATCATGATCGAATCCATCGTTGGAAGTTTAAACGCCGGGGCCAAATACATCATTCCGCTGTTGCTGGTCGGCATTCCTTTTTATGCGCTCAGCGTTAAAAAGGTCAAAGTCTATGAAGTGTTTGTCGAAGGGGCCAAGGACGGGTTTACCATTGCTGTCCGGATTATTCCCTACCTGGTGGCCATCCTGGTGGCTGTCGGGATGTTCAGAGCTTCGGGCGCACTGGAATTATTACTGAATCTTATGGCCCCTTTGTTGAATCTGATTGGCTTCCCGCCCGAAAATCTTCCGCTGGCGCTGATGCGCCCCTTATCCGGGAGCGGTTCCCTGGGTTTGTTAACCGATCTGGTCAACGAGCATGGCGCGGATTCAATTTATTCGAAAATTGGCGCTACGATGTTTGGGTCATCTGAAACAACATTTTATGTGCTCGCTGTCTATTTCGGATCCATTGGCGTAACCCGAAGTCGTCATGCACTCGTTGCCGGCCTGACCGCCGATGCAGTGGGAGCACTTGCCGCCGTATTCTTCTGTAAATTGTTACTTACTTAAGCTGTTACGAATTAAATATCCAGCATGGTCAGGTTATCGATCTTGCTGATACCCAGGCCGGGCAGGTCGGTGATGGTGATTTCCGCGTTGCTGAATTGCACACCACTGCTGACCGGGTCGTATTGACCCAAAGCGGGCGTATCAAGATCTACCTTGGTGATGATCGATGCTTTTGCGACTGCAAGATGGGCGGCAGCGGCGACACCGATGCTGGATTCCAGCATGCAGCCAATCATGCAATCAACGCCGTAGATGCCAGCAATGTCGGCTATCTTGATGGCGTTGGATATGCCGCCGGTTTTCATCAGCTTGATGTTGATGATGTCGGCAGCACGCGTTCTTATCAATTCGATGGCTTCCTGGGGTCCGAACGAACTCTCATCAGCCATGACGGGTGTGTCGATCCGCTCGGTGACATATTTCATGCCCTCGATATCGTCACCCCTGACCGGTTGTTCTACCAGCTCCAGCCGTACACCGCTTTCCTCCAGCGCACGTAATACGGAGACGGTCTGTTTTGGCGTCCAACCCTGGTTGGCATCAAGCCTGATCAAAGCACGTTCGTTAACGGCTGCATAAATGGCCTTGATGCGTTCAATATCCAGTGCAGGGTCTTTTCCGACCTTGATCTTCAGTATTTCAAAGCCAAGATCAATCGCAGCCATTGTGTCTTCCACCATCTTATCGATGTAATCCACACTGATGGTGATGTCGGTGGTAATGACGTTATCTCCGCCACCCAGCAACTTATACAAGGGCGCACCGTAAAGCTGGCCATAAAGGTCATAAATTGCAATTTCTACAGCGGCCTTGGCGCTGAAGTTCCTGACGATAGAGTGCTGAACGGTTTCGGTGAGCTTGTTCAGGTCTTCAATATCCCGTCCGATCAGTGCCGGCGAAATGATCTTGCTGATGGCTTCGATGATAGAGCCATGGGTATCACCCGTGATGACAGCCGTTGCGGGGGCACTGCCGTAACCGATGTGGCCGGTGTCCGTTTCCATGATGACCACCACATCCTCGATCTCTTTGACTGTTCTCATGGCGGTTTTAAAAGGTGTTTTCAGCGGCACCTTCAGCATGCCGAAACGGATACTCTGAATTTTCATTTCATATCTACCATTATCTGAATTTTTTGAATAATTTCCTGTGACGAAATGTTCAGGAATAAATTATTCAAAGGATGTGGGCACCTTAGCACAAACGTGCGCCTTTTCGTATTTAGCAATGGTGCAAAATTGAATATTAAATTCACTCGTCGCCGGTATCGTCACCCGGCTTGCTTTCAGATAGCAAGCGCTCAAGCTCTGACGGGTAGTATTTCTCCAGTAATGCATACAGAACGGCCACGGTTTCCGCAGTAAATTCCTGGCTGACCTGCCAGGGCAGAAAGTGCATCTGGAATGCCCGCACTACGTTCCGGGACTGCTTGTCATGCTCGCCGCTAAGCTCTATGCCGTAGCCGTAAGTGTTTAATGCTGTCTGCAAGGTAAGCACCGGTGGCATTTCCTTTCTGAATTGTTCCCAGTACTTAACCACTGTGTCGTCGTCATACCATGCGCCGTAGCCCAGGCGATAAAGTCTTTGCCAGGGAAACCTTGGTCCGGGGTCGATCTTTCTCTGCGGGGCGATATCCGAGTGACCGATGATATGCGTGGGCTTGACCTCTGTATGCCGTTCCATGATGCCTTTGAGCAGATCGAGAAGGATCTGCAGTTGCGCTTCAGCGAAGTCAGGGTAAAAACAGATTCTTGCAGGCTCCTGGTCAATGACTTCGGGCGGTATGGCTTCTTCTGACCGACGGCAGTAGGTTTGATTGACCAACTCGATTCCAATCGACATATCGTTCAGAGAGGTCTTGCCGGCCCAGTAGCTTGAGCCCGCATGCCAGGCCCGGGCTTCTTCGTTTACCAGGGAGTACAACCTCAATTCCTTGTCCGAATAACTGGGGTCGCCTGGCTCGGGTACGAGATAATGTGAACTGACCGGCCGGTTGGACTTCTTGGTCAGTATATCCAGTGATTCCTGAAAATCCGCGGTGGTGTGGTGAATAACCACAATCCTGACACGCGTATCCTGATTCTCTGAATTAACTACCACAATATCCTGCGGGCCCTGTGTGTCACACGCGGCTATGGCCAATGTCAATACAAGCAATGGTGCTGTGGTTTTGCGCAGGGTGGGCAAGTTGTGACCCACCATTCCATGCTGTCTGAAAAAACGCCGGGAAATATGTAAAAAACGTAAGCAATATTCAATCATGATTTTCCAATGATTCAGCACCTGAAAACAAAAAAATACCACAAAGGAATAAATAATTCTTTACTTTCTCACGAGTAGTGATACTTTACTCTGAACGCAATAACAAAATCTTAACTTAATCATCCCACCAGGAATTACATAATGACTAGTCAATCAGCGTTAAAGAGGCCGCTATCAACACAGTGGAAAACCGCATGGGTACTCATTTTGGTAGCAATTGCAGCTGCCTTTTTCAGTACACCTTTGCTGGCACAGCAGACAGGTGATATTGCGGGCCAGGTAACCAATGCCGCAGATGGTACGGCGATCGAAGGTGTTTCGATCGTGGCCACCAGCCCCGTTTTACCGGGTGAGCGTGTTTCGACTACATCGGCTAACGGCAACTATAGGTTACCGCTATTACCCCCAGGCACTTATACCCTCAAATTTTCTTTAAGTGATGATTCTACACGCACACGTGTGATTGATGTGCTTTTGCAACAACGCTCAGTTTTAGATCTGGAAGTTGACTATGCAGCCGATACAATGGTCCTCGAAGAGGTGATTGTTGTCGGAACCAGCACGCTTGCGCCGGAGACAGGTGGCGCTGCAATTGCCGACGCTATTGGCAATGACCTTTTCGATGCATTACCTGTCGGGCAGGAATATCGCGACCTGATTAAGCTGGTCCCTGGTGTACAATTATCACAGGATACTATCCGCGGGCCGAGTGCCGGCGGTAGCGGCCAGGATAATACTTATCAGTTCGATGGTGTGGATGTATCACTACCGATGTACGGTACACTCTCAGCTGAGCCATCAACCCACGATATCGACCAGGTCTCAGTCGTTCGTGGTGGTTCAACAGCAATCGGTTTCAACCGCTCAGGCGGCATGAAAATCAATACTACCTCCAAACGGGGAACAGGCGAATTTCACGGTACTATCAGTTACCAAATTGAGCCAGACAGTCTGACCTCAGACCGCAAGGATCCCGACCAGGAATTTGATCAGGATAAAGACTGGGTTGTTGCCAGTTTAAGCGGACCTATCATCAAGGATCAGCTCTACTTTTACGCCTCCTACTACGGTCCAACCGTGGATCGCGCCAACCGTGCCAACGCTTATGGTGACGTACCTAATTACAAGAGCGACCGCGATGAGTATTTCGGCAAGCTGACCTGGGCGCCAACCGATAGACTGTTATTTGACGCAAGCTACCGTAGCTCAGAGCGTACCGTGACCGGTGACGATGTTGGTGCGTTTGAACATCCTGACGGGTCTACGGGTTCAGAAAATACCTTCGATGTCGCAATTGTCGAAGGTTCGTGGATTATTAACGACGTCAGCAGTGCTTATTTCAAATACACTGACTATGAAAATGGCGGCCTGACCCGTCCTGATACGGTACTCTCTGCCCAGCCTAGTATCGGCGGGTCTCTTGATATCAATAACCTGGATCAGATGGGTCATTTCCTGGTACCGTCCCTCAGAGATGGCGACGACGACTGGAACGCTTTCGCACAACCCTTAATTGATCGCTATGGTTACATTGAAGGTGGCGTGGCACAGGGCGGCGGTGTCGTCGGTGCTGATACACAATTCGATAACGCAATCTTTACCCGTGAATCATTCGAAGTTGGTTATGACCTGAGTCTTGATTTTGGTTCTGTCTCGCATGATCTCCATTTCGGTTACCACCAGGAAGAGATCGGAGAAGAGCTTATCAGGGCGTCCAATGGCTGGGGTCTGATTGAGTCGTTTGGCGGCGAGGAAACAACCAGTGATGGTACGCCAATTTACTTCCAGGCAGAGTTCTACCAGACAAGTATTACAGATTATGGTATTCCACCAATTGACACCGGAGCCAAATCCCGGAATATCGAGATCAATGACACGATGTACTGGAAAGACTTTACATTCAATGTGGGCTTAATGATCTCCGAAGACAAGCTCTACGGCCAGGGTCTTAAAGTCGATAAATCCGCCCTTTCCGGATTCGTGGCTGCGCCTGGGAACAGATACCTGATGAAGAAGGTTGATTTCAGTGAAATGCTCCAGCCTCGTCTGGGTATTTCATGGGACTTCTCCGAAACGGTTTCGGTGTTTGCCAATTATGCACGCTACTATCCGTCAGCCAGTTCGTTGCCAAGGGCGGCGTCCTGGGATCGTAACCTGCATACCGAGATTCAAGCCCAGTTTGATATCGACGGCATTCAAATCGGTATTGGTTCGGACGAATCATCTTCAGGCAAGCTATTCCAGGAAGGTATTGATCCCCGTCATACAGATGAATATCTTGTGGGTGTGAATTGGGAAGTCAGTGATACCCTGAACACACGTGTACACGCCCGCTACCGTGCATCCCGGGATTTCTGGGAAGATACCTGGAACTGGTCTCGTGAGGGCTACTCCTGTACAGCTGAACCCGATCAGTTTGGCTGTATGCCGGCAGGCTGGGCTCCCGAGGAACCCTACATTCCTGAGCTGGACGATTACCGCGACCAGATCGGCAGCGGTTCATCCTATGTCATCGCACAACTCGACCGGTCATATACCGATTATTATGAAGTGAGTTTCGAAGCGGAATGGCAGTTGGACAGATTCTACGTGACAGGGTCATATACCTGGAGCAAGTACGAAGGTAACTTCGATCAGGACAACACCTCCGGTGTAAATGACGCCAACCGGTTCATCGGTTCATCCAATCTCGCGGACGGCAGAGGCCGGCAGCTGTGGAACATGAAAGATGGTCTCCTGCATGGCGACCGCACACATCAGCTCAAATTCTACGGTTACTATGAACTCACCTGGAACGCAGCGGTTGGTTTCTACGGCATTTACCAGTCCGGTGGCCCCTGGGAAACCTGGAATGGTAGTCCATACGGCTACAGTAGCGATACTATCCGCTTTGTAGAGAAGGCAGGTAAGCACAGGTCGGATGCCCATTATCAACTCGACTTGAATTACGTCCAGAACTTCTATTTTGGAAGTGCTGACCGATATGCATTCCAATTGCGTGCGGACCTGTTCAACGTGTTTGATAATCAGACCGGCTACAATATCGACCCCTATATCGATGCTGCCGGCTATAGTAAGCCTCGAAATTACTTCAACCCGAGGCGTATACAGCTTATGGCCAAGTTCCTCTTCTGATAGAGGGTTTGACCTGGCAGCCAATCATGTTTGCTGCAAAAACCATTGTGATCGGCCCGGAATTCCGGGCCGATTTCAGTTTTGCAGTTAGCAATTCTGGAGTCTGATTTTTACCCATGAATTTTTCCATGAACATTCACGCAGTGGACGGCACGATCGTTGTCGTTTACCTGCTGGCCGTTTTGGCCTTCGGTTTGTGGATAGGGCGTGGGCAACGTACCTCGGCAGATTATTTTTTGGGTGGCCGCTCATTGCCATGGGGCGCTTTGCTGCTGTCTATTGTGGCTACAGAGACGAGTACGGTCACCTTTTTGAGTTTGCCCGGAATTGCTGCAGCTCAAAACGGTAACCTGACCTTCCTGCAGATCACTATCGGTTACATTGTCGGCCGGCTTCTGATCATACATTTCCTGTTACCGTTGTATTTTCGGGGTGAGATATTTACCGCCTACGAGGTTCTCGAATCACGCTTTGGAAAGCTGAGTCGCCGGGCGGCTTCGGTGCTGTTTTTAGGTACGCGAAATGTCAGTGATGCACTACGTCTGTTCCTGACCGCCCTGGTATTGCAGATCGTGTTGGGACTGGACCTGACAACCTCTGTTATAGCCCTGGGGACGATCACAATTATTTATACGCTGGTGGGTGGTGCCAAATCGGTAATCTGGAATGATGTTGTCCAGTTCGTAATTTACATGCTGGGTGCCCTGGCTGCTTTCATAATTATTATCCAGAGCACGCCGGGCGGTTTAACACAGCTGATACAGTTTGCCGAGGGTCAGGACAAGCTGCGGATATTCGATTTTGACTTCAGCCTGACAAAACCGACCATGACATTCTGGGCCGGCCTGGTCGGCGGTGCTTTCCTGACCGCAGCGACCCACGGTACCGACCAATTGATGGTGCAGCGCTATCTCTCCGCCAGGAACCAGCATGATGCAGCCAAGGGTCTGGCTTTCAGCGGTTTGATTGTGTTCGCGCAGTTTGCAGTTTTCCTCGTGATTGGTGTGGCATTGGCTGGTTTCTTTAGTTTGTCTGCAGCACCGAACCCGCTAACCAACGGTAAAGGTGATCAGCTATTTGCATTTTTCATCGTTAATCATATGCCGATCGGATTGACGGGGCTGACGCTGGCGGCTGTATTTGCGGCAGCCATGTCTACTTTGTCCAGTTCCCTCAATTCGTCAGCAACAGCGTTGATCAATGACGTTTATCTGCCGCTGCGCAAGAAAGAGTTATCGCCCCGTGGACAGTTAACAGCGGGACGCGTCGCAACGGCCTTATTCGGGGTTTTGCAGGTTGCCATTGCCGTGGTGGTTGGCATGATCGGAACCACCGAGAGCGTCGTGGCCAATGTTCTGAAGATTGCCGGTTTTGCGAGCGGACCGGTCTTAGGGCTCTACTTGCTGGCAGTATTTGCCCGCCATGTACAGCAACCCGCCGCACTTTTAGGTTTTGTTGTCGGTGTTGCCAGCCTGTCAGCCATTGCATATGGCACCAGTCTTTACTGGCCATGGTATGCAGCAGTCGGATCCTTGCTGACCTTTTTCGCAGGATGGTTGATCCAGTTGTTCTGGCCAGGAAGCGCGGGTTCAGAAAATGCCGGTGAAGCGGGCAGGTTGTAATGAACTCAGCACTCATTAATGGCCGTGTCTTTGATGGGGAAGTGTTGCACGAAGGAATGGCTATTGTCCTGGAACACGGCAGGGTATCTGCATTATTGCCGAACAATGATATCCCCGACACAGTTGATGTTAGCTGGGATCTTGAAGGACGTATCCTTGCACCGGGCCTGATCGACATCCAGGTTAATGGTGGCGGCGGTATCATGTTCAACGATGCACCAACAGTGGAAACCATCCGTTGCATCGCTGCAGCGCATCGTCGATTTGGAACCACAGGACTTTTGCCTACGTTGATCAGCACTGATATCGATACCATGAGACAAGCTATTGAGGCCGTGGGGCAGGCCATTGCAATGGGTGTTCCGGGTGTCCTAGGTATTCACCTTGAGGGCCCATACCTGAATGCCGATAAAAGTGGTGTCCATCATGCGGACAGGTTTCGCCCGATTGATGAGACAGCGATCAGCTTACTGACATCACTGGCAAGCGGCTGCACGTTGGTAACCATTGCCCCGGAGCTGACCAGCCCCGAAATAATTTCACGATTAACCGCCGCAGGTGTACTGGTTTTCGGTGGTCATAGCGCAGCCAGCTACCAACAAACCCGTGAGGGCTTGCAGGCCGGTTTGCGGGGATTTACGCATTTGTTCAATGCCATGAGCTCATTTGAAAGCCGTGAGCCAGGAATGGTCGGTGCCGCGCTGGAAGACAGGAATAGCTGGTTCGGGATCATTGCCGATGGCCAGCATGTGCACCCGGCCACCTTTGCCGTGGCGGTTGCCGCGAAGCGCAAGGGTTATGCGGTACTGGTTACCGATGCCATGGCTTCTGTCGGATCTGATGTCAAGAAATTCACGTTTGACGGGGACAAAATAGAAGCGGTTGATGGTTCCTGCAGGATGCAGTCTGGCGAGTTGGCTGGTTCCGACCTCGACATGATTTCTGCCGTCCGGAATACTGTCCGGTTTACAGGGATTGACGCACTGGAAGCATTGCGTATGGCTTCCAGTTATCCGGCGGCAGCCCTGGGCCTGGAAAATCACCTGGGTTTCATTCGTCCGGGTTACGCGGCCAGTTTTATTGAGCTTGATGACGAACTGAATCTTTTCCGCAGCTGGATTGATGGCGAGGTAAACGGGTAGGTGGAGATTATTATCCTCAGAAGCGCCGAAAGTGTTGCAGCCATGGCCGGGGAACTGGTTGCTGAACTGCTGCGTGTCCAGCCTGCTGCTGTACTGGGCCTGGCGACCGGAAGCACGCAGTTGTCACTGTATCGAAACCTGGTTGAAAAATACCGGGATGGGGGTATTTCGTTCAGGGGCACAACCAGTTTCAATCTGGATGAGTACCTGGGTGTTGCCTCTGAAAACCCGCAAAGCTACCGTACGTATATGAACCGGGAGTTTTTTGGTTGCATTGATATAGATAAGCGTAATACTTTCCTGCCATGTTGCGGTGAAGATGAAAACCCACGCCTGGTTGGCCCCCGTTATGAACAGAAAATTCGTGAGGCGGGTGGTATTGATTTACAGTTAATGGGTATTGGTTACAACGGTCATATCGGTTTCAACGAGCCCAGCTCGAGCCTGCGTTCAAGAACCAGGGTGAAAACCCTGACAAAACAGACCCTCAAAGATAATAGCCGCCTGTTTGCGAAAAATGAGTTTCAGCCAAAACTTGCGATCACGATGGGTATTGCAACCATCATGGACGCACGCAGGATATTGTTGCTGGCAACAGGTACGAATAAAGCTGAAGCTGTCAGAAAAACCGTGGAAGGGCCGGTTTCAGCCATGTGTCCGGCATCTGTGCTGCAAATGCATGAGCGTGTGACGGTATTGCTGGATGAAGCTGCTGCTGCAGAACTCAGTAACCGGGATTATTACGATTGGACGCATCTTCAAAATGAGGCGCTAAAGGACAGGTTCAGTGATAAATGAGGTACTGAGACCTGCGCTGCATAAATTCCGTCAGGCCAGCGTGGTAGACGCTTTCAATTTCAGTAAAGGGGCGACCGAGCCGAATTGCCGAAAGTACAGCTTCATTGACCAGCAAGCGGTCATAGGCATCGATCTCCCATTCCTGCGGATACAGACGCCGCAATTGCAGGGCGATCTCGATACCGGTGCGGACCGATTCAAAACGCTCGCGGTCAGTGATCCGAATACCGACACCTGCACACAAATCCCCGGCGAACTTGCTCGAATCGGGGGTGAATTGTATGGCTTTGAATTCAACACCCGGCAGGTTCAGCTTGTTCAGTTCCATCACGAACTGCTCGCTATCCAGCCATGGGGCACCGAAAAGCTCGAAGGGCGTGTCGGTTCCCCGGCCAACCGAGAGGTTAGTGGTTTCCAGCAAGCCGATTCCGGGATACAGGATCGCCTCGGTGAGGCTGCGCATATTTGGCGACGGGTTAATCCACTTCAGACCGGTGACATCAAAATAATCAATCCGGCTCCAGGCCTCAATCGGGATGATTTTCAGGTCAAGATCAAGCCGCAGTTCGGCTTTGAACATCAGGGCCAGTTCACCAATCGTCATGCCGTGTCGTACCGGCAGGCGGTGGAAACCGGTAAAAGACTGCCTGCCTTCGTCCAGCACAGGACCGGCGACCGTGATGCCGTTGATCGGGTTGGGCCGGTCGAGTACCACGAAGCGTTTGCCATTGTCGGCAGCGGCTTGCATGGCGTGACCCATGGTCGAGATATAGGTATAAAATCGGCTGCCGATATCCTGGATATCGAAGACCAGTGTGTCGATATTTTTGAGCATGTCACTGGTCGGAATCCGCGTGTTGCCATACAGGCTAAAAACCCGAACACCAGTAATGACATCTTCGGCATCATCAATCAGCGGGACGTCCAGCTTGCCGAAAAGTCCGTGTTCGGGACTGAACAGCACAACGAGATTGACCTCGCTTGCATCGTGGAGCAGTTGTATATTGCTGATACCGGAACGATCAATGCCCGTATGGTTCGTGATCAGTCCGATATTCCGGCCGAAAAGTGCCCTGAAACCATCGCGTTGCAGCACATCGATCCCGGTCAGAACAATACCGGCGTCGGAATACGCAGGGGTAAAGCTTATGGCCGTAATTATTGCCAGCAGGGAAAGTTGCACGACACGGATAAACACGATGACAGACTCCATTAAGACATCACTTGATCAATTGACCACCGAGGCGCGCAATCCTCTGACACAGGAATTGGACAATCTCAGCGCCCTTGAGATAGTGAACCTGATTAACTCGGAAGATGCAAAGATTGCTGGCGCGGTGGCTGAGGTATCCGGATCCATCGCACAGGCAATTGAGGTGATAGCAGACCGTCTTTCCCGGGGGGGAAGGTTGATCTATGTGGGTGCCGGAACTTCCGGCCGCCTGGGTGTACTGGATGCCGCGGAATGCCCACCGACATTCAATACCGAACCGGAACTGGTCATCGGACTGATCGCCGGTGGTCCCAAAGGACTTATACGCGCAGTTGAGGGGGCAGAGGATTCCAGGGAAATGGGCCGACAGGACCTGCAAGAAATTGCCTTGGGCGATCTCGATGTAGTGGTCGGCATAGCCGCAAGCGGGCGCACTCCGTACGTCAAGGGGGCGCTTGATTACGCCCGGGATACCGGTGCGTTCGCAATCGGTTTCAGTTGTAACCAGGGCGCTGAGATTATCGATCATGCTGATTTGAGTATCATCCCGGTAGTTGGCCCTGAAGTATTGTCGGGTTCGACACGGTTAAAAGCCGGTACGGCAACCAAGATGGTATTGAATATGCTCACCACCGGTGCGATGGTACGCATGGGCAAAACTTACAGCAACCTGATGGTCGATCTACAGGCAACCAATGCGAAATTGGGTGAACGTGCACAGGGGATTGTTGCAGCCGTGACGGCATGTACCCGCGCCGAAGCCCGGGAGCTATTAGGACGATGCAACGGTGAGGTTAAAACGGCCATTGTTGCGCAAAACCTCAACATGTCGCCCGGTCAGGCTCGCGCCCGGCTCAGCTCGGTGAATGGCCACCTGCGCAAGGCGCTTGAGCCCGTGTGGTCAGCAGGAGATGAGCAGTAGTGAAATCCTCGTCTTCCCATGGTAAATCACGGCTTTTGCTGGGTGTGGATGGTGGTGGGTCAAAGACAGCAGCCATGGTGGCCACGCTGGATGATTCCGGGCAAATGACGATTCTGGGCAGGGGTCTTGCCGGACCGTCCAACCTGCGACTGGCAGGCAGGGAACAATCGATAGCCAGCCTTAACCAGGCAGTTGACGAAGCACTGGGCGAGGCCAATGCTGCAGGCCGTGAAGTGGACTATGCCGTCCTGGCCCTGGCTGGCAGTACTTCGCCTGATGTGCGGCGGGAAGTGACCAACTGGGCGAGAATGCGCAAGCTCTCATCCAGGGTCGGAGTGATCCATGATGTCGATCCTGTGCTTGTTCAAGGTACTGAGAATGGCTGGGGAATTGCGTTGATAGTGGGTACCGGTTCGGTAGCGATCGGTGTTGATAGTGCCGGGAACTCAGTCACCAAGGGTGGTTGGGGGCACTGGTTCGGGGATAAGGGGAGCGGCTTTGATATCGCTTGCAAAGCCCTCGCGGCGGTGGCTGAAGCCGCTGATGATATCGGACCGGAAACAATGCTGTCTGAACTGGTGATGGAGAAACTTGGCACAGCAGACCCCAGGAGCATCCTCAAGGAAGTGACTGCCAATGGTGATACCCGGTGTGAAGTTGCTGCACTTGCCCCGTTAATTCTGAATGCGGCCAAGTGTGACGACGGTGTCGCCAACGGCATTGTAGACGGGGCGGTTGAAGAGACTGTCAAGCTGGTGGCAGCTGTTGCGAAAACCCTGGACTTTACCAGCCCTTATCCGCTTGCACTGGGTGGTGGTGTTGCCTGCAAAAGTAAAATTTTTCGCGATAAGCTAATCAGGGGGCTCAACAGGTTACAGCCGCCCCCGGGTACGGTCACGGTTGTTGATGAACCGGTATTGGGTTGCCTGGAAATTGCGCGGGCGAAGTTAATCGGTTCCGTGGGTTAAAGTGCCATGCAAACTCAGCAATCAAGCAGGAAACCGAACTCCTGGTCCTGGATTCCCACCCTCTACTTTGCCAGTGGTCTGCCTTATGTGGTTGTGATGTCTGTATCGGTCATCATGTACAAGCGCCTGGGTATCTCCAATACAGACATCGCGTTATACACCAGTTGGTTGTATTTGCCCTGGGTGATCAAGCCGTTCTGGAGCCCATTTGTAGATATTCTCCGAACCAAGAGAGCATGGATCATCGCAATGCAACTTTTGATCGGGGCAGGCCTGGGTGGTGTCGCACTAACGATTCCAACGGATGATTTTTTCAGAAACTCGCTGGTCTTCCTGTGGTTGCTGGCCTTCAGTTCAGCCACTCACGACATCGCCGCAGACGGGTTCTATATGTTGGGTCTTTCCAAACATGATCAGACCTGGTTTGTGGGTATTCGCAGTACCTTTTATCGCCTCGCGATGATCACCGGTCAGGGCCTTCTCATTATGCTGGCAGGCTCTTTAGAAGAATTAATGCAATCCCCGGGAGCCGTTTCGACAGACCTGACCGGGGCCGGTCTAGAGTCCGGAATAGCGTATGCCTGGGTGATTACGTTTTATGTGATGGCTGGTTTGTTTTTGTTGTTCTTTGCCTGGCACCGGTTTGTATTGCCCCGACCTGTTGATGATAAACCGAAATTGCACAATACCTATGCAGATATCATGCGGGATTTCTTACAGACGTTTGTTTCGTTCTTCCGGAAGCCGAAAATAGGTTTAATTTTAGCCTTCCTGCTTCTTTTCCGATTTTCCGAGGCGCAACTGGCGAAGCTGGCGCCACCTTTCCTGCTGGATTCATCAGAACTTGGTGGCCTGGCCCTGAGTACCGGGCAGGTGGGTTTTGCCTATGGAACGATCGGTGTGTTGATGCTGACCCTGGGCGGCTTACTGGGAGCTTTCCTGGCGGCCCGGCACGGCTTAAAACGCTGGCTATTGTGGATGGTTCTTGCGATTAACCTGCCCAATGCTGTTTACATTTTTCTTTCCACTGTCCTTCCCGAAAGCCTTCTGATTGTCAATCTCGCCATTGGCGTAGAGCAGTTCGGCTACGGTTTCGGATTCGCGGCCTACATGCTGTACATGCTGTATACATCAAATGGTGCCCATCAAACGGCACATTATGCGATCTGTACGGGTTTCATGGCACTCGGCATGATGATTCCGGGTATGTTCAGCGGATGGCTGCAGGAATCGATCGGTTATCAATATTTCTTTATCTGGGTACTGGTGGCCACCATACCCTCGTTTATCGTTACGCTACTGGTTCCTCTGGATAAATCGTTTGGCAGAAAGAACGACGGCGAGTAGGGTGGGTATGGGTTCAGGCTGGTCGGCGCTCTATCCGGGCACCTAGCCCACGAAGTTTCGCTTCCAGATTTTCATAACCCCGGTCCAGGTGATATATCCGGCTTACCACTGTTTCGCCCTCGGTCGCCAGGCCGGCCAGGATCAGGCTGGCGCTGGCACGCAGATCGGTTGCCATCACCGGCGCCCCGCTAAGACCGCCTTTTTTCCCACGTACCACGGCCACCTGGGTTTTGGGCGTGATGTTGGCACCCATGCGGGCCAGCTCCTGCACATGCATGAACCGGTTTTCAAAAATCCGCTCAGTGATCACCGAAGTACCATCGGCCTGGGTCATCAGCGCCATAAACTGTGCCTGCAGGTCAGTTGGAAAACCGGGGTGCGGGGCCGTATCCATGTCTATGGACCGCCACTGACTGCAAGGTTTTACACGCAGCCAGTCTTCTCCGGTTTCGATTTTAAAACCGCATTCCATCAGTTTTATGGTCAGAGCATCAAGATCACCGGGTACACAATTTGTAACCTTGACATCACCCCCCGTAATTGCTCCGGCCAGCAGGAGAGTGCCCGCTTCGATCCGGTCCGGTATCACGCTGTGATGTGCAGGTTTAAGCTCGTCGACGCCCTCAATGATGATGACACTGCTACCATCGCCTTCAATCCGGGCACCCATTTTGCGCAAATAACAGGCAAGATCGACAATTTCAGGTTCCTTGGCCACGTTCTCCAAAATCGTGGTGCCACGGGCCAGGGTGGCTGCCATCATGATATTTTCCGTACCACCAACGGTGGCAAAATCGAACACAATCCGCTCGCCTACCAACCTGCTGGCTTCTGCGATGACATATCCGTTTTCAATGTCGATATGTGCTCCAAGCTGTTGCAAGGGCTCTATGTGCAAATTAATCGGACGGGTGCCAATGGCACAGCCACCGGGAAGACTGACTTTAACTTTTCCGTAGCGGGCCAGCAGGGGGCCAAGACAAAGGATGCTGGCGCGCATTTTGCGGACGATGTCATAAGGAGCTACCAGGTGATCGGGTTTGCTTACAGAGACGCTCAGTTGATGGCCGGTTCTTTTGGTTTCACAGCTCAGGTGCTTGAGCAGCAATTCGGTGGAGTCTATATCCATTAATAGCGGTACATTTTCGAATGTATGTTCACCTTCTGCCAGTAATGTGGAAAATAGCAACGGCAGCGCTGCATTCTTTGCGCCACTTGTTGCCACCTCACCATTCAAAGCCTTGCCACCATTTATGACGATAACGTCCATTTTTTATTCCTTGCAGATAATTTTCCGGACAGGTGCAGTGCAAAATGCCCCAGTTTACGGTTTCAATGAAGTTTGCACCATTGACCTGATTCGGGCAAAGGAAAAATTTGACGAATATCGCCCGCCAAAGTAGAACTGGAATTCCTGATGGGCCTACAGATTAAATCCATGGCTTTTGTTATCAGCCACCCGGTTTACGTACAAATTTCGGTGTAAACTAGGGTGAGGCAATGAGGTGGTATGGTCCATGAAGAAATTCATCAAGTCTTTCATAGTCATAGTATTTACGGGGCTGCTAATCATTATCGGACACCCGATTTCGGCCGATCAAAATCAGGAGACAGAGCAGCAAAAATGCGTGGAGTATTTGAAAAAGTGCTTTTCGCCAGAGGATTATGAATATATTGATGATTTTTCAGTCTTGTCGATAAATGAGTGCTGGGTTGCGTGTAAAAGCACTTACGACAATGTCGATAGTTGTGACTTCGATATGTGTTTTGAAATGTGCAAAGTCGCTTCTGGCCATTCTAAAAAAGCCTGTCCAATCCCCGCGGACCCGCTTGAATAAACGCTCAAGTACGTGAATTCATTAATATAATGATTGGCGGTTTTGCTTTTCGATCTCGAATTTTTTTCATGCTAATTACGGCTTTCCCAATAGTTGCTTACTGCGAATCAATCATGGTGGGCGATATCGAAATCAACCCTGAAGATTTCTCGGCAAAATTGGGTTTGGAAAAAAGAATAGCCAAGTGTATTTTATGCCACGGAAATCATGCCAGGGGGGGACATCGATTTTGGTCCCGATGTTCATTTTGGAACGCCCGCTCTTCAAGGAATGCGGGAAAGCTATCTCAGAGAATCACTAGTTGCTTACAAGATGGGCACTCGCAAGCATAAAGAAATGAGCGCGATCGCTTCCTTTCTCGATGAGGAAACAATAAATTTCATGGCGCGTTCTTTTCTTGCGTATGAAATTATGCCGATGAAGTCGGATAGTGAACTCACGGCTCTGGCTGAAAAAGATCCTCTGTTTCGAAAGGGACAAACTATAGCCCGGCAAGGTATTCCGCAGAAGGGCGCTCCGGCGTGTATGGCTTGCCACGGACCCCTCGGAGAAGGGAGTGAGGTAGGACCCCGTCTGGCGGGGCAAAACGTGATGTATATTAAAAATCAGTTTGAATCATTCGCAAACGGAGCACGTCAAACTGCCCAATCGGCCGTAATGCAACCCGTTGTGGCTGGCTTGACTGCTGCTGACATCGAGGCGGTTGCTCATTATTATGAATCGGTTCCTGAAACACCTCAACCATGAGCTCATTCACCTTCGAATGGCTATTAGTACCACTTATTAAAATGAGTGCTTGTTAGAAGTTGTAGCGCGCAGAGACCTGCAATTGAATCGCGGTCCCCTTGCTCTCATCCTTGTTTTTGCGCTGGCCCCAGAGCAGTTCCGTGCCAAATCTGACATTTTCAGTCGGCAGATAGATCAGGTTCATTGATGCACGCAACGTGGAATCGTAGTTTTTGTCATCCTGGTAGTCGAAATTGTCGATATTCACCCAGCTCAGGGTAAAGTTCGAGCGCAAAATTCCCTGCCAGGACTTGAGGAACCAAGCATCTCCTGGCCATACGTGACTATAAGAAACATAACCGGCGAACACCGGCAGAGGCTGGAGCTTATCATTCGGATCGAATACCGCATCACCACCGCCAACCGTGTTGAGGTCATTAATATAGCGACCGACACCCTTGCCATATGTCACTTGCCAGAGCAGAGCATCATTTTCGTTCCATCGTTGAAGGGGCAAGCGGCCACTGGTCGTGATTCCCCATCCTGTCGCGCTCGCGCTTGGAACGTCTTCAGTACCTTCACCGAACCTATCCGCTTCCAGATCCCGGAGTATAAATGCCAACCGGGTGTTCCAGCTTCCCAGGTCCCAGCTTCCCAATCGATCAAAAGGCAGGCGGTCGATGCTCAAAACGAGATCTCCACGGCCTTTTGCGCCTACTCCATTGACCACATCGGTCCTGGGATCTTCCAAGGCCAGCTTGAAGCTCAGGGACTTGCCGAATTTTGGAAAAATGCGGACCTGCGCCTGGCGAACCAGTATCTCCCCGTTAATGCCCTCGAAATCAACTTCTTCAGGCCTTGAATCAATATCCATCAGTGTCGACCAGGTCTTTCCTGCCAGCGCCCATCTAAACTGGCCGAACGCGTGGCGTAAACGGAAAGTATCGTCTTCCTCCGCGAAATCTGCCTCCACAAAAGCACGCAGCGATCCCTGTTTGGTCTGCTCGCGCACCTCGAAATTCAGCCTTGTTTGATTTGCGGTGACAGCGGTACCTGATTTGGCGCCGGGGACGCTGGAACCTTCCGGTGGAATACTGCCGACGATGAAGCGGTCTGATATGAGCAGCGGATCGAAGCTGTTGACCACCGCGAGGTTGACGTATCCACCGATTTTCATGGCAGCAGCAGTACCCTGGTAAACGCCAGGCCCCGGGGAAATCCGGGTCATAGGTGGTATTGGAAGGGGTCTTCCATAATTGCAGATTCGGTCGCCGCAGAACCAGCAACTGCAAGTTGACTGTCGGTACTATCCTGGTCCTCGACAGGCTTGGCTGGAGGTTTAACGTGGTCGGCTTGTCCTGCCAGGTTATTGACCGCAGACTGCTCGTTCGGGTATGGGTCCGGCTGACTGACCTCTGTTCTCTGTGACTCCTGTAGTTGCTGAATCAGGACTCGCTGCTCGGCCAATCCTCTGCGTTGTGCTTGCAACTCTTGTTGTTGTTGCTCAAGCAGCGATTCCAACCTGCGCAAGGTATCTTGCAAGTCTTGTTCCTGAGCGAGTACCGGGGGGGCAGCAAGCACCAGACAAACCAGCATTGCCGGGAAGAACGTTTTTTTGATCACAAGTGAAAAAATCATTTTGATTTCTCCTGATCTTTGCATCAGCAATATGTCTAATGATGTTAAGGTCAAGTGGGGTCCCTACATCAAGCCTGAGTTGCAATCACTGCCAAATGCAACAGGAAGGTCAAAATAAGGATAAGGGCCGTGTGGTTTGAAGACACTCCCAACAGATGGGCCGGGAGTGCCTTTATTTAACACAACTTCTTTCTAAAATACGCCGCGCATAGTCCTAATGCTGCGATGCAGTTTCGAGACTCTTGAGCGCATCTCCGACGCTGAAGCTTGCCGGTTTGTTCCTGGGTGGAAACTCTTTGAATGAAGCCATAAAACCTCCAACAAATTTCAGCGCAGGGACCACGACAAATGCGTGCTCGAATCCGCCAATCCTCGTATACCATGACCGCACCGCGCCGGGATGCATATTCAAAGGGATCTGCCCTGAGATCGGTAATGAGCGGGTAGCGGTGTGCGACATATGGTGCATCCCAGATGTACATACCATTGTCATTCTGAGTCAGGAACGCGAGCTTCCATTTGTCGTAGCGGAATGCCGCGTAGTCGCCATCGTCAGTGATAAAGTGAATCTCATGACGAGCCCCCGGGCCCGTACCACTAAGCAATGGCAGTTGGTTGTAGCCATCGAGGTGCACCTTGTAGGTCTTGTCTCCGGCCTTGTGACCTTTCAGGAGTTTATCCTTGACATCGGGTTCGCCAACAGCGGCCAAAAAGGTCGGCATCCAATCCATGTGATGAAAAATGTCGTTGATGACAGTGCCAGGCTTGACGACACCGGGCCAGCGCACGACGGTTGGGACACGAAAACCGCCTTCCCAGGTCGTACCTTTCTCGCTGCGGAACGGTGTAGTACCTCCATCAGGCCAGGTGGATGACATAGGACCGTTGTCAGTGGAGATGATGACGATGGTGTTTTCCGCGATCCCAAGCTCATCCAGTTCGTCCAACAATACGCCGATGCCATCATCGTACTCGGTCATGGCTGCGCCCATAAAGCCCTTCTCGCCAATCATGTCGGCATACTTCGGGCGCAGGTGGGTCCACATATGCGTGCGGCTCGTGTTGTGCCAGATGAAAAAGGGCTTGTCGTCCTTGACGGCTCTCCTCATGAAATCAACTGACTGGGCGATGGTCTCGTCGTCGTAGGTCTCCATGCGCTTGGTGTTCAACTGACCCATGCTTTCGATCCTCTGCTTGCCTACTACGCCAAAGCGCGGGTCTTCGGTATCGTCGTACTTATCGGTCGCCCAGGAGTGGATCACGTCTCGAGGGCCAGTTTGAGCGAAAAAAGCGGGATCCTTCGGATATTCATGACTTTCCGGCTCTTCGAAGGCGTTCAGGTGATAGAGCACGCCGGCATACTCGTCAAAGCCGTGCACCGTCGGCAGATACTCGTTGCGGTCACCGAGGTGATTCTTACCGAACTGAGCGGTAGCGTAACCGTGGGGCTTCAGTAGCTCGGCAATGGTCGGGTCCTCGAAGCTGATGCCCTGCTTGGCACCCGGCAAACCCACCTTTGACAAGCCGACCCGGAAGGGAATCTGGCCTGTGACGAAGGACGAACGACCGGCGGTGCAGCTCTGTTCCGCGTAGTAATCGGTGAACAGCGCACCTTCATTGGCAATCCGATCGATGTTGGGTGTCTGGTAACCCATCATGCCGTGACTGTAGGCACTGATATTGGTAATGCCAACATCATCGCCCCAGATCACGAGAATGTTTGGTTTATCTTTTGCACTGCTTGTTTCCGTGAAAACTATAAATAAAGTTAAAATAGTTAATATGCTCAATACTACTTTCTTCATGTCTACCTCCTAATTATTGAGTGATGTTCGTTTCCAACGGTGTCAGGATCGTCAAAACCAGAAAACGGCCATGTAGTTTGGAGGCACTCCCAAAGACGGGTCGGGAGTGCCTTTATTCGCCGTCTCATCAAGGTCTGGTCATACACTTTTCGCCTCTTTTCGATCATTTCGGGTAAAGTAACTGAAACTGCAGACGCAATTGCCAATCTGCGCGTTTTCCGGTTTTTCCACGTTGTAAAAGGCCTGCATCTGGGCGTTGACATTCTGTGTTCCCATTTTGAAGATTTTTCCGAAACCCCGCCGATAGGGCACGGTCCATTTATTCCCACTCTCCGCGTTCCAGTTTGCAGTCATAATCGGCGCGCTTGTGAGATACCAGCCTTTGTGTTTGGGGAAGTTGTAGTTAATGAAGTACTGCCAGGTGAAGAAGTTGACCTCCTGATCACCGGAAACATCCCAGACATTGCTTATCAGCGAACCGACAACCCACTGCCCCGGCATCATCAGGCCGACGAAACCCACACCGCCAGACCACCCGTCCCCCCCGAGCGTATCGTCTGTATTCGTTGGTATCACGAGCTACCGGGCCGACACCCCAGGTGAACCTCGCGGGTGCGCTCGGTGAAAAAAAGGCTGTAAAGGTTGTATTGCCAATTCCGTTGATGCGGCCCTGACCACCGGTATAAAAATCCGGCTGAGAAATAACCGGCACAATCGTACGGGTGATCAGATTCCAGTTGTCACTGATGGCAAAAGGGCAAACCGGCTGGATATTCAGGACATTCTGGGTCTCGTCGTCAGGACCGATCCCGAAATTGATATTATTCTGGAATGGAACACTGATGAGACTGGCCACAGGGTTCTGCGACTGCTTGGCGAGTTCTTCCTGGCTTAACCCCTGCTCCTGGGCCAGTGAGGTGCCGACAGTAAACAATAAGCACAAAATAATTAAGAAATTTACTTTGAACATCACGTTCTCCAGTTTCAGCACTTGTTTGAGCACGCGAACATAAGCCTGACCTTCTTTACGCAACTTAATGCGTGTACAAAGAATTATCTAAATATATTTATTTCTTCTTTTGTCTATTTCGGCCAAAGTGATTGACCTAGATCATTTACCAAGGCGTCTTTAGGTGCTAAGAATATAGTGCGCCCTTGATGAATATCGGGTGTATCCTTGATGAATATCAGGTGTCCCTTGATTTATAACAGTTTTTTACCTTTGTGAATTACAAAGGCATCTCCACATGTTGGGGAGGTAGCGTGACTTTCAGAACGGTAACGCCTGCGAAGAAATCGACACCGCCGCTTCTTCGCTATGCACATCTTATGGCCTTCGAATCTTTTTTACGCCAGGGCGGGGTCCCCGTGGCGCGCTATCTGAAACGTCATGGATTGCCGGTGTTTTGCGAAGATCCGAATGGGTTCCTGCCGTTGCTGAATATCTGGTCTTTTTTCGATGACGTGGCTCGGCACGAAGACCCGGAACTTGGGTGGCTGGTTGGCGCACATGTCGGGGATACAAAGCTCAACGCTGTTCTCTTGCGGGAGATCGAGTCTGCCCCAACACTTTTTCTAGGCATGCACAGGCTGATGCAAAAGGCCAGTTCGGAGGCAACTGACCTTGATATCGGCATGCACAGACATCTAGATGACTATTTGTTATACATGCATTATCCGGGCATGCGTGGAGTACCCGGCTACGCGGTGTCGCAGGCATATCAAATCGGTCTTTTTCTTGGCCTGATCCATCACTTTCTTGGACCGCGCTGGGTCCCGGATCAGATCGGCATTGAATCTCCACTCGTCCCGCCTATTTTAGAATCAAGTCTTCCTGGCTGCCGAATCCTGACGCAACAACCGGCAGGTTACATCGCTGTGCCGCGATCCTGCATGCACCGGCCGATACACCGCTGGGACACTAAAGCTGGCAGCGCAGAAAATCCACTTCTGTCCCAAGAGTCTGCGGTTCGGACCAGTCACTTAAGCTACATAGACACACTTTGTGCAGTGCTCAAGTCGTACGTGCCTGACGGTTACCCATCCGAGGAGATTGCGGCCAAGTTGATGGGCACGTCAGTTCGCACTCTGACCCGGAGACTGCATGGCTACGATGTCACTTACGGGGAGTTGATCGACAAAGTGCGTTTCAATATGGCAAAGGAACAACTGCAAAAACCAGGCATGCGGATCGGAGACATTGCACATTGCGTTGGCTTCAATGACCAGAGTGATTTCGGGCGAATGATTCGCCGCGTCAGTGGTCTGACCCCGACAAAGCTCCGCCGCTCGCTTATGAGCGAAGGCGAAAAGAGCTCAACAACCGCATGCCTTTTGGACGGTTAGACAAACATCGCTGGTCAGTAACCGGCATTCCCAATAAAGCCCTAAACACTCAATGGTTGGCAACTTCTCCTGAAAGCACGACCTGCTGTTTATCACACTACCCCTCTAACGTATTGAAATGTCAATGCAATTGATAAAAATCAGTTACATTGGCCTAAAAAGACGAAATAAGAGATCAGTTTTAATTAACAATCCATCGTAAGTGCATCAATGCGCCAGGTTCTGCTGATTTGACCGGAATACCGTACCGGTTGTCCATTCGTGGCATGAACTGACATTTTCATACAGAAGAGAAGTCGATGAAAAGCAGAGATAAAAGGGTGGTGATACTTACAGACACAAATACGCATATGATGCCTGCCCTGGCGTACGAAATGGCACGCAGGAACCACGATCTCGTTCTGGGCGATGCCCGGGACGGATTGGCCGACGAGCTGATTGCGCTGGGTGTGAAAGTTGAAGTTGTGCCGGATACGGCGGACCAGACCAGGAAAGACACGATCCAGAAACTGGTCGACCGTGCCAGGGATGTTTTTGGTGGCTTCGATGCTGCATGTATACGGACCGGACTGCAAGGAACTGGCAACATCCTGGAAGCAACGGATGAAGACTGCCGGATCCAGTACGAAGGAAATTTCCGGTCGGTGTTTTATGCGCTGAAGGCCTTGCTTCCTCCCCTGGTGGAACAGCAGTCGGGACAGGTCGTGATCAACACCAGCGCCTCCGCCCTGCGGCCACAGGGCTTCGCTACTCTGTATTGTGCGACGCGTGCCGGGTCTAACGCGCTTGTTCAGGCGGCGGCATTGACCGTGGCGCCATACGGCGTGACGCTCAACGTAACCGGAACATATGCAATGAATTCCCCCAGCTTCCTGCATGACATCGGTGCCGATACCGACCCGCAAAGACGCATGGAGGTCGAGGCGGCATTACCGATGAAGAAACTTTGCGAACCCGAGGAAGCGGCGTATTTCATTGCATCGCTGATCGATGGCAAAGGGACCTATCAAACGGCCCAGTATTTCGCCATCGACGGTGGCTGGAGTTTCATGTGATCCTCCTACTCATTCAACGTTTGGCAATTTCTCCTGAAAGCACGACCTTCTTTTGATCTAGTGCGAGCGAGATGCCTGCATCAGCCTGTGCGGCATTGATTACTTTCTCATACAGGTCGCTGCGCGCACCCAGGAAATCGTCGTTTTTCACCCAGCAAAGGCCGAGTATTTCGACACCTTCGGCCTGTGCCGAATTCATTCGTACGAGCGGTGCCGGGTCATCGATAACACGCTCATCGCTATGCATTATATCTGTCAGTACAGCACGCGCATCTGCCAGGCTGTGGTCAGCGCTAACGTTCAGTTTTAGTTCTATACGACGGTTCGGCGTGGAATGAAAATTGACTATGTTTTTCGTCCAGACCAGCGCATTAGGGATGAATACTGTTCTGCCATCGAAGGTCCGGATATGGGTGAAATATGGTGTGATGGTCTCCACGTTGCCCTGTATGTTCCCGATCTCCACCATGTCTCCGTGATTGAACGGCAATGTCGGCAGATACGGGGCAATAAAGAAAACAAAGATCGCAACCAGTATGACAATCAGCAGGATAACCGGCGCAATTACCGAGATATCGAGACCGAACCGGCCAAGCACCAGTAAAAATGCGATAACAAGCACCAGGGCATGCAAGGTCCAAATGAGCACAACCGCAAAACGTTGGTTGGCTAGGCGTGGGAAAAGAAACTTCCTTGCAAGTTTGTGTACGACAAAAACTATGATTATCGCGGCAATCAGGAAATAGAGGCTGTTGGCAATTATCGCGCCGAACTTGTTGAGTTCGGCCACGGTGTGGCTGAGTCCAGGTAAATCGTAGCTATGTGACATCTCGGACATTCTCCAATTATACGACTTAAATGAGATCATTTCCGTATGCGCCGAGAGTGGTCTGCTGGTCCGCGTTGGCGATGTCTATGTGGGCTTCCAGGGCGCGGCACTATTGGCAACCGGAGTGATTGATCCAGAATCAGTTACATTGGCCGAAATAGACAAAAGTAAACAAATGGGACAGATGTAGTATTTTAGATGTAGTTTTTATTTGTAAGCATCATGCACGGTAAATCGAACATGAAACTGCTACGCGAAACGGATACCTGGCGCAGGGCTACGAAACCGCATTGTCGGTCATTACACCACGGGCCTGGAGCCTGATCGTTTCAAGTCAGGTTTCCGCACAGACCATCAGGATATAGGAGAACTAGGGTGAAAAATGAGAAAGACGAACGCGAATTAGTAAAAGAGCAGGAAGAACAGGTAAAGGTTGAGGGCTCGCGCCGTGATTTCTTGCAGGTGGGAGGTATGGGACTGGCGGGCCTCGCCGGCGCGGCTGCGCTCGGCATGCAGCCTTCCAATGTTTATGCACAGGCAAAAGGCTCCGGCAAGAGGCGGGTCGCCATTCTTTTCGACTCCTGGGACCACATGATGCCGGCCCTGGCCCGCGAGATGGTCCGTCGGAATCACGACCTGGTCCTCGGCGATGCCCGGGACGAAGACCTGGTCAAGGAACTACGCGGTATGGGCGCTCGGGTCGAGGTGGTCCCGGACACGGCAGACCAAACCAATCCCGAAACATTCCAGAAGCTGGTCGATCGCGCCAGGGACGCCTTCGGTGGTTTTAATTCCGCCTGCATACGCACCGGAACCCACGTCAACGGCAGTGTCCTTAACGCGAAGGACAGCGATCTCGAAATGGCGTACCAGGGAAACCTCAAGTCCGTGTACTACGCGCTGCGAGCGGTCATCCCCCCTCTGGTTGAGCAGAAATCGGGGCAGGTGGTCATCAACACCAGCGCCTCGGTCATGCGGCCACAACCCTTCATCGCGCTCTATACTGCGACGCGCGCCGCCGCCAACGCGCTCGTTCGGGCCACGGCACTGGAGGTCGCGGCGCAGGGAGTCACTGTTAATGCCACCGGAACCGCCGGCATGGAATACCCGAGCTACCTCCACATGGTGGGCGCCGACAAAGATCCGGCAAAGCGCAAGGCGGCGGAAGCAGGGTTCCCCATGAAGAGGTTTATCCAGCCCGAGGATGCGGCGAGTGTCGTGGCCACCCTGATTGATGGCAAGGCCACCGGCATGACCGGCCAATTCTTCCCGATCGACGCTGGCTGGAGCATCGTGTGAGCCGTCGTCCTGAACGATTGCAGCCGCAATAACCGATAAAGCTCGACCACCGATAGGGTGGTCGGGCAACACCAAAGCAGATCGCCCGTACGGGCAAAGAGGTACATTATGAAGCGCAGAGAGTTAATTAAAACAGTTCCGGCGGTCGCGCTCTTGTCGACTGGTGCGATTATAAGGCTGGAGGATGCAAATGCAGCAACTGCTCCAGCTTCAGCGTCCGGACCACAATCATCGAACGGCAGCTCAAAAGGTTTCAGTGTCGCCGACCCGACGACCCACGACGACGCGGGTGCGTACGACCAAGGCGTACATTGTGACCAGTTCGGTATCGACTCTGAGGGCAATCCCATCTCGGACAGCCTGACCGGCACGGGTTCCGATGCCGGCCTGAAGGAACACGACCCCGATAATCCCCACAAGATGAAGCTGACCCAGGAGGAGCAGGATATCCTGAACGGTAGCCAGGGCGAGACAATGGCCAAGGTGCTCAAGACGATCGTCATGCACGGTGAACTCTTTGGGGCCTTGCGACTGGCCGACTGCGGTGGAGCACCGCACTCATCGCTGTACACGGGGGGCCCCTGGGTCGAACCGGTCCTCGAGATGTTCGAGGAGATCGCGGATGCCGGCCTCAAAGCGCACGCCCCCTACACCGTCAACCCGATGCCCCTCGATCTCTATTCCGTCGGGCAGGACCCGGTGAAGCGGAACATGATGCTTGATGGCTACCCGATGCAGGGCCGCCTGATCCAGGTGCACACCCGCCTCGGCGCCCGCCCGCTGGACGTCTGGAGTTGCGCGTGCTATGTGCCGGAAGTGGGCAATACCGCCGAGCCGGGCACGGTGGTGGCCTGGGCCGAGTCCTCGGCCGTGAACTACGGCAACTCGGTGCTCGCAATGCGCATCAACCGGATGGCAACCGGCATGGAAGTCTTGTGCGCCATCGCCGGCAAGGTGCCGGTCTTCGGCGTATTGACCGACGAAGGTCGCAAGGCCAAGTGGCATATCGACGTAAGGCTCTCAAAGGAGCCTCATTGGGGTGCCCTTGGGGGCGCGGTCGGCACGAAGGTCGTAGAGCAGATTCCTTACATCAGCGGTATCGATCAGTGGATTCCCATGGAAGACGGAAAGCCTGACCTGGTCGCAATGGGCAAGTTGAAGGCCTTCGGCTCTTCCACCGCCTCGAGCGGCGCCGTGGGGCTGTATCACATGGAAAAAGTCACACCCGAAGCAAAAGAGCAGGGTCGCAAGCTGCTGGCGGATGATTACCAGACCTATGTGATCGACGACGCCGAGTTGGCCCGGGTGATGGGCACCTTCAAGAACCTCTGGAAAGATCCGGACGGCGACCCGACGTCGGTCTACATCGGTTGCCCGCACAACACCTACGACGAGATCCTCTACTGGAGCAAGAAGATCGATAAGGCAATAAAGGAATCGGGACAGGAGAAGGTCGCCATCCCGGTCGTCATGGCCTGCGCGATCGTGGTGAGGAACCGACTGCTGGACGAGCATCCCATCCTGCTCCGGGACGTGCTCCGCGCCGGTGTGCAGTTCACGACCATCTGCACCCCCGCCTACCAGGGGCTCAAGGGCATGGCGGATATCGATCGGGGTGTGACCAACTCCAACAAGGCCCGCTTCTACTCGAGACTGCGGCTCTTCGGCGACGACGATCTCCTTCAGATCGCAATGACCGGGAAATTGCCCGCTTGATGTGGGGCGATGCAACCTGAATTGATCCAAATAAAGCACTAGATTAAGGAGATACCAATCATGGCAAAGAAGACATTCAAAGGGCGCGTAGTCCTTCCGGGCAAGGTCACCGGCAAAGCAACGGTGTCCAGGCAGGCGTTCAACACGAGCGGATCATACATTGAGAACATGTTCGCGGGGAATACCGATACCGCACCCTGTACAGACTCAAGCAACAAGGAATTGTATGGCAAGGACCTTTCGGGTGCGATCCTCTGCACCCCGACGACGGTCGGCTCGACCATGGGCGGCATGTGCCTGATGGGGATGAAGGCGATCGGCGTCGGCCCCGAGGCCCTGTTGTTCTCGAAGCCGATCGACACGCTGGCCGCTGCGGGCGTGCTGATGGCGGACGTCTGGAAGAACCAGCGCATCGTGACGATCGACATGCTCGGCGACGAGTTCCTCAAGACGGTTCAGATGGGCGATCCGATCTCGATCCAGGAGGACGGCACGGTCGTGGTCGGGTAATACACCCTCCACGAGCCTGATCCCCATCCAGCCATCAGCGTTCGAGGCTGATGGGGATACGTCTTGGGAAGTTCATATTTTGGTCGTTGCGACCAGCCCGGTTTTGGTGCGAGTCAAAAGAAAACCTGGGACCAGAAGGAGGCACTGATGACAAAAGCAAGCAATGTTGTGTGGCGGTTTCTGATCGCCATTGTGCTCCAGGCCATTGTCATGGGGGAATGCATGGCGCAATCGCCCGAAGGGCCTCCGCTAACGCACGTCGGCCCTCCGCAAGCGGTCGACACCAACCCACTGAACCCGGACAATGTCCTTGATGACATCGTACCGAAACCTGGATCGGTATTTCCTTACGGTGTCTCTCAATCCTGGTTCGATTGGAAGGACGACGTCTACGACAGGATCGGATTGAAGTTTGGCTTCAGCTATCAGATGCTGGCGCAGTCAGCCTCTGACACGCTTCCGGATTCAAACTACGATACCGCCCTTGGCGATTGGTGGGGATTCATGACCAAATGGGCCTTGATCAACAGAGGCTCGGAGAATGAAGGCGCTTTCTTCTTCAGTATGTTTGAGCGCGGGGGAGTCGGAAACAATGCCGTACCTGCAAACTTTGGCCTGGTGGATGTAGGCAGCCTCACGACAAACGTCGAATTTACAACATGGGATTTCGCGATCGAAAACCTGTACTGGCAGCAGAACTTTGCTACAGAAAAGAGCAAGTCTCTATTTCGGGTTGGCAACCAGGTCGTAACGGTTTTGCTCAATCCTTTTCGATTCAAGGATACAAGGAGCTCTTTTACCACCGGTCCGTGGGGGTTCCATCCAACCATACCGGCTCCAACCTTCGGTTTCGGTGCCGCCTTCAAATGGTGGCCTGATAAGAAATCCGGTTTCTATGTTGCCGGGTCGCTGAACGACATGAATGGTGACCCGAATCTCCAGGGTTTCGACTGGTCAACCGTGAGTCGGGGTGAGTTCTTCTACGGGGCTTGAGATTGGCTCGAATCACAAACGTGCCAAAGACGACTACGATCATTGGCATTTCCAGGTATTTTATGCCGATGAGAGGAGCACTCGCTCCCCGGACACGCTGCCCAACAAGGCTGGAGGCGGATTCAGGCTTGCTGGCGAAAAACAGTGGGATCGCTGGGTTGGTTTTGCTTCCTATACCTTCAACACTGCCCAGGGGGGGTGGGCATAGGCGGCACCCTTTCGAAACACACACTGACCGCCGGGGTAGCGTACCTGAACCCCTTTGACGTTCGTGGAGAGGCGGCTGTCAGCCTGCTGTACATGAATCCGATCGACGAGATCTTCGGAGGACCGGTGCGTAATCAGTACGGAATAGAAATGTACTGGAAAATATCGCTCAGTAACAACATCTGGATATCGCCCGGAATACACTTTGTGTTTAATCCGTCCTTGAACCAGGATGACGACTTTGTCGCAATGCCTATGTTCAAGTTCAGGGTAGCCCTGTAACGAAGCCGTTTGAGTAACTCGGATGAAGAGCAAGAGCGAGAAGATTCGGGTCGGCATGGGCCGAGATCCTCACTCTGTTATATATAATTTCACAGTTGCGATTTGAAGACAGGCTACCGAACAAATTAAAACGGAGGAAATACGACATGCCTGACACTCAAATATCCAGAAACCAGACCAATAGGATGTCGTCATGAAACATTACATATACATTCCGACTGCTTTACTTCTTTTGCCTTTGCTGATGCTGGCGGAAACGTTTGCAGCTTCGATTCAGTATGGAATTGTCACATCCGTTTCGGTGACAACGATAGAGGATGATGATGGGATGAGTGGTGCAGCGAAGGGTGCCCTAATTGGTGGGATGATCGGACCCCGGCGCCGGGGAATCAACCGTGGGGTAATCGCTGGTGCAGCGATCGGCTCAGCGGCTGACGATGGTGACACCGAGACCGTTTATCTCTACACGGTGGATTACGTTGACAGTAGTGGCTCCATCCAGATTCACACCGAGCAGGGAGATATTCGTGACGGTGACTGTGTATCAATCGAACAGGGCCAGCACGCGAATATCCGCCGTGTCAGCACTGTGCATTGTGAACAGCAGACTGCAACACCGCCGGCCCATCACGCCCAGGCTGCGGAAGAATGCGACCTGGCAAAACAGGAGTTGATGGCGGCTCAAACAGACGAGGCGCTGAATATCGCGATTCAGAAAGTGCGGGTCCTCTGCGAGGATTGAACTCACCTGCAGAATCCATGATGAGACTACGATGAAGCAAGGGCAATGAAGTGTAGTTTACAAGCTGAAAGAGGATTATTGGGCGTCATTAGCCTGGTTGTAGCAATATGGATCGGCTCCAGCACATGCGCTACCGCGCTCGAGCAGGAACCAGAGGCTGACGACATAGAACATCTGCCCCTGTCGTCCGGCCTGCCCATAAATGCCATTCCCGATCTGCGCGATGAAGATACAATCGTGAAGCTCCAGGGCAAGAAGAAAAGAAACCTGGTTTTGGTTCCCATTCCAATGTCCAGCCCAACATTTGGCACCGGGCTTATTCTCGGCGGCGCCTATTTCTACCCGCAGACAGAGGAACAGAAGAAATCGCAGCCTGCATCTTTTACAGGTGCTGCCGCAGGGTACACGAGCAACAAGAGCTGGTTCGGCGGAGTGATGCAACAGAATTACTTCTCTGAAAACAAATGGCGATTCAATGCTATAGCGGCATATGCCGACTTCAAACTGGAGTTGATACCTCCCCAGGAGGACTCCGAAGAGGCGTTGCTGGACTGGCTGGTAAAGGGAGCGATATTTTCGACCAGCATTTCAAGAAGACTCGGAGGTAATTGGTTCCTGGGACTGACCGCCCGCTACCTCAGTATTCAGCAGAACCTGGACTTGAACGTCGACTATCCGGACTTTGACATTGATCAAAAAATAAACTCACCCGGTGTTGGGTTAGCACTGAACTACGATACGCGGGACATGCCCATGAATGCTTTCCAGGGCGGTTACTTTGAATTGAGTAGCATCTTCGCGGATAAGCGTACCCAGCAAGATAGCTCATACCAGTCGTACTATGCTCGGTTCAGGTCCTATCACCAGCTCAAAGGCTCTCTGGTTCTTGCCTGGGAAGTGAGTGGTTGCACGAAAGACGGACAAATCCCCCTGTGGGACACCTGTCGCCTGAATCTCAGGGGCTTTCCCGTCACAGATTACCTGAGTAGGAAATCGATCCTTGGCCAGGTGGAAGCACGTTGGAGGTTTTATAAGCGATGGGGCCTGTTGCATTCGGCGGGGCCGGGTCGGGTTGAAGAATCATTCGGCAACCACGGTGCAGGCGAGACCATTCCAAGTTACGGTGTCGGCCTGAGGTGGATGGTGCTGGAATCCCAGAGGATCAATATTCGCGTAGATTATGCACGCTCCGACAATGGAAGCAGCGCCTTGTACCTTGGAGTTGCCGAGGCGTTCTGAAGCCCAGACAACACGCAGCCCGGAATTTCACGGGAAGAGATGAATTTTAAAGTTCGCCATATTTTCGCATACCTATATGGTCTTGCCTTTTTGTTTTTAGGCACCCCATTCCCGACTTGTGCGGCGGGGCTTAATGGTGCTGAAGTCGAGGCGATGCAGAAAATCATCGATCAGCAGCAGGAAGAAATAGATGCACAGGGTGAGGCACTCAAAACGCAACAGCAACAACTGGATAATCAGCAACAATTGCTGGAGGAGCTTCGGTCACAGTTACAATATATTGTTGAAGAGAAGCGTGTTGCGAGTAGCGTAACAGCTAGGACCGGAGATGTTCACACATCAGTAGAAAGCCAATCCGAAGCTGATTTTGTTGCCGATGATGATAGCGCCCAGCCCGCCAATGATGAGGTAGCCAGCAATGACCCCGGCTCTGATGACCACGAGGGTCAACCCAATCGGTCTGTTAACGATCAGCACTTGGCGCTCGATACCAAGCCACTCGACATTCCCGATGATACCGGCTTGTTCATCTACTCCACGGATCAAACAAAGGTACTCAGGTTATACGGCTCACTGCGCGCGCTAGCAGTTTATGACAACAGGCGGAACTTCCACCCCTATGATCTGAATATTCCGCAGGTTCCTGTTGGCGACTCCGATGTCAGGGATTGGAACCAGGATTGGACCATCAATACTTCAAAAGTGGGCTTCCAGGTCGGTCTAAAGGACCATTTTACGGTTTTGGGTGAATTTGACTGGAAAGGTGAAGGCAATTCCCTGCGTACACGTCATCTGTATATGCGAACCGACCACTGGCTTGCAGGAAAACACTGGAGTTCCTTTAATACAATCCAATTTCTGCCGCTGGCGATCGATTCTCACTCAACCAGTGCTCATCTTGGTGTACGCCCGGTCCAGGTCAAATATATTGGCGGTAAGGGCAATTGGTTGTATCAGGCATCACTGGAATATCATCAGCATAAATTTGAAGGGCCTGAATCGATCGACGCATCAGCCAACAACCTGTTGCCGAATATTGGTGGCAACATATCCTATGTCAGACCGTGGGGACAGGTGCGCCTTGCCGGATTACTAGCTTCAAACAGGGTTGAGGGTAGCAATTCTGACGACTTTAGCAGTTCTTCCGACACCGGTCTGGGATTGATGGCTGGCATACGAGTGGCCCTCAATGAGAACAATCTGATTAAGGCACACGTCGCATCGGTCAACGGAATTAACCAGAACTTCGCTGATTTCGGGACCGAGAAAGCGGATATGGTTTTTAACCCAGAGAATGGTGAGTATGAAAACCTCAGAATGGTGGCCGGACAGATTGCGCTGGAACACAAATGGACACCCATCCTGACCACTGCCATCGGCGGTGGCTACATGAACATGCAAAACAGAAATTTTCAGCAGGGTGAGGCCTTCGATCATGGCTACAAAGCACTGGCAAACCTGTTCTACCGGCCTGCTGGATGGCTGAAAGGGTTTACCTTGGGGTTTGAATTCGAGTTTGCGGGCCAGACGACCGTAGATGGGTCCAATGGCGATACGAAACGTATCAGTGTGTTAGCGTACTACGACTGGTAATTGAGTATAGATGCCGTCCTCATACTCAAGCAAATTTTCAAGGATTATTTCATTGTCGGTTCCATGATCCAGGTTGAAACCCCGCAGGAACATCTGGTTCGACTTACCCGAACCGCTGTGCTGGGTTATGATCAGATTAGGGATTGATTCCATCACGTCGCCGGGGCGCAGCAACGGGCGGTTGCGTGATTCGGACTGACTGACCACACCCTCGGATGCGCTGCGAGTTTCGCCCGCGAGATTTTCCATGCGACCCTCGACGCGGATTTCCTCTAGTACCAAATACGCTCTGATATTGAGAACATGACCTGTCCAAACCCGGACAAAAGCAGTAGAGTTGGTATCCAGACAGCGTAGACGGGTATGGAAATGGAGTTTACTGATACACCGACTGGCATTCCGCAGCGTAAGGCAGCTGCCGAAGGTAACTTTTATCCTCAAAGTGGAAGTGTGATTGGGCCCGGAATGAATCCCCGTATTCAGCGTTTGCGCAAGTTAAGTGTCGAGTCCGAGCCATGTCTGTCTATTGAGCGGGCATTGCACGAGACTGCTTTTTATAAGGAGAATTACGGTAAGTATTCGATTCCGGTTTTGCGGGCGATGAATTTTCTCGACCACTGTCAGAACAAGACACTGTATATCGGTGATGACGAGTTGATTGTCGGGGAGCGTGGTCCAAAGCCCAGGGCAGTGCCAACCTTTCCCGAATTAACCTGTCATAGTGTTGAAGATTTTCGTGTACTCAACAGTCGCGACCAGCAACGCTACACCATCAGCAATGAGGATATTGAAACCTATGCACGTGAGGTTATTCCTTACTGGCAGGGCAAGACCATTCGTGAACGGATTTTTAATCACGTTCCCGACGAGTGGTACGCAGCTTACGAGGCCGGTCTGTTCACCGAGTTTATGGAGCAACGCGCACCGGGGCACACAGCCCTCGACGGTCAGATTTACCGCAAAGGAATGCTTGATTACAAGCAACAGATTGCTGACGAAATCGTCGCTCTCGATTATCTGAATGATCCGGATGCAACGGATAAAGCCGAACAACTCAAGGCAATGGATATCTCCTGCGATGCGGTGATTTTATTTGCCGAACGCCATGCCGATCTGGCCGATCAGCTGGCGGAAAAGGAAAGTGACCCGCAACGTGCCGAAGAGTTGCGGCAGATAGCAGTGGTCTGTCGCCGGGTTCCGGCCCACAAACCGGAAACTTTCCGGGAAGCGATCCAGATGTACTGGTTTGTTCATCTGGGCACCATCACTGAATTAAATGGCTGGGACGCGATGAACCCGGGTCATTTTGATCAGCACCTCGCACCTTTTTACCAACGTGGAATCACCGATGAAAGTTTGACACGTGATGTTGCCAAAGAGCTGTTGAGTTGTTTCTGGATAAAGGTCAATAACCATCCGGCACCACCGAAAGTAGGTATTACGGCTCGCGAAAGCGGTACCTATAATGACTTCACCAATATCAATATCGGCGGTCTCGATGCCAACGGCAAAGATGCCGTCAGCGAGGTCTCATACATCATGCTCGAGATTGTCGAGGAGTTGCATATCCTGCAGCCAGGCAACTCGGTACATGTCAGCAGCAAGACACCAAATCGTTTTCTGAATGCTGCCTGCAAGGTCATTCGTCAGGGCCACGGATATCCATCGATCTTCAATCCGGATGTTTACGTGACAGAGTTACTCCGCCAGGGCAAATCCCTGACCGATGCGCGCGAGGGTGGTTGCAGTGGCTGTATTGAAGTCGGTGCCTTTGGAAAAGAGGCTTTCCTTCTGACGGGATACCTGAATGTTCCGAAGATTCTCGAAGTCACGCTCAATAATGGTATCGACCCGGTCACCGGCAAGAGAGCTGGCATCAACACAGGTGAGCCGAGGGGGTTCAAGAGCTACGATGAACTCTACACTGCTTTTCTTGAACAACTCAATTTCATCGTTGACACCAAGATACGGGTCAGTAATTACATTGACCGAATGTTCGCCAAATATGCACCGGCACCTTTCCTGTCGGTGGTGATTGAGGACTGTATCAGCAAGGGCAGGGATTATTATGATGGCGGGCCGCGTTACAACACCAACTACATCCAGTGCACCGGTCTCGGCACCACCACCGATTCTCTTGCAGCCTTAAAAAACCATGTGTTTGAGAAACAGAGCTTCGATATGGATCGCATTCTCAATGCGCTGGCAAACAACTTCGATGGTGACGAATTTCTACGCCAGACCATACTCAACAAGACGCCATTTTTTGGCAACGATGATGACTTCGCAGATGATATCGCCCTGCAGGTCTACTCCGATTTATTCGCTGCTATCGACGGTAAACCGAATGTCAAAGGAGATGTCTTTCATCTGAACATGCTCTCGACGACCTGTCATATCTATTTCGGCAAGGTGATGGGGGCAACGCCAAACGGGCGCCTGGCCGGCAAGTCGATCTCCGATGGCACCTCACCATCGCATGGTGCGGATACCCACGGGCCGTCAGCGGTGATACGCTCACTGACCAAGCTCGATCACAGCCTGTCCGGCGGTACGTTGCTCAACCAGCGTTTTTTACCCAGTCTACTCAAACGCGAAGAAGATGTTGTCCGGTTGGGACAACTGGTTCGCAGTTATTTCACTCTCGGAGGGCATCATATCCAGTTCAATGTTGTTGATACCGCGACTCTGAAAGCCGCACAGGTAACCCCCGAGGATTACAAGGATTTGTTGGTTCGAATGGCCGGCTACAGTGATTATTTCAATGATATGAATGCCGACCTGCAACAGGAAGTGATTGAGCGGACCGAAAACGAGTCGTTTTAGTGCAAACAGGCCAAGTCTTCGATATCAAGCGCTATGCCATCAATGATGGCCCCGGCATCCGTGTAACTATCTTTCTCAAGGGCTGTCCGCTTGCCTGCCGTTGGTGTCACAATCCGGAGAGCATTTCAGCAAAAGTACAAAAGCTGTATACGGCCAGCAAGTGCATCGGCTGTGGTGAATGTGTCAAAGTCTGTCCGCTGCAGGCCTGTGAGTTGACCGAAGAAGGTATCAGGACCAATGTCGATCTCTGTGATGTGTGCGGTAAGTGTGCTGAGGTCTGCCCGGCAAAAGCCACCGAGATGTCAGGGCAGTACGAATCGGTCGATGAGCTGTTGGGTGTCATCGAGAAAGAACGTCCATTTTTTGAACAGTCCGGCGGTGGTGTCACATTTAGCGGTGGTGAACCCTTGCTCTACCCGAAGTTCCTGACCGAGATCCTGGACGCATGTGGCGAGCGTGGTATCCATCGGGCGGTTGATACTTCCGGCCTGGCAAAAAAAGATGTGCTGCTTAAGATCGCCGCCCGGACCGACCTGTTTTTGTTTGATCTGAAACTGATGGACAGCAAAAAACACAAGACCTGGACCGGAGTTGGCAATGAGGTAATTCTTGAAAACTTGAATGCCCTGGCCGAAACCGGAACTGCCATACAAATCCGCATCCCATTGATTACCGGAATCAATGCGGACGACGGCAATATCGAGGCAACCGCCGCATATGTTGCCGCTCTTCCCGGTGATAAGAAACCGGTCAACTTGCTACCGTTTCATGATGTGGGCCGGGGCAAGGATATAAAACTTGGCCAGAGCCGCGACCTTCACAAAATGTCAGAACCGACAGCAGCCGATTTGGAACGGGTTATAGGTATTTTTGCTACCCATGGGTTACTGGCAACGGTAGGTGGTTAGTTGAGTATTTTGGCGATACGGCGTAACCCATCCTGGAATCAATGCCCTTCTTGACTTCAATCAATTTATGCAAGTTTTGGCCAGTGCATAATTGATAAAACACCGCGTCACCGATGTGTTTTTGGCTAGCGACTAGACTGTATATGCTCATCGTTCTTATGCTTGGGCCACCAACGGATAAAGTGCATGCTAATCAGACACAAGTTTTTTTATCCACTGATCGCTTTGGTATTTGTAGCATCGCTCTACACATTGGCACGGGCTGAAAAATCGTCCTGGTCGGTGGGAAAGGTTCACACCCCCCATTACACCTTAGAAGGCAGCGAGGCATGCCTTCGCTGCCATTCCGGCGAAGCAATGCATGCGATGGCAGTCAGTGCTCATGGCAAACTAAATTCTCCTGAATCTCCCGTACCTCCAAATGGTTGTGAATCTTGCCATGGGCCAGGCAGTTTCCACGTATCCCGCGCGCACGGGGGCAAAGGTTTTCCGGCCATGGCCACATTCGGCCGTGGCAGTGATGTTGCCAGTCGCGAAGAACAGATTGGTACCTGCTTGTCCTGTCATGAAAATGGAACTGCTGGAACCGGCCCTATTCTCTGGTGGGGCAGCGTTCACGACAGGCGTAATATTAATTGTTCAAGGTGCCACCTGATACATACAGAATCTGATCCTATCAAGGAAAAAGAGCAGCAGGATAAAGTCTGCTTCAAGTGTCACAGAAAACAAAAAACCCGCCACCCGGAATTCGAAAACAAAGACATCGATTTCGCCGCGTACACTTGCTCGACTTGTCATGATGTTCACAACAGGATGAAAGTTATAAAAACACAGGAACCGAATCAGGAACAATAGCGAAACCAACATGCACTTTCACCTAAAGGACGGCTTGAATATCCCGATCAAGGGTAGACCGGAACAATCGGTACACCCGGGGCCTTCCGTACGCCATGTAGCCTTGTCCGGCAGGGATTACCATGGTCTCAAGCCGAAAGTTCTGGTGAACGAAGGGCAACAGGTCAAACTCGGCCAGCCGTTATTCACCGATAAGCAGGATCCCACCGTACCGTTCACATCACCGGGCACAGGTACCGTAATTGCCGTCAACCGCGGTGCCCGCCGCGCGCTGGAAACCATCGTTATCTGCCTTGCTGATAACGAGACTGAAGAATGTAGCTTCGAGTCCTTCAGCGACGATGATATACGTTTGATGGATCGTGACAGCCTGGCGAACCAGCTACTGGCTTCCGGATCCTGGCCGGCATTGCGTACGCGACCGTTCAGCCGTGTACCTGCATCCGGCACGACGCCGCGCTCAATTTTTGTTACCGCGATAGACACCCAGCCCCTGGCGGCGGATCCACGGGTGGTGATCAGGGAAAACAGGCAGGCGTTCAGCACGGGTTTACTGGTTTTATCCAGGCTGACCGAAGGCAGTGTGTTTCTCTGCACAGGTATAGACTGGGATTTCGAACAGTCCGGGGTCGAGCGCTTACAAACTGTTGAATTCAAGGGGCCTCATCCGGCCGGATTGCCTGGCACACACATTCATTTTCTTGATCCCGTCGGCGCAGATAGCACGGTCTGGCATATCAACTACCAGGATGTGATTGCTTTTGGCAACCTGTTTGCCAATGGTCGCATTGATACCCGACGTGTGGTCGCGCTCGGCGGTGAGTCACTCAGGCACCCGCGTCTGATCAGGACCAGGCAGGGGGCGTCCATCGATGAACTCGTTGCAAGTGAGGTCGAAAACCCGGAATCCTGTCGGGTGATTTCCGGCTCGGTGCTTACCGGTCGCACTGCAACCGGGAATAACGCCTATCTTGGCCGTTATCACTGCCAGGTTTCGGTCATTCCTGAAAGCAGGGAAAGCAGGTTCCTGGGTTGGCTGGGTGCCGTGTCCGGGCAATACACTGCATCGGACACATTCCTGAAGAAAATAGAGCACAAGCAGCGGTATGGGTTTACAACCGCTCAACACGGCCGCTTTTCCGGGATGTTGCCCGTGCGCGTGTTTGATAAAGTCGTGCCACTGGATATCCTGCCATCATCACTTTTCAGGGCAATGATGGTTCGTGATACGGACAATGCCCAGGCCCTGGGTTGCCTGGAGCTGGATGAAGAAGACCTGGCGCTGTGTTCATTTGTCTGTCCGGCAAAATATGATTACGGCACCATCCTGCGTCTGAATCTTGCACAGATTGAAAAGGACGGATGATGGCGCGCTTCGGTTTATCACGTCTGAAGCTGCAGCGGGGAGTACCTGGCGCAATTCTTACAATGGCCAGGCAATTTTTCTGGTCATCCAAAGCAGTTACGCGATCCGGACCACATATTCGGGACGCCAACAGCGTTCAAAGACTGTGGAATTACTTTGTCTTGGCCACTTTACCGGCCTGGCTGATCGGCTTGTGGAGCCTGGGTCACCAGACCAATATGGCAATTGCGGATTTAAGCCTGGAAACTGTCCCGGGTTGGCGAGGGTGGTTTTTACAGCAGGCAAATATAGGTTTTGATGCATTTAGCCCTGTGGCTTGCGTCCTGCATGGTTTGCTTTACTTCCTTCCCATTTTTCTCGTGGCCCTTGTGGTTGGTGCTTTATGGGAATCGATTTTTGCCGTAGCTCGCCGCAGGCCCGTGGATGAAGGCTTGCTGGTCACCGCATGGTTGTTTGCACTGATGATGCCGGCATCGGCACCCCTGTACCAGGTGGCGCTTGGCATGAGTTTCGGTATTGTCGTGGGTAAGCTGATCTTCGGCGGATCCGGTCGATACCTGGTGAATCCGGCCCTGTTGGGCCTGGCTTTCCTGGTTTTTTCCTATCCTTCCTTATTGTTTGGAGTAGGGGCGTGGGTCCCTGTTGCAGGCTTCGACCAGCCCACCGTGCTGGAACTGGTGATGGAAGAGGGCGGTGCGGCAGTTATCTCTGCGACGGACTACTCATTTTGGCACGTGTTTATCGGTGACCGTCCGGGTGCGGTGGGTGTGGTCTCAACCCTGGGTGCACTGATGGGTGCAATCTTCCTGATTTATACCGGCATGGCGTCCTGGCGCGTGATGCTGGGAGCACTGATCGGGCTGTTCGGCGCGGCGATGATTTCAAACGCGATAGCACCCGAAAATGCAATGGCTGCCGTAGATTGGTATTGGCAATTTGTACTGGGTGGATTTGTGTTCGGCGTGGTCTTTCTGGCAACCGATCCGGTGGCGGGTCCGATGACCGATCCCGGTCGTTGGGGGTTTGGCCTGTTGGTCGGTGTACTAACCGTACTCATCAGGGTGACAGAATCATCCTATTACGAAGGCGTCATGTTTGCGATCCTGTTGGCGAGTATGTTTTCGCCGTTAATTGACTTTGTCGTGACAGAACTGAACATCCGCAGACGGCGGATTCGCTTGCAGGGAGTTGGTGATGGATAACGACTCCCCGTTGAAAGCAGTACTGGTAGTATTTCTGGTCGCATTGGTGGCGTCTTTCCTGGTATCCGCCTCGGTTGTAATTCTGAGGCCGATTCAACTCAATAACCAGTTGCTGGACCGCAGCACAAATATCATGAAAATCTCCGGCTTGCTACCTGTCGAGGGAGCGGTCTCCGACGAGGAAATGCTCTCGCTGTTCAAAAGCCTTGACGCGCGGATAGTAGATATAGATGCGGCGGCGTTTGTCACCGGTGTTGATCCTTACAAATTTGACAGTCGCAAGGCGGCCAATGACCCCGAGACCAGTGTGCTTATACCATCCGAATTCGATCGCGCAACCCTGGGCCGTCGTAGCCGTCTCGCACTTGTCTTTCTGGTCTGGGACGGCGATGAACTTACCCGCATTATTCTGCCGATCTACGGCAATGGGATGTGGTCGGTCATGTACGGTTATATCGCGCTTGAGCCGGATTTCAGCACCATCGCGGATATGACCTTTTACGAACAGAACGAGACGCCGGGCCTGGGAGACCAGATCACCCATCCTGACTGGCTTGCTCAATGGCGCGGGCGGCAAATTTACGATGATCATGATGATCTGCGCTTTGCAGTGGCTATAACCAGGGTTGATCCCGGTTCACTTTCAGCGCCCTATGAGGTGGATGCACTGACCGGAGCCACCGTTACCGCCAATGCTGTTACCGCACTTGTGCATTACTGGTTCGGAGAACATGGCTACCGGCCATTCCTGACACATCTGCAAGAACAAAGACCGAGCAGACCTGAACCGGCAGAGGATACCTGATTATGTCTTCGCGAGATTCATTGTTAAATCCGCTGATCAGGGAAAACCCGGTCACCCTGCATGTATTGGGTGTTTGTGCGGCACTGGCGATTACAAACTCGCTCACCTCTTCGCTCATCATGAGCGCAGCGATGATCATCGTGCTGGTTATTTCCAACATGTTTATCAGCATGATCCGGAATCATCTTCCAGGCAGTGTCCGGATCATTGTGCAGATGACAATTATTGCGTCAGCTGTCACGGTAATTGACCAGTTTCTGAGTGCATTTCTACCTGACGCAGCCAAGACTCTGAGTGTCTACATTGCCCTGATAGTCACCAACTGCATCGTGTTGGGTCGGGCTGAAGCATGTGCGATGAAGAGTTCCGTTGGCACCAGCATCATGGATGCGATAGGCAACGGACTGGGCTACGCCATCGTTTTAATTTTCGTGTCGGTGATACGTGAGTTGTTTGGCAATGGTTCATTAATGGGTTACCGCCTGCTGGAACTGACCAGGGACGGCGGCTGGTTCGAGCCCAATGCAATGTTGATGTTGCCACCGAGTGCATTTTTCATTATCGGCTTCATGATCTGGGTGATCCGTAGCTGGAAACCGGAGCAGAAAGAGACCTCGGAGTATGGACCGATTCCGTTGCAGCAGGATGAGGAAGGGTGATGGGCGGCTTCATGGAAATCTTCTTCCGTTCGGTGTTCCTGGAGAACCTGGCGCTGGCATATTTCCTGGGGATGTGCACTTTTCTTGCGGTCTCCAGGCAAGTCAAGACCACCCTTGGTCTCGGTGCTGCCGTTATCGTCGTCGAAGGCATCAGCGTGCCTTTAAACAACCTGATCTACAACCAGTTGCTGCGCGAAGGTGCACTGGGCTGGGCCGGTCTGGGCCACCTGGATTTCAGTTTCCTGGGGTTGTTAAGCTCAATTGCGGTGATCGCTGCCATGATCCAGATCCTCGAAATCGTGCTGAACCGTTTCTTCCCCGCCTTGTACCACATGCTGGGCATTTATTTGCCTCTGCTGACCGTTAATTGCGCCATCCTGGGTGCCTCCTTATTCATGGTGCAACGTGATTACACCTTTGTTGAAAGTCTGTCGTACGGGCTGGGCGCCGGTTTTGGCTGGGCCCTGGCCATCGTTGCGCTGGCGGGTTTGAGGGAGAAAATGAAGTATTGCGATATCCCGGAGGGTTTGCAGGGTCTGGGTATTACATTTGTCGCAACCGGACTGCTGTCGCTGGCTTTCATGGGTATTGCCGGAATTAAAATCTGAGGAATCGATGCTGGAAATCGCCATCAGTGTTCTGCTATACACCGGTATTCTGCTGGTGCTGACCCTGCTTATCCTGTGGGTGCGGGATAAGCTCGTGCCGAAGGGTGAAGCGAATGTCAATGTCAATGAAACACTGGATTTCAAGGTCCGGTCGGGTGGCAAATTGCTTGAAGCACTGGCGGAAAACCAGATTTTCCTGCCATCTGCCTGTGGTGGTGGCGGAACCTGTGGCCTGTGCCGGGTTGTGATATATGAAGGCGGCGGTGCACTGCTGCCGACGGAAGCTTCACTGATCTCCAAACGTGAAGCCCAGGCTGGTGAACGGCTGGCCTGTCAGGTGGCGATTACACAGGATATTCGCATCCGGGTGCCCGAGGATGTATTCGGGGTGAAACAATGGTTATGTACAGTTCGGTCTAACCGCAATGTTGCCACACTTATCAAGGAATTAATCCTCGATTTACCGGATGGCGAGACCATCGACTTCCGTGCCGGCGGTTACGTGCAGATCAATTGCCCGCCGCACGAACTGAGTTACAAGAATTTTGATATACAGGACGAGTACCGTAAGGACTGGGAGCGGTATGGCCTGTTCGAATTGCAATCATCCGTGAAAGAACCGCAGGTCCGTGCTTACTCCATGGCCAACTACCCGGAAGAAAACGACAATATTATGCTCAATGTGCGCATCGCCACGCCGCCGCCCGGCATGCCCGGCAAGATTCCAACAGGTGTAATGTCATCCTTTCTGTTTAACCTGAAACCCGGAGACCAGGTGGAAGTATTTGGGCCATACGGTGAGTTTTTCGCAAAGGAAACCGATGCGGAAATGATTTTTATCGGCGGTGGTGCGGGAATGGCACCCATGCGGTCCCACATCCTCGACCAGATAAATCGACTTCACGGCAAGCGGAAAATGAGCTTCTGGTACGGCGCGCGTAGCCTGCGCGAGACCTTTTATAGCCGGGAATTCGATAAGCTGGCAGAGGAAAATGATAATTTCAGTTGGCACCTGGCCCTGTCGGACCCGCATGAAGCGGATCACTGGACCGGCCTGGAGGGATTTATCCACACCGTCCTGTTGCAACAATATCTGAATGACCATCCCACGCCGGAGGATTGTGAATACTACCTTTGCGGTCCGCCCATGATGGTGGCAGCAGTGGAGCACATGCTGGACGATCTTGGCGTTGAAAAAGAGAATATCCTGTTTGATGATTTTGGAAGCTGAAAGATGGAAGTTTTCCTCGGAACATTGATTATTGTCATTGCTTGTTGCATCGCGATGGGCCTGGGCTTGATGCTGTCGGGGAAACCGCTGAAGGGAGGCTGCGGTTCACATCTGTCTGAATCCACAGGGTGTGTGGCCTGTCCCAACCGGGGCAAAAAGAAAACCTGCAAGCGGAGTTCGGAAATAACTGAGGAAGCCGGGAGGCAACAATGTTGAAGTCGGTACTGATCAAGGATCACATGTCCACCAGGCTGGTTACGCTTGATCCGGATATGGATATACTGCGCGCCGTAAATACGTTGATTACAAACGTCATTGCCGGTGCGCCGGTCGTGGATGGGAGTCGCAGACTGGTCGGCATACTGACCGAACGGGACTGTATGCGTGTCGCAATGCAGGCCGAGTACCACGGTATGCCCGGAGGCCCGGTGCGCAGATACATGACTAAAGACCCACAGTTTGTTTCGCCCGACGAAAGCATACTGCACGTTGCTCAACTGTTCATCGACGGGAAATATCATCGCTATCCCGTGGTTAAAAATGACCGCCTGGTTGGAATGATCTCCCGCCGTGATGTGATGCACGCGATGGGAAAGCAACACCCCATGTAGGCAAACACTTTCATTGGGTAGGGGCGGGGTAACTACCGGGCAAAAAAAAGACCCGCGGTTAAGCGAGTCTTTTTCAGTGGAACGTATTGATTTGCATCCTACGTCCACTACCCCTTTGCAATGATCATTTAGCCGACCCCCATCGGCATCATGATCTGCTTTTGCTATCCAAAAGCATCCCCTTTTGAATCTGAAAGCATCCTTACTTCTCTGCTACGTCCTTGCTTCCTCGTAGCGTCCTTGCGTTGTCTGAAAGCATCCTTGCTTTTCCAACGCGTTCCTTGCGGCTCTGTTATTAGCATCCTTGCTTCTGATTGAGATCCAGTCCGTGGATCCCGTGCCCTTGTCAGGCGTCTGTTTGCATTCTGCTACGTTTTTCCTCTTGTATGTATCGGGTGGCGACAACCTCCTTAGTCCGAGTAGAGCCTGGGGTAGGAAGGTGATGAAATGAATTAACAAGTCATCCGCCCTTTGTATAATGCAAATATCGAGCCACACTGTATCTGGATTTATAACATGTTATAATAACAGGAAGTTATAGGACATATTTCACATGTTTTATAGTTAAAGCCGAGCGATAAATTGTCGTGATGTGTCGAGTTGCTGACAAAAATTGTCAGCTTTTGACAAGGATATTTGTGAACTTACTGTGTCATTCGAAAAAGAGATCTAAGATTTCAGGGGTTACTGTCCAACAGTGCCCCTGCCAGTGACGAGGTATGTCGCAAATGAGCCAAGCCAGTGGCCACCTTCGTAGTGTTCTCCCGTTACCGAACTGAGCCCGGCTGATCCTTGCTTGTGTGCCATTGAATCAACGGTTGCCTTGCGGGGGTCATCATCGGGCAGGCTGGCCGCCATGCCGTTAAGAGCCCAGGCCCTGCTCAGGTGAAGGCCGTCGAGATGTGCCAATTTTCCGTCAGAGCGATCAGTCACACTGGCAAGGGGTAACCATTCAAGATTCTTGTTTGTGGGGATTTGAGGCAGGAACTTGCCCAACCATACTGCAAACTCCTGCGATGTCTGCACCCGCCGCATCAGGTCAGCTTCAGCCAGGCAAGGTGAAAGGAAATCCTGGCCGCCAGGCTCATAGGCCAATGGGCAATTAATGTCGTTCAGGTAAAACTGGCGTGAGCGTTGTGTGACCAGCTGCCGGAAATCGACATCACCAGACACTTCGGTCCAATCCAGAAACAGGGCGAAGGCAAAGGCCGTTTGCGCGTGTTCACCAATGCGGATGGGATAGGCCAGTTTAGATAGCCAGGTCTTCATATTGCTTACATAAGCCTGTTCCAGAGGCTCAAGCACCGATTGCCAGTGCTTTGCGCGCGGGTCATCCCATTCCCTTAATTCAGCCATCAATTGTAAAAGCCAGGCCACGCCATACGGGCGTTCAAATGATGCCCGTTGTTCGTGTGACAAATAATTCAGTTCAGCAGCGACTTTTTCCGTTTGAAAACTCTGGTTCAGGGCAGTTTCAATGGCTTCGGCATCCACATCAGCGGCATGTAAGCGCAGCAGACGGACCAGCAACCAGTGACCATGAACGGATGAATGCCAGTCAAAACAACCAAAAAATACCGGCGTCAGTTCCCGTGGCGGCGCCACATCCTGATCAGAGGACATCACATGCGAAATCTTATTAGGGTATTCCTGGTGTACACAGGCCAGTGCCAATCTGGCGAAGCGGGAATACGGTGTTGTTGACTCCTGTGCATGGGCGTTGAGGCAAAACATGAGACAAAGAAATACTGATAAAACTGACCGCATGGTTATCTCCAACTTTCTAATTCCGATACATTACCGAAAGTTTAGCCAGGAAGCCTGGTTTTTTTGTTTCTAATAGACTGTGCCTGCTTAAGTGGTACCTGCCTGAACCGCTAGTGGCTTTCTGCTTACAATTTGGGCCACAGCCCGATCGGGGTCATGTAAAACGCCCTCGAAATAGAAAATAGTTTGCCAATCCTGAAATATTGTTTTGAGTTCACCTGGCTGGAGTAGAAAATCCGGGTTACTTGGCCGTCCAAAATGCCGATTCTCGATGGTGAATGTCTCGTAAATTACCAGGCCGCCAGGTTCTACCGCTTTTTTAATGGCGGGGAACAGGGGACGGTGAAGATAACGAAAACCAATGATCGCGCTGAAGTTCTGACCGGCGAGCGGATTGGTATTTGGCTGTTCCAGGTCAATTTGCCATATATGACCGGGCAGGGCATCCTCTACCAGGCATTGATTAACAACTTCAAGAGCAGTGGCAGACCTATCGGCAAACACGACCGGAATACCTTGCCGGGCGAGCACTAATCCGTTTTGACCGGTTCCACAGGCAAGATCCAGGACTGGCAGAGAGCGATCCAGATCGTTCAATAAATCGAGGTGTTCCAGCAATACTTCATGAGGTTCAGTTGTCATTGAATTCATAATAGATAATACATTAGATAAATGTTCTAACCTTTTGTATCTTTATCTGAAGCTAGAACTTTTCTATGATAAACAGAATAATATCGTAGCTTCCCGGGGGCATGTGAAATAATGCCGGAAACAATTATGATGACTATCAGCAAGGTGCTGTCCCAGGCCGGATTGCTGCCCAGAAAGCCCAGCAGAATCAGTTTTGCCATTATCACCAGGCCCCGGATCTGAAGCAGCCATACAGGGCTCGAGATGATATCCAGCAACATCATTAATGCCCCGCTTGCCATGGCCAGCCACCAGTAGTTGATCCAAATACTTTTATCAAGCGCAAACAAAATACCACCACCAACACCGGCCACGGCCAGCAGGTGCAGCGTACGCAAGCTGATCTTTATCCAGCGTTTTGCGGAAAGTTTGTTCATATCCGATTCGGTGCACCCGAGCATATTTTCCGGTGTAGCCCATTTTTATTTTTCAAGATTGCCACCCCCAGAAAATCGACGATTCAAAGTCGTACGGTACACCAATGAACCGGGAAACGCAGTAAATGCCTTCGGAATATATTTCGGTATATTTTAGGGTTTGGAAGGCATGTCTTTGTTCACTTTTTCCTGTAATAGAAATGGAAATTAACCCAGATCAGAGTAGTATTACTTTGAGTACTCTAGCGTTAATCAAAGGTCTTTTGGGAGAGGCCTTTCGTAGTCCGCATTCAGGCCAATTCTGGCCCATGCAAACTTATTAAAGGAGGTTCAAATGAAACGTATAGGCACCATTATCCTTTCCGTGTTGGCCCTGATGATGATTCAGGGTGTCGCTACGGCGTCCGTCAGGACGATACCAAAGGATATGACGGCAGAATCAACCAAGTGTATTAATTGCCACAAGAAGAAAACCCCATCCATCGTTCAGCAATGGGGCCGCAGCAAGCACCACGGGGCAAATGTTGGTTGTTATGAGTGTCACCAGGCTGATGAGGGTGATGTAGACGCCTATATGCATCAGAAACAGCTGATCTCCATTATTGTTTCCCCCAAGGATTGCGCGAACTGTCATGAAACCGCAGTGAAAGAGATGACCGAGTCCCATCATGCGAAGGCGGGACGTATTCTGGGTTCACTGGATAATTTGCTTGCAGAAGTTATCGAAGGTAACAACGCATTTGTAACGCCGGGATTCCCGGAAGGCAATTCCGCTGCTGCTGTCAATGGGTGTTGGCAGTGTCATGGTTCGCAGGTCAAGGTGATCGGCGACGGAATGCTTGACCCAGCCACATGGCCCAATACCGGTGTTGGCCGTATTAATCCTGATGGTTCAGAGGGCGCCTGTTCGGCCTGTCACTCCAGACATGAATTTTCCGTTGAACAGGCTCGTAATCCTGAGAACTGCGGCAAATGCCATATGGGTCCGGATCACCCACAGATCGAAATTTATGAAGAGTCCAAGCACGGTATTGCTTTCCATGCCAACAAGGACAGGATGAACCTCGACAGTTCCAAGTGGGTGGTTGGTGAGGATTATGATGCGGCGCCAACCTGTGCGACCTGTCATATGAGTGCAACGCGCAAGCAACCCGTCACCCATGATGTGGGTTCACGAATTAGTTGGAATAACAGGCCTCCAGTTTCCATACGTCCGGAAGTGTCTGATGCCAAGATGGGTCTGGCCAGCGCCAGCGTCAACTGGGAAACACGTCGTGACAACATGAAAGACGTTTGTTCGGCTTGCCATAGCAAGTCCTATACTGAATCTTTCTACTTGCAGTATGATGGCCTGATTGAGCTGTACAACAACAAGTATGCCAAGCCCGGTATTGCTTTGATGGCGGCGGCTAAACCATTGCTTAAACCGGCTAAATTCAGCAACAAGATTGACTGGATATGGTTTGAACTTTGGCATCACGAAGGCCGAGTTGCGCGTCATGCGGCTTCAATGCAGGGACCCGATTATACCCACTGGCACGGCACTTATGAACTGGCCAAACACTTCTATACCAAGATGGTGCCGGAACTGGAGCACCTGATCGATAAAGGTATGAAAAATGGTCAGGAAGATGAGGCCAAGGTTCTTCAGGCAAAACTTGATGAGGTCCTGAATTCAGATGATCACAAGTGGTATCTGGATAAACTGGATCCTGAAGAAAAGGCGAAGAGGCTAAAGGCAGCTGCCGAGTTCAAGGCACGCTACGACTAAGCAGTTCACATTCGTTTAAGTAAAACGACCCCGCTGGTGGAAACTGGCGGGGTTTTTTTTACCCGGGGTATTCTTCTGGCACGCGCTGCAATGTTCTGACCGCCACAGTAATTAGGGTTAAAATGGGGGTTTTCCCAGGGGTTATTAATCCATGTCCGATCAACGCTTTTCCGGTACCGACCGTTATGTCGCTACCGAAGACCTTACCACCGCTGTTAACGCTGCAGTTACACTGGGCCGTCCCATTCTTATCAAGGGTGAGCCCGGTACCGGTAAAACGCAGTTAGCCGAGGAAATTGCCCGTGGCCTTAACCGGCCGTTGTTGCAATGGCATGTGAAGTCAACTACCAAGGCGCAGCAGGGACTGTACGAGTACGATGCGGTGGCAAGGCTGCGTGATTCACAGCTCGGTGATGAACGGGTGCATGATATTGCTAATTACATCGTCAAGGGACCGATGTGGGAAGCTTTTGAGCAGGAAATACAACCAGTATTGCTGATCGATGAAATCGACAAGGCAGATATCGAATTTCCTAATGACCTGTTACGCGAACTCGACCAAATGGAGTTCTTTGTCTACGAAACCAAGCAGACCATCGTGGCGAAGCACCGGCCGATTATCGTCATTACCAGCAACAATGAAAAAGAACTGCCGGATGCATTCCTGCGCCGCTGTTTTTTCCACTACATCCGATTCCCTGATAAGGAAACGATGATTGATATCGTCGACGTACATTACCCGGGTTTGAAGAAAGAACTACTGAGCGAAGCGCTGAACGCGTTTTACGAATTGCGCGAGATTCCAGGACTTAAGAAAAAACCTTCAACCTCCGAGTTGCTCGACTGGCTAAAGTTGTTGCTGGCCGAAGATATTCCACCGGAGGCATTATCGAGCGATAACCGTCGCAAAACCCTGCCACCCATGCATGGTGCATTGTTGAAAAACGAGCAGGATGTACATCTGTTTGAACGCCTGATTTTCCTCAATCAGCGCAATGCCAGATAAATAAAACCATGTTGGTTAGCTTTTTCTTTATGCTGCGAGAAGGCGGGCTCAAGGTCTCGATTACCGAGTTCCTGACCTTGCTGGAACTGTTGAAAAAGCGTGTCATCCACTTTGATATCGAGCAGTTTTATTACCTTTCACGGGCCTGCCTGGTCAAGGACGAGTCACTCTATGATCGTTTTGACCGGGTGTTCTCAGCCCATTTCAAGGGCGTCGAGGACCTGTTCGGACCGGATGGGGCCGATATTCCCGAGGAGTGGCTGCGTAAACAGGTCGAGCTAGGCCTGAGTGATGAGGAAAAGGCCCAAATCGAGGCGATGGGTGGTTGGGAAAAATTGATGGAGACGCTCAAAAAGCGCCTCGAAGAACAGGATGAACGCCATCAGGGTGGCAACAAGTGGATCGGCACCGGCGGCACCTCGCCATTCGGTGCTTATGGTTATAACCCGGAAGGTATCCGCATAGGACAGGAGGGTTCACGCCATCGTCGCGCGGTGAAGGTCTGGGACAAGCGTGAGTTCCGCAATCTCGATGATTCATTAGAACTGGGAACACGTAACCTGAAAGTAGCGCTGCGTCGCTTAAGACGTTTTGCGCGTGAAGGTGCGGCGGAAGAACTGGATCTGCCCGATACCATTGATTCAACCGCAAAGAATGCTGGCTTGCTGGATATCAAGATGATTCCGGAACGCCACAATGCCACCAAGGTATTGTTGTTCCTGGATATCGGCGGTTCCATGGACGACCACGTGCGGGTTTGTGAAGAGCTGTTCTCAGCCGCCAGCAGCGAATTCAAACACCTCGAATATTTCTACTTTCATAATTGCATTTATGAAGGGCTGTGGAAGGACAACAAACGTCGTCACAGTGTCAGGATTCCAACCATGGATGTACTGCATAAGTATTCGGCTGACTACAAGCTGATCCTGGTGGGTGATGCCACCATGAGCCCCTATGAGATCCAGCACCCCGGCGGCAGCGTGGAACACTGGAACAAGGAAGCCGGTGCAACCTGGATGAAACGCCTGCTGGACACCTACCCGAAAGCCATCTGGCTAAACCCGGAACCCACCCAGCGTTGGGAATACACGCCATCCATCCAGATGCTGTCACAGATAATGGAACAACGCATGTACCCATTGACCGTCAATGGTTTGGAGCAGGGTATGCGGGAATTATCCTGATAGGTAGTACTTATTCCGCCTCAGCAGCGGATTCATCTGAACATTCTGGATCAATAGGGTTTCAAGTCAATTAATTATTTGGCATCTCCACCGAGGGTGCTTGGTGGGCTTAAGCGCTGTCTACCAGGATGTGGGGATATTCGGGACATTGTTCGATGGCAACTTCCAATTGAATGACATTGAGTTGGTGAAGTAAGATCAACGCATATCAGCTAATAATCTGTTTCGCCATCATCAATTAGGGGACACTAGCGCAGTTGAAGTCAGGCTCATAGGGGGCTTAACTTCACTACCATGTGAGGAAAATACATGGCAGCAATAATTCTGACAGCCGTATTCGTAGTCGTCTTTGGACTGACGTTTGTGGCGTGGAGACGGTACCTGTGGGCAGCGGAGGATGTGCCGGACGGACAGGTGGACACCTGCGAGTACAGCTTGACGGATGTATTTGGTGACCGCCACTTCGTCAACGTTCCGCATCAGAAAGGTGTCCGGTGGTTGACAGATGTCTTCAGCCGTTCGGCCAGAAAATTCCCGGAACTGACGGCCTTGCAGATTCCCCACACTGGAGAGTCACTGACTTTCGCTGAACTCGACGCGCGGGCCGAAGATGTGGCCGCGGCCCTTGCTCACTTCCTCACAGGCCCGGACCAGATTGTGGCCGTGGCCATGTCGCAGGATAACTGGCAAATCGTGGCTTCACATCTCGGCATTCTCAAGGCGGGCGGCACCTTGATGTTTCTCGACACCACCTTACCGGATGCCCTGATCACCCACATGCTCAATGACGCACAACCAGTGGTCATTCTCACCCGGGGACAGGACAATTTCCGTGACCTGCCGGCACTCGACGTCCTCGCAATACCGAAGAACATGCCCCGTGGCGAGCCACCGATATGGCTGGACGACCCTGCGCAACGTCTTGCGACCATTTTTTACACAAGTGGAACGACCGGTATGCCCAAGGGTGTGGAGTGCCCGCACGCGGGCTATGTGAACCTGGCTTTGAGTTACGCCGATTATTTCGACCTCATACCCGGCATGGACGCGACCTCGTTGACATCCTCACTGGGTTACGACGGCAGCATCTCCGAGATGTACAGCGCCTGGGTATCGGGTTGCACCGTGGTTCTGCTGACCAAGGAGCAGGTCCGGTCTGGCCCGGACCTCGTTCTTGTCCTCCGTGAATCCGAGGTCACTGTACTGTTCTGCCCGCCAGTACTGTTAACCACGCTTACACCGGACCCGGAGCTGGATCTGCCTTACCCGTTGTGCCGCTATATCGTACCGGCGGGCGAAGCTTTCCCGAGTGCGCTGGTGGAGCCCTGGACACGCGGCAGACGACAGATCATCAATACCTACGGCCCTACGGAGGCGAGTACCGATACCAGTCGCCAGAGTTTGCGACCGGGGGAGCCCGTAACCATAGGCACACCTTTCGCCAACGTCACCTACGTCATCCTTGAGGTCGATGAACTCAAGCCACTACTCCACGGGCAAGTCGGTGAACTTTGCATCGGTGGCGTGCACGTCGCACGCGGGTACCGCAATTTGCCGGAGCAAACGGACGAGAAATTCATCACGCATCCCCGCTTTGGCCGCCTGTACCGCAGCGGGGATAAATGCAAGATAGACATTCAAACACAGCGTGTGCATTTCCTTGGCCGGGTCGATTCACAACTCAAGGTGCGCGGGCACCGCGTCGAGGTACAGCCCGTTGAGGACATACTGCAGACACAGTTTGCGGAAATTGAGGCCGCTGTGCTGGACTATCAGAACGAGGAACTGGTTGCCTTCGTCAGCGCGCCATCAATCTCCAACGATAAGATTTCGGTGGCCGCTCCCGCACCGGAAGAGTGGGCTGCAAGGGCGACAGCGACACTGGCCAGTCAACTTCCAGCGCCATCAGTCCCGTCCAGGATCTTCCTGGTGGACAAATTCATCATGAAGCCATTGTCCGGGAAGATCGACCGGCAGTGTCTACCTAAGCTGTCGAACCTGTTGACAAATACCGGGCCGGAAGCAGAGGGCAATATTGGTAAGCCATCGACCGGCACAATTGACACCGATAAGATCATGGAACCGGGCAGTGAGGAAGTGCTGGCGATCTGCAACGCCGTGTTCGAAACGTCGCTGGGTTGGGATGATGTGTTTGCTGACAGTGGCGGGCACTCGATCGTCATTGCACGGCTGGCGCAGCGCTTGCAAGTGGCAGGATGGTTAGTGCCGGTCCGCGCACTGCTCAGCGATTGTGATACGGCAAGAAAGGTGGCCAATCGCCCGCAGCAACTCCGGCAGCCCACCGGGACTCCTGCAAGCGCGCAGAATACCAAGCAGCACAGCAAAGCACGCGATGAAGCTGCGGTAAAAGTGCTATCCACGGGATATTTCACCATTCTGCAAGTCCTGTTCCTGTCGTTGTTGTACTCCCCTCCCTTAATCGGTTTTCTGGGGCTCATCGCTTTCTCGGAAATCGGCGAATTCTTCATGACCGCCAGTCCGTGGGAGTTCGTTGGCATCGGCTTCCTGACATATTTGTTTGCACTTGGCTTTCCCTTCGCCAGCCTGCTCTGGGTGATGGTGATAAAACTCTTTATCGGTGGTCACATTTACAAGAACAATGTGACGCCAGGTGTTTATCCCAAGTGGAGCAGAATGCATCTGCGAGTCTGGTGTATTGGTCGCCTGGAGAATTCGGTGATTCTCCCGTTGGGCGCGATGTTTCGCAGCGCACCCCTGATGGCGTACGTTTTACGACGGCTGGGTGCGACCGTGGGCAATAACCTTCAGTGTGCACACGACGTGGAGTTCTCCGGACCACTGGACTTGCTCACCACCGGGGACGATGTCGCCATTCAGACCGGGGCCTACATACACATGTCGAGATGGCTGGGTGAGAACCTGCATATCGGCCCCGTCCAACTCGGGAGTGGTTGCAAGGTCGGTATGCGCTCAGCCATTGCGAATGATGTAAAAGTGGGTCGTGGTTCCTGGATTAATCCATTTACCCCCATACTCAGTGAAGTGGGTACGGAGGAAATGTGGGAGGGTGCCCCGGCGCGCTTCAGCGGCCGTTGCACGGAACTGAAGCGAACGGCGAGCAGCTGCAAATCAGCGTACCCGTTCTGGTTTATGGAAGCGCTCAACATCCTCATGCAGGTCTTCCTGGACTTCTGGCTCATCGTTGTTCCCACCGCTGCAGTTTCCTGGTTCGCCGCCACTTTCATACCTGTCAGAGAAGCTGAAATCGCCGGTGATTACTTCAGTGTGACGCCGCTGAACGAGATTGTCTGGCATATGGGCGTATACACCTTCATCACCACCTGGGTTACCGTCGTCCTGATCTCGGTGCTGGTTTGTCTCTTTCTTCGCTACACACCCGCCTCGCCAGGACTGTATTCTTCGCGTGGGTTCAAGGGCTATCTGCTCTTGTACAGAATGAAGAAAATGAACCAGATCCAGAAACAGTGGACCTGGACCATCACCGGACAATACTTGCGCGCACTCGCTGGATTGCGCTTCCCGCGTCTGGGTGCCTCGGAATGCGACTTCATGTTTAACCTTGTCCCGGAACTCGCCAGCGCTGACTCGCAGGTGTTCTGGTCCAATGGTTGTTTTACGAACATGCTCGACTATGGTGCCGAACATATAAAGCTTCGCCAGCTCGATATGCCCCGGAACTTCTTCAGCGGTAACAATTGCGTCGCAGAGTACGGACAATACCCGTCCAATTTCCTGCTGGGTGTCTCTACGCCGGGAAATGACATACAGTTCCGGCGTCAGATGAGATCGCGGCTCGGTGAGCCGATCACTGTAGCGGGAAACCCGCCTGTCAGGTTTGCCAGTGCGGACTTTGAGACTGAGAACAAGTCCCAGAAATTGCCCGGCTTCCCACTCTTCCTGACGCGTGTTTTTTTGAATGACGTGTTCAGTATTGGTATCTTGCGTATCACCAATATTCTGGTCTTTGTGATTCTGTACACCAGCCTGTTGCGCATGGACGGGCACCTGGTCGTCAGCGCGTTCATTGCATTGATTCTCGCAGAGCTAATTCTGATTGTGTGCAGTGCTGCAATAAAAAAACTCCTTGTTGGCAACAAATGGGGGTTCAGCACATTCGACACCGTTCTGGTCCTGGCGGCACTTCAGCTACTTTTTTGCGCAGGACTGCTTTTTCGCATGGTGCAGGAGACCCTTGAGGATTTCTGCCGGGACAGTGCTCTCGAATATAGTTCTGCGATGGATGGGGTGTCAGGTAGGCAAACGGACCTTAGTTGCCTCGCCTATGCAGGCCTTCGATTGGAATGCGGTGAGTTTCGGCAACGATTGCATCGTCAATGGCTTTCTGCAGTATCACACCTTTGAGAATATGATGCTGAAAGTGAAGCGAACCGAAATCAAGGATGGCAGCGCCATCAACTTTGGTGCCACGGTTATGGGCGGTGTAGTCATCGAGCCTGAGACGACGCTGTTACCGTTGAGCCTGGTCCTGAAGGAAATGCACCTGCCTACCGCCACCTACGAGGGCAGTCCGGCAGCGGAGGCTCATGACGAGAGATGATTAAAGACGATAGCAAATGGATCAACGGCTATTTTGCCGCAAGCTCAAGCGATTTAACGCCAGCCACCGTGCGTCATGTCGCCTACGTGATGTATGTACCGGTTTCGCATGATCCTGAAGTGACGAGACGTTGCGCGACAGTCCTGTCGGATACCGAAGTGCAACGGGCTGACCGCTTTGCAACACAGGGAGACAAGACCCTGTTCATTCAACGCCGGGCATTTCGTCATTTCTGCGGTGCTCTCGCGCTCGGGTCATCACAGCCCTTATCGCGGATCGAATTCAACGAGACAGAAAACGGGCGTCCCTACCTTGCCAATTTGCCGGATCACTGGTTCAGTTTTTCCTCCTGTCGTTTCGGATTTGTCGGGGCATGGTCCTCGACGCATGGGGTTGGTGTCGACCTGGAAGATCAAACCAGGGATCTGGAGGCTACAGAACTTGCCCAGCAGTTTTTTTCGGTAGCCGAGGCCAGGGCGGTTGAAGAGTCCAGCGGCCTGGTAAGCCTGCGGACTTTCTTCCAATTCTGGAGCCTTAAGGAAGCGGCGTTGAAATCCATCGGGGAGGGCTTACCCTTCGGCCTCGAAGCCTTCGAGTTCGAATTGAAACCAGATCTTCGTGTCGTTCATGCACCCTCTGGGCACGGCACAGCGGAGCAATTTAACGCTCACATGATCGATGGTACTGAACGTTGCGCCGCTCTCGTGATCCGGGGCATGACCTGAATGACTACGCCGCCCGGAGATCCAGCGTGAACCCGGGAATGAACGACGCGGTGCATTCGACGCGCTCACCTTATACCATTGACCACTCCGATTGGCTGAAAACCATTGCAATCTTCCTGGTTGCGATTGGCCATACTGGCTATTTCTTCATTGAAGACGCCGGCTGGTGGAGTGTCTTTGGACGCATGGCGGCCCCGGTGTTTTTTTTCTTGATGGGTTACGCACGGTCCAGGACTATCCCACTGCACTGGATCTGGCTTGGCGTCATTCTGACTTTGCTCGACAGCTGGAACAACGACTGGACGTGGGTGGCACCGAACATTCTTTTCAGCATGGTGCTCATCCGCCTTGCACGCCCCTATGTGAAAATATTTTTACAAAAACATGACTGGGTTGCTTTTGCTCTGCTTGTCTCTGTGCTTTTCGCGGTGCTGCCGATAGCAGCCGGGATTGTTGATTACGGTGTGGAGGGATGGCTGTGGGCCCTGTTCGGCCTATATCAACGCATGTATGTCGACGGCAAATCCCAATGCACAGCAACACCCGAACACGCGATGACCGGGAACGCAGGTCTAATGCGCTTGCTGGCCTGTTTTGTTGCTGCGGTTATTTACGTTTGGCAGGAACAAGTGGAGTTCTCATTTACCCAGGCCCAATTTAACGCCGTTATTCTCGGCGTCGGCTTTTTGTCCATTACCCTGTGTCTGTTCCAGCGTGGCCCGAGCCGTTTTCAGCCACCGGCACCCATAGCTAGCGCTCTGCATTTTCTTGGCCGGCACACCCTGGAAATTTACGTCATTCAGCTTGCCGGCTCCGAGCTCATAATAATGTTTTTACCCAATCTCGCCGCCTGATTATGGTGCGAACGAAGGTGGCAAAAGTTGAAAGTTCTTTTATACTGTAATAGCAACTTAAATAAGGAGAGAGCGTGATGAAGACAATCATACAAATGATAATTGTTTCTATACTGATGATTGTAGCGGCTCCGGCTTGGTCGGGTTCGGCCGTGGCGGTCTATCAATGTGAACAGGGCGACGACGCATCTGAAGCCGATATACTTGCGGCTGTGGCGGATTGGCTCCAGGCCGCAAAAGCAATGAAGGGTGGCGAAAATATAGACGCCTTTGCGATGTTCCCGATGGCTGCCACCATGGGTGATTTTGATTGGATGTTTATTGTGACAGCACCTTCATTTGCGGAGTGGGGTGCGTTTATGGATGGTTACGAGGGTTCTGCGGCTGCGGAAGCAGACAAGAAATATGCAGACATTGCTATTTGTCCCGACAGCGCCCTTTGGGAATCATTTAGAATGGAATCGAAATAGGCACTATTTAGCCGTATTGAAGGGCTGCCAAACCTGGCGGCCCTTAACCACACCTCATCTTAATCTCCCGCAGTCTTTATTCGTATAATTTTCAGCATAGCCGATCTGCTTAAAGAGCCTTCATTACTACGGCATTCATACACATATATTAAATACAGACGTGTATTGCTTAGTCGGTAACAACAGCTATTCGCAGGGCTTCCAGCTTGATGTGGGTGGAATCCAGGTAATGTTGCAGATCGTCGGCTTCAGAGAGCAAATGATCGATTTCTTCCTGGCGGATATTCGGATTGACCTCCGCCAGGGCGCGTAGGCGTTTTAACTCTGATTGCTGCAGGGTTTGCATTTGCTGGTTAGCTGTATCGATAATTGATTGCTCATGTTTGGTAGCCAGTTGTTCCGCTTTTTCTATCATGGTGATGATTTTTGGTCTCGCATGACGTACGAAATCCTGTGCGGTATGCCGTCGGACTCTTTGACCCAGTTTGTTGAAATGTTTCTCTGTGAGGATATTGCTGAGGTCGTTGTGCCTGTTGTCTACGACGATCCGAACCATGGTCAGCGGCAGATAGCGGTGGAGTTGCAGGGCAGGGGGTGCCGGGCAACTCATTGTAAATATGGCTTCCAGCAAAATAGTGCCGGCTTTAAGAGGTGGTAGTTTCAGGGTGCAAACGGCGGTATTGCCAAAATCACCACTCATGACCATATCCATCGCACCTGTCACTATCGGGTGTTCCCAGGTCAGGTAGTGGAAGTCTTCACGGGACAAGGCCAGGTCGCGATGATAAGTCGCGGTGAGACCTTCTTCCGGCAAGCCGGGGAAACTGTGTTCGAGCATATGCTCGCCGGGACGCAGCACCACACTTGATGCAGTGTGATGTTCCTGGTCAACACCAAACTGATCAAAAATATTTTCCATGTAGCCTGACAGGGCATGACGTTCCTGTCGTTCATGCATATCCTCGACGATTTGTTCAGCCCGTTCAGTGTCACAGGAGTTTAGTTCCAGCAATCGATCACGGCCTTTTTGCAGTTTCGTCGCCAGGGCTTCTGCGCTGCTACTGGTTTGCCGTATCAAATCATCGACGGCGGCATGATCTTCGGGGTGCGCCAGGCAGTTCTCGAGGGGCTTTTTAAACTGCTGATACAGTGTTTGTCCAATCGCACAGGTAGATTCGAAAGCATTTACACCCTCGTGGTACCAGCGTAGCAATACCTGTTGAGCGCTGATTTTATAACAGGGAACATGCAATTGAATGTCGTGGCGCTGGCCAATCCTATCCAGGCGTCCAATGCGTTGTTCCAGCAGGTCTGGATTTAACGGCAGATCAAATAAAACCAACTGGTGGGAAAACTGGAAATTGCGCCCTTCGCTGCCAATTTCGGAGCAGATCAGTACCTGGGCCCCCTGTTCTTCATCGGCGAAGTAAGCGGCGGCGCGGTCACGTGCGACCAGTGATAATCCTTCGTGGAATACGGCCGAGTGGACACCGTGTTTTAAGTTTAAATGCTGTTCCAGTTCCAGGGCAGTGTTCGCCCTGGCGCAGATTACCAGGATTTTGTTTCCGCGTTGCTGTTGTAAAAATTCAAGTAGCCACTCAACTCTGGTGTCGGTCTTTAACCAGTGTTCACCTAATAGCAATTCAGGCATTAACCGGGATTCTAGCTGTGTAAAATCCTTATTGGAAAAGTCTGTGTCGTCAGCAGGTGTTTCCGGTGTCTCTAAAAGGTGCTCGTGTAACTCACGGCCAGGAAAACCTTCAACCGAGGCACGGGTATTACGAAACAACACTCTTCCTGTGCCATGGCGATCCAGTAATTCACGAACCAGACGATTCAGGATTTTTTTCGGGTCGCTATCAGCATTTTCAAGTTCAAGATTCAAATCTGACAGTGTTGAATCACTGAGGAAATCTGCCAGTTGATGCTGGACTGAATCACTTGTCAATTGTTGCAGGCCATCTTCCGCCATCAATTGCCGTACCAGTTCGTTGACCGGTGCATAACGCGCTTCTTCTTCGCGGAATTTTTTGATATCGAAGTAACGTGCCGGATCAAGTAAGCGCAAACGTGCGAAGTGACCCTGGATACCCAGTTGCTCAGGAGTCGCGGTTAATAACAACAGACCCCTGGTGCGCTGCGACAGGGTTTCTATAGCCTGGTAAGCAGGACTGGCCTGTTGTTCGGTAAATTCAAGGTGATGAGCTTCATCGACCACCAGCAGATCCCATTCAGCCGCTGCTGCCTGTTGCAGACGCTCGGCCTCCTCACTGAGGAATGACACGGTGCAGAGAATTAATTGTGCGCTTTCGAAAGGATTTTCTGTACCCGATTCAACCAGTGCCTGGCAGCGCTCTTCGTCCAGAATGGTAAACATCAGGTTGAAACGCCGTAACATTTCCACCAGCCATTGGTGGACCAGACTGTCGGGCACCGCGATTAGTACCCTGTTGGCGCGGCCAGTAATCAATTGCTGGTGGATGATTAATCCCGCTTCGATGGTTTTACCCAGGCCAACCTCGTCGGCCAGCAGTACCCTGGGTGCATAACGGTTCGCAGTCTCGCTGGCGATATACAACTGGTGGGGCAGTAGCTGGATGCGCGCACCCAGCAGGCCGGCTACCGGTGATTGTTGTAACTGGCGATAATGGCGCAGTGTATCCAGGCGCAGTTCGAAAGCACGGTTCTTGTCAATCTGACCGGCAAATAAACGCTCCTGGGGTTTGCTGAATTGAACAAAGCTATCCAGTTCCAATTCCGGTAGCACGACAATCTGATCATTTTCATCGGTGCCGAGGTAGATCAGGCAGCCGTTATGTTCCTCTACCTCAGTGACCAGCAATGTCACACCTTCGATATTGCTGATCTGCTGTCCCACCTCGTAACGTACACGGCTCAAAGGCGCGATATCGAGCGCATAGGTGCGCTTTTCACCGGCGGCGGGAAAACTCATTTCGACACGGCGGTTGGCAACACTAAGAACAATGCCAAGACCTAGTTCAGATTCGGTATTACTGACCCAGCGTTGACCGGGTTGAAAGCTTGAAGCTAGCACAACTACACTCGTTCAGTCACAGGTGCGGCGGATGATAAGGGCTTATTAATTATAGAACAAGCGTAATCAGGCCCGCACAAACGCATTAAAGCGCATCTCTTGACCGATGGTGGTTTCGGGTCCGTGTCCGGTGATCACGATTGAAGTCTCGTCAAGCTTATAGATACGTTGCTGGATCGATTTTTTTTAGCTGGCCCGCATCGCCACCTTCGAAATCCGTTCTGCCGATTGATCCCTGGAAGAGGGTGTCGCCGGCGATCAACAGGCTGGCGTCTTCAAAATAAAAACTGGTGGAACCGGGTGTATGACCCGGTGTGTGGATACAGCAACCGCCGCATTCCAGATCCTGTTCATCCTCGATCCAGTGATTCGGGCCGGGTACCGGGGTGTATGGCACACCGAACATCCGGCACTGCATTTCCACCGTATCCCAGAGGAACATGTCCGAGCGATGTACCCAAATGGGCGCCCCGGTTTTGCTCTGAATTTCGCCAGCGGCGAGTATGTGATCAAGGTGCGCGTGGGTGTGGATTATGCCGATGATTTTCAGACCCATGGATTCGACCGTCGCCATGATGCGCTGCGCATCACCGCCCGGGTCAAAAACATAACCGATACCGGTTTCGGTATCACCGATGATGGTGCAATTGCATTGTAACGGCCCGACCGGGAAGGTTTTGCGGATGATATTCATAGGACTGGCTTCACCGGTCCTCCGGTTCACGCGGCAGATGTTTTTTGCCACTGAACATTGCGGAGATCAAGGTGCCTTCACCACCGGTATCAGCTCGAATAACGGCAATCAAGTGGGCGAACACCAGCAACCACAGCAGATAGGCACCATAGACATGGATTTGCCAAATGGCTTTTTAAAGGCCTGCAGTTCGGCCAGTTTATCGGTATCGGTACCGGTTTTATCGTAGGGCTTAATTTGATCTATAGAGACATCTTCCGCAGCAACGTACCTGGCTGCAGTTTTACCAAAAGGAGGGTAGTAAATATCGGTGCCCGCACGGACCATACCGGTGACCATCTGGACTGTCAGCAGTATTATCATCACCAAAACAGCCAGGCGGCCCTTCGGGTTGTGCCCGACAAACGTCTGCGGTTTGCCGGCAGCCAGCGAAGCCTTGTAGCTTTTAAGTTCTGATCTGAAATATTTGCCCGGCAACAGTGCTTTCCAACGTGAGTAACGGTCACCTGCAAAGCCCCAGATAATGCGGAAAACAAGATTGAGGGCAAAAACATAACCGACGGTGACATGTAATACTTTCAATCCGATTCTTGCCTCGTTACCACTGATGCCGATCGCACCCTTGTTCAGCATGACAAGGCCAAGAAAACTCAGCGTGATCACGCAGATAAAATTGACCCAGTGAAACAGACGGGTGGGCATATCCCATGCTTTATAAACCTTGATTTTGTTGCCTGTCATCATTTTCCTTGATTGCTTGTTGTTTGCCTGTCATGCACGGATTGGGTGGGCAGGTTGAAGCTTAATTAATTTGACTAATTATCTTACCTATTTGTCCACTGTACAAACAAATCATGAGATAATCCGCTGTCAGGATTTGCCTGCCAAATGCCTTTAAAATACATGAATTCAATCACCTGGATTCAAGCTTCTGTTGGAGTCTGATAATCGTCATGTCGCATGTTGATAATCCCAATGTCAAAGCACGGTTTTTTTCCGTGGCCTGGTGCTACTTGGCCACTGTAAGTGTTTTTTTCATTTGTACTTTGAGCACCGCGATCGCTG
>PVMK01127872.1_pt1 | contig 74362 bp, 73 predicted proteins | sample 1853481 | NCBI WGS metagenome assembly PVMK01 (sample SAMN08533507, study PRJNA380276) | Marine sediment metagenome, whole genome shotgun sequencing project.
GGGTGGCGCCCCGCCTAGTTCGGAAGGTCGGAACGTGGACCATATCGCGCTTAGGATCGACCCGTTTGACGCGGAGGCCCTTCGGACCCACCTGCAAGCCCACGGTATAACCATGGGCGAGGTGGCGCGGCGCTATGGCGCCGAGGGCCAGGGACCCTCGATCTATATCGAAGACCCGGACGGCAACACCATCGAACTGAAGGGGCCGCCGGAAGACTGAGCCCCCGGCTCCTTCAAAGACAGCCGATCAGGGTCTCCGATATAGATCGAGGGCCCCTGGCCCTCGGCGCCATAGCGCCGCGCCACCTCACCCATGGTTATACCGTGGGCTTGCAGGTGGGTCCGAAGGGCCGCCGCGTCAAACGGGTCGATCCTAAGCGCGATATGGTCCACGTTCCGACCTTCCGAACTAGGCGGGGCGCCACCCATGCGGCCAAGTTCGCTTTCCACCGGCACCAGATCGATCAGGGACCGGCCAGCACGCAATTGATAGAGGCCGAAATCCTCGAGGCTGCGCTCGAGGGTGCAGCCCAGCACATCGCGGTAGAAGGCAAGCGCGCGCTCGATGTCACGCACGCGCAGCACCACGTGATCGAGACCAAGCACCCGAAAGGTCATCTTTCCACTCCCTATTTCCTTTACTCTGCGGCCAGCTCGGCGGTTTTCGATAAAATTCTAGCCAACAGGTCGTCGAAGCCAGTCCGTTTCAAGATGCTGTTGTATTCCGAACGTTTGGTGGCGATCTCGCTGATCGTGCCGTCGAGAAACACGTCGATGATCCGCCATTGGCCGTCGAAGTCGCGCAAGAGATAATCGATCGCGACCGCCTCGCCCCCGCCGTTGATCAGGCGATTGCGGACCAGCACTCTGCCACGGGGCTGCTCGATCGTCTCCCCGATTTCGAAGCTCTGACCGGTATAGCCGTCGAAGCGGGCGGCGTAGGTCGTAACGCTCATGCGCGCAAAGGCGGCCGCCAAAAGGTCCTTTTGCTCCGGCTCCATATCGCGCCAGTGCCGACCGGCGGCGACCCGTGTCATGAAGGGGAAGTGAAAGGCTGCCATGAACACCGGGGCGAGGCGGTCGTAGCGACCTTGGAAAGCCAACGCCTCCGCCTCCCGCATGGCGCCGATGAGAGCCTCGTTCACCTGCGCGACCACTGCGCCCGGGGCCGCCGGGGCCGCCTCGGGAACGGCGTCCTGTTGGGCCAAGCCCGGCTGTGTCGGCCCCAGGACCAGCAGGAGGATTAGGACGCCTGCAAGGCTGCGCGGTTTCATGAGCTTCGGCATGGTTTAGGTTGGCCGTGGGTTGGTCATCGGCGACTCCATTATACGTGAGAGTGACCACCTGTCGTGCCCCGCCAGGCGGGTGGGGGGTGGCTTCACACGACTGTGCATCGCCCGGTGCGCAGCCGTGGGCTAGACTCTCGACCGATGGGCCGTGGTCGCTTGTTCGAACCCGTGTGAGCCGCCATATAGTGAGCACCCGGGCCGGGCGGACGACCAGTCGGTGACGGGATGGCAGGAGGCGCGATTGCCGGTTCCCTTGAAGCAGCAGATCAGGGTTGGCGCCTACGTTCTGAAACAGCGCCTGCTGAGGCGCGAACGCTATCCTCTCGTGCTCATGCTCGAGCCCCTGTTCCGCTGCAACCTGGCCTGCCCCGGATGCGGCAAGATCGACTATCCGGATGCCATCCTGAACCGCCGCCTGTCGGTCGACGACTGCATCCAGGCCGTGGAGGAATGTCCGGCGCCGGTGGTCTCGATCCCCGGCGGCGAGCCGCTGCTGCACAAGGAGATCGGCGGTATCGTTGCCGAGCTAGTGAAGCGCAAACGCTTCGTCTATCTCTGCACCAACGCCTTGCTGCTCGAGAAGAGGCTGCACCTTTTCGAGCCCAACGACTATCTCACCTTCTCGGTCCACCTGGACGGGCTGGAGGACGAGCACGACGAGGCGGTGGCCCAAGCGGGGGTCTTCCAGCGGGCGGTCGGGGCTATCCAGAGTACGCGCGAGAAGGGCTTCCGGGTCAACGTCAACTGCACCTTGTTCAACAATGCGGAGCCGGAGCGGGCGGCCGCCTTCTTCGATTTCGTCAACGGCCTGGGCGTCGAGGGCATCACGGTCTCGCCGGGCTACGCTTACGAGCGCGCGCCCGATCAGGCGCATTTTCTCAGCCGGCGGCAGACCAAGGAACTGTTTCGCGAACTGTTTCGCCTTGGCCGCGGGCGCAAGTGGCGGTTTACCCAGTCGAGCCTGTTCCTCGACTTTCTCGCCGGCAATCAATCCTACCGCTGCACGCCCTGGAGCAATCCGACCCGCAACATCTTCGGCTGGCAGCGGCCCTGCTATCTGCTGAACGAAGGCTACGCCGGCAGCTTCAAGGAGCTGATGGAGTCCACCGATTGGGGCTCCTACGGCACCGGGCGCTACGAGAAGTGCGCCAACTGCATGGTCCATTGCGGTTACGAGGGGACGGCGGTGTCGGACACCGTAGCCCGGCCCTGGAAGGCGGCGAAGGTGGCCCTCTTGGGGATTCGCACCGAGGGCGAAATGGCGCCGGAAATTCCCTTGAACCGGCAGCGTCCAGCCAAGTTCGTGTTCGATTCGCTGGTCGACCAGGCCGTAACGGGTCTGCACCAGAGCGAATCAGCAAAGGCCGGTGGGTCCGAATCCTCCGATCAGGCGGCGTAAACTCGCCAGCGCCGCGTCGGTGTCTCGGCGCAATTGCAGCAGAGCGGGCGACTCCCAAGGCCTTAGGCATACATGAAGGATGACGCGGCCGACGCGCGGTCTGCCATCCGGTCCGATGCTGCCGATCACCGAGTGGGGCAGCGGCCGTCCCGCCGGGTCGGCGATGGCGCGGACCGCCGCGAAAGGCACGCTGGCCTCAGCGGCGACGCCGGCGACCGCATAGCTTTCCATGTCGACCGCCACGGCGCCGCTTGCCTCATATAAGATTCGCTTTTCCGCGATACTGGTGACGACCTGGGCGCTGTCGAGCAGGCCGCCGCCGACATATCGCAACCCTGCTGCCGCTGCCGCCCATTTGGCGTGCAGGCCCAGGTCGGTCGCGATGGCTTCACCGTTGGGCGACTCTACCTGTTCGGCCAGGACCAGATCGCCGGGTGCAAGGTCCGGGTCGAGTCCGCCGGCGATGCCGAAGCTGATGAGGGCGTCCGCGCCCTCGGATAGCAGCCGCTGGGCGCCTTCGCGGGCCCGCTCCGCGCTGACCGCCGCGCAGACGATGCGCGGCTTGGCGTTAGGCGCATGTTGGGCAAATGCCTGGGCAAGCAGGCGAGCCTCGATGGCGAGGCCGACGACGAATCCTGGGCGAGATGCCTTTGGTATGAGGCCGAACTCACATGCCGTGGCTGACCTGGTCGCGGTTGCTGGCGATCAGGTTCCGGTACCGGGCCAGCGCCCAGAGCGGGAAGTAGGCGCTGTAGCCGTCATAGCGCAGGTAGAAGACCCGCGGAAATCCGATTCCCGTGTAATGCTCTTCGCGCCACTTGCAGCCGTCACGGGGCTGGGCAAGCAGGTAGGCGACACCCCGCCGCACGGCTTCGCTGTGCACCTCGCCGACGGCCATCAGCCCGAGCAGCGCCCAGGCGGTCTGCGACGGGGTGCTGGCCCTGACCTCGTCCCGGCGGTGCTGCCAGTAGGTGGCGCAGTCCTCGCCCCAACCGCCGTCCGGACGCTGCCTCGACTTGAGCCAGTTGACCGCGCGGCGCACCATCCAGGACGAATGATCGACCCCAATCGCGTTGAGCGCGGAGAGGGTCGACCAGGTGCCGTAGACGTAGTTGACGCCCCAGCGGCCATACCAGGAGCCGTCGGGCTCTTGCTCGCGCTCGAGGAAGGAGATCGCCCGGCGAACCGCCCGGTGGTCCCGGCCGTATCCGAGTTGCGCCAGCATCGAAAGACAGCGCGCTGAAACGTCCACCGTAGGCGGATCCAGCAGCGCGCCATGGTCCGCGAAGGGTATGTTGTTCAGATAGTTGTACTGGTTCTCGGCATCGAAGGCGCCCCAGCCGCCATTGCTGCTCTGCATGCCGACAACCCAGTCCGTTGCACGGTGGATGGCCGGACGGGTCCGCTCCTCGCCGCCCCGGTCGAGCGCCAGAACGACGACCGCCGTGTCATCGACATCGGGGTAGTAGTCATTCCAGTACTGAAAGGCCCAACCACCGGGCTTCAATCCCGGCCGTTTCCAGCTCCAGTCGCCCACCACATCGGTGATCTCGCGTTCCAGAATCCAGTCGGTTGCCTTCGCGAACGCGGGCCCAGCCGGGTCCTCACCCGCTTCCAGCAAGGCATGCATCGCCAGACAGGTATCCCAGACCGGCGAGAGACAGGCTTGGCAGTAGGCCTCTTCGTCGCGAACGATCAGCAGGCGGTCCACGGCCTGGCGGGCAATGCTGGCATGGGGGTGGTTGCGCGGATAGCCGAGTGCCTCGAAGGCCATAACGGTGTTGGCCATTGCCGTAAAGATGCCACCCAGCCCGTCCACCCCATTAAGGCGGGCCACGATGAAGTCGATGGCCCGCGTGATGGCGGTTTGCCGCGCGCCTTTGGGAAAGTGCGGTTCGATGGCACCGAGCACACGGTCGACACCGACGAAGAAGCTGCCGACCGTCGTGCCGGATACGTTCAAGGGGTAGCGTTCCTCGTCCGGATGATCGATGAACAACTCGTCCAAGCGCACGCCGCGCGGATTTTGTGCCCGCGGCTTGAGCGCATAAAGGATCAGCAGGGGAACGACGACGGTGCGGGACCAGTAGGAGATCTTTTCGAGATGGAACGGCGACGGTCGCGGCAGCAGCATGATCTCAACCGGCATGTTCGGCACGGCCCGCCAGGGCACCAGACCGAACAAGGCCAAGGAGATGCGGGTGAAGACAGTCACATTGGCCGCACCGCCACGCGCGAGGATGGCCGCGCGGGCCTTCTTCATGTGCGGGGCGTCGGGGTCATCGCCGATCAGCTTTAGCGCGAAGTAGGCCTTGACGGTGGCGCTGAGATCCATGTCGCCGGCGTGATACAGCGGCCAGCTCCATCCTCACCCTGGCGGGCGCGGAGGTAGCGGCCGATCTTGCCCTCGATTTCGCGCGAAAAGGCGTCATCCACTTCGCCCAGGAAGTGGCGAAGCATGACGTAATCGGACGAGATGGTCGCGTCGGCCTCGAACTCGAAGATCCAGTGACCATCGTCGCGCTGCCGCGATATCAGCGAATTCCGGGCGTCCTGAATGACGTCATCGAGCTCTTGGACCCGGAGATCCAGTCCGGCGACAGCTCGAATAGTCACGCCCGCAGCTCCCCATTAAATCTAACGAAATGACGTCGGCTTGGTTCATTGATAGATAGCCGTTGCTTGCTGGAATGCCAATCCCCGCGCCGCATCTGCTCACCGAATTTTGTCGCTTCGTGACTTGATGGCGGATCGGTTGGGCAAAATTATGGCGATTAACCGATCAACTGTGCCGCAGCCCGACCGGAGCGGACGGCGCTCTCGATGGTGGCGGGATAGCCGGTGTCGGTCCAGTCGCCGGCCAACAGCAAGTTTTGCCATCGGGTCCCGGCCGGCGGCCGTCGGGCAAGTGATGCCGGCGTCTGGGCGAAGGTGGCGCGGCGTTCCTTGATCACTCTCATGGGCGGTGTCGGCTCCAGCGGCAGGTCCAGGGCCAGCGCCGTGTCCCGCCACAGGCGCTCGCCGATCGAGGCGCTGCTCTCCTCGGCGAGGACCTCGGCGGCGCTGACGGTCAGGCTGACGACGTCGCCGCGCAGGAAAAGCCAATCGGCCCAGCTGCCGACCAGTCCGAGGAATGGCAGGTCTTCGGGCAGACGCGGCGGCGCATCGAGCCGGATGTGGACGTTGATTATCGGCCGGCTTTCGTCGGGCACCTGCAGGTCGGGCAGAAGCTCGGCGGCGACTGTCGGCGGGAGCGCAAGCACCACCCAGTCCGCGGGACCGAGCGCGATGGGCTCGCCGCCGAAATCCATGGCCCGGACCCGGTCCGCCTCCGTCTGAAGAGCCCTCAGGCGGGCGTTGAACGAGACTTCCGCCCCGGCCCGGCGCAATTTGGCGCACGCCGGATCGACGAAGCTGGCGGCCAAACCCTCGCGGGCGATCAACGGCCGGCAGGCGGCGTCGCCGCGCAGGAAACTCTCGCGCACGACCAGCCAGAGAAGGCGCGCCGACGCCTCCTCCGGCGCCGTGTTCAAGACGGCGACGGTGAGCGGCTCCCAGAACCGCGCCCATAGGAGATCGTTGGAATCAAGACAGTCCGCGACGGTGTCCGATGGGCCCGCGCGGGCGAGGCGAAGGCCCGCGACATAAGCCCCCAGACCGGTTCCGGGCACGCGGCGGCGCGGATCCAGCAGCCACCAGGGGATCGGTCCGCGACCGGGCCGGAGGGTCCAGCGATCGCCGGTTTTCAGATCGACGAAGGGAAAGGCCGCGTGCGCCGGCCCGACCAAGCTCCGACCGGCACCGATTTCCTCCACGTAAGAGAGCGCCTCCTTGTTGGCTGTCAGAAGGATGTGATTGCCGTTGTCGATCCGGCGTTCGAGACGGGTATCGTAATAGGAGCGGCACCGTCCGCCGGCTTGTCCGGCGGCCTCGTAGAGCCGTACGTGCCGGCCCTTTTGGGCTAGCCGCACGGCGCAGGCCAGGCCGGCAATTCCGGCCCCGACCACATGAACGGTCCCAACCGCTCGGGCTTCGGTCATCGCTCAGAACAGGCCGTGACGCACGGCGATCCAGGCCTTTTCGATCCGCGAGACCCGGACCGGCCGGCGCGGCGCGGCCCAGCCGCGGCGTTCGAGCCGCTCGAGGATCATCCGGTAGACCTGCATCATGACGACCACCGGGCGTACCGCGCCCTGGTCGCAAGCCGCGATCAACTGCGCGCTACGTGCGAAGCGTTGGTGCGCCTCCTTTGCCAGATTTTCACAGACTTCGCCGACGGCTGGATGGCTGAGGACCGACGCCGGGGAGCCGAGCGATATTCCGGCGTTGGCGAGCAGTTCGGCCGGTAAATAGAGCCGGCCCCGGCTGGCGTCCTCGTCCAGGTCCCGCAGCACATTGGTGATTTGCAGCGCTTCGCCCAGGACCACGGCGAGTTCCTCTGCCGCAGGCCCCGTGGCGCCGAAGGCGCGAATCGACAGGCAACCGACGGCCCCGGCCACCCGGCGGCAATAAAGCCCGAATGCCTCCCGGTCGGGCGCGATCATGGATTCCCTGGCATCCATTTCCATGCCGTCGATCACGGCCAGGAATTCATCCTTGGGCAGGTCGAAGGCGCCGACGGCATCGAGCAAAGCGCGCGTTGTCGGCCTTGTCGGGCGGCCTCGGTAAAGCTGTTCGATCTCCTCCCGCCAGGCGTCGAGCGCGGCCAGTTTCTGCTCGACCGCGCCAGCCTCGTCGGCGATGTCGTCGACTTCGCGGCAAAAGGCGTAGATGGCATACATGGCTTCGCGCCGCTGCTGTGGCAGGATGCGCATGCCGAGCAGGAATGACGAGCCCGAACGGAAAGCCACCGTACGCGCATGGGCGCGGGCGGTGGCCGCATCGCTCGCGGAGAGAGAGCCAGCCACGGTCATCGCCGGCTCACGGCTCTGCCCGAGGCGCCGGCCGCCCGAAGAACCTGCGGGTGAGCTCGCCGAGCGCCGAGGGTACGGCAACCCCGAGGGTCTGCACCTTGGTCAGCACCACCCGTTCGGCCAGGGGGTCGCGGGCCCGAAGCTCGCGCGCCAGCCGATGCGCCAGGGCGACGATGACGGCCGACTCCAGCGCCAGATGACGCGACCGCAGGTGGCCCGGCAGCCGGCCGGCCTGCTCCACCAGGGCCGCCGTGGCGTCGAGGCAGAGATCGAACACCTGCCGCAGGCCGGCGGGGGACTCCGACCCGGCCAAAGCCTCGACGGTGACCCCGGAGGCAGTCATCCAATCCTGGGGCAGATAGACGCGATCCAGATTGCGGTAGTCATCGCCGCAGTCTTGCAGATGGTTGATCACCTGGAGCGCGCTACAGAGGGCGTCGCTCGCCGGATAGCCGGCCGGGTCTTCGCCGTGCAGATCGAGCAGATAGCGCCCAACCGGATTGGCGGAGAGCTCGCAATAACCGAGTAGGTCGTCCCAGTCGTCGTAGCGCGGCTTGACGGCATCCTGCTTGAAGGCGGCGACGAGATCGACGCAGTGCTGCGCCGTCACGCCGGTCTTCGCCAGGCTGGCGCGCAGGCGGTGGGCGGTCAGAAGCGCGGGATCTTCGGTCTCTCTGCCGGTGATGGCGTCCTCGAAGCGGTCGAGGCGGCGGATCTTGTCCTCGGGCGTCAGCTCCGGGTTGTCGGCGATATCGTCGATGGCCCTGGCAAAGGCATAGAAATTCGCCACGTGGGGCCTGAGGCGCGCCGGCAGGAGCCAGGAGCCGACGGGAAAGTTCTCGTCGCCCGCGCCCTTGCCCGACGGCGTCTCGGCCGCTTGGCCAAAGTCGCCCTCTTGGAGCTCCGGCGTCATGGCCGCGGTCTCCTCGCCGGATGCGGTGCCCGTCATGCGTATCGTCCCGAGTGGATCGTCCCGAGTGGATCACCCCGAGTGGATCGCCCCGAGTGGATCGCCCGGGAGTCTAGCGGCCGAAGCCGGTGTCTTCCAGGACTCGCGAGGCCGTCCGCCCCTTCCAGGCCCCGCCGCGGCCGCGCCAATGGCGCCAGGCGGAATCGACGGTCATCAGGGAATAGAGGAAGGCGCTGACGGGGAGAAGCGCGGCCAGCCAGGGCGGTTGGCGATAAAGCCGCAGGGTCGGCAAGAAGGCCGCCGCCATCAGAGCCCAGGCCGCGCCGCCGGCGACGGCCGCTAGGTCCGAGCCGTGCCAGGGCCAGGCGAGCAGGGCCAAGGGCGGGGCAAGATAGGTGAAAGCCATGCCGAGCAGGGTGCCGGCGAGGCGCAGCGGTGAGGTGCGCAGCTGGGTATAGGCGCTGCGTGCCACCATGTCCCAGATGCTTCTGAGGTCACGATAGGGGCGCAGGGAGCGGCTGTCGTCGGCGAGGCCGAGCCAGATCCCGCGGTCACGGGTCTGCGCGATGGCTTTGATGCGGTCCGCCAAGGCGCAATCATCGATCAGCGCGTCCTTGATGGCGGCGAAACCCCCGGCCGCCGACAGGGCCTCGGCGCGCAGCAGGACGCAGCCGCCCGCCGCGGCCGCGGTGTCCCGGTTCCGATCGGCGACCCAGGAAAATGGGAAGAGCTTCTGGAAAAAGAACACGAAGGGCGGGATCAGCAGGCGCGCCCAAATCCCGCCGCAGAAAAGCTCGGCCATCAGGGAGACCAGATCGAGCCCTTCCCGTTCGGCTTTGGCGACCAGACGCCGCAAGGTCGCGGGCCCGTGCGCGATATCGGCATCGGTGAGCCAAACAAAGGGAGCGTCAAGGGAGCGGCGGCGCACTTCGTTCAGGCCCTCGTTCAGGGCCCAGGTCTTGCCGGTCCAACCCGGCAAGGGTGGCTGGGCCCGCACCAGAATTAGCCGGTCTTCCGCGTCCAACCGCGCTGCGGTGGCGTGGGCCGCCGCAGCCGTTGCGTCGCGGCTGTTGTCGTCGATGACGATGATCTTGAGGGCGCCCGGATAGTCTTGCGACAACAGCGAGCCCAGCGCCGCGGCGATGACCTCTTGCTCGTCTCGGGCCGGAACCAGGGCGATCACGGCCGGCCATTCGCCGAGCCATTCACCCTCCTCGCCCAGGCGCTGTTCGGCACGCCAAAACCCGCCGCGCAGCAGGAGGAGGTAGAGCCAAACGGCCAATGACAAGAGGGCGGTTGCGGTGACAAGCGGGCCGGTCTTCCGCGTCCAACCGCGCTGCGGTGGCGTGGGCCGCCGCAGCCGTTGCGTCGCGGCTGTTATCGTCGATGACGATGATCTTGAGGGCGCCCGGATAGTCTTGCGACAGCAGCGAGCCCAGCGCCGCGGCGATGACATCTTGCTCGTCTCGGGCCGGAACCAGGGCGATCACGGCCGGCCATTCGCCGAGCGATTTGCCGCGCGATTCGCCCTCTTCGCCCAGGCGCTGTTCGGCGCGCCAAAACCCGCCGCGCAGCAGGAGGAGGTAGAGCCAAACGGCCAATGGCAAGAGGGCGGTTGTGGTGACAAGCGAGTCCATGGTGCTTGCGGCTTTGGCCATCGCCAATCATTGGAGCTTCGAGCGGAGCTACGAGCACAGATGACCTGTTTACACCGACCGCCTCATCACAACCAATCACAAGCCCGTCGTTAATTCCGTGAAGCGCGAGAGAAAGCGATCCTTGGCTTCGGTGGTCGGCCAGGCTTCGAGACGAAGCTCGTCGAGCCCGCGCGGACGCCCGAAAAAGCGATGGCCCTCCACCGAAGAAAATCCGGCAAGCTGAGTCGCTTCCAGGTAGGCCGCGGCCCGGTCGGCCCGCTTGATCAAGGCGACGGCAGACTTGGGTGGCCGCGCCGGCAGGCCGAAGCGCAAGTGAATGGCCGCTTGCAGGCGAGACTCGAATGCCTTGTAGTCGAGGCCGACGGCGGCCTTGAAGGGGGTGATGAGATCGCCGATCACGTATTCGGGCGCATCATGGAGCAGGGCCGCGAGGCGCCAGGCCCTTGGGGCCTTGGGCCGGAACCGCCCGACCAGGCCGTCGACCAGCAAGGAATGCTGGGCGACGCTGTAGGCCCAGCGCCCGGCGGTCTGGCCGTTCCAGCGGGCGACCCGGGCGAGGCCATGCGCAATATCCTCGATCTCGACGTCGAGGGGCGAGGGGTCCAGCAGATCGAGCCGCCGGCCGGACAGCATGCGCTGCCAGGCGCGGGCCGAGGTACTGTCGCGCGGTTTTCTGGCCATGGGGTTCACTAGAGTCCGGCTATCGATGCTGGCGAGGATGGTGAGGCAAGCCGCAGGCCTCCGTCAATGCGGCCGTTAGTCAGTGGCGCCTGTCCCCTCGGCAAGGGCTGCGGGACGGGGTATATGTGGCGCCATGAGACCCAAAGCCGCACCGGCGATCGACCGCCGCCTGTCCGTTGCCCCCATGATGGACTGGACCGATCGGCACGACCGTTACTTTCTGCGCCTGATCACGCGCCGCGCGCTGCTCTATACCGAGATGATCACGACGGCGGCGATCCTGCACGGCAACCGCGACCGCCTGCTGGGCCATGATGCCGCGGAACATCCCTTGGCCCTCCAGTTGGGCGGGTCGTCGCCCGCGGATCTCGCGGCCTGCGCCCGCATTGCCGAGGCGTACGGCTTCGACGAGGTCAATCTCAACGTCGGCTGCCCAAGCGACCGGGTGCAGAGCGGCCGCTTCGGCGCCTGCCTCATGGCGGAGCCTGAGACGGTGGCGGACTGCGTCGCGGCGATGATGTCGGCGACAGATCTGCCGGTCACCGTCAAGACGCGCACCGGTGTCGACGAGCGGGATTCCTACGGGCACCTCAAGGACTTCGTCGCGACCGTCGCGGCCGCCGGTTGCCGCAGCATTACCGTGCACGCGCGCAAGGCCTGGCTCACCGGCCTCAGCCCGAAACAGAACCGCGAGGTCCCGCCGCTCGACTACGCGAGGGTCTACCGGCTGAAAGCGGACTTTCCCGGCCTGGAGATCGTCATCAACGGCGGGATCGGCTCACTGGACGAGGCCGACCGCCATCTCGGCCATGTCGACGGCGCGATGATCGGCCGCGGCGCCTATCAGACCCCTTATATGCTGGCCGATGCGGACCGCCGCTTCTTCGATTCGGCTGGCCCCGGTCCGACCCGAGAGGGCGTCGTGCGCGCGCTCTTGCCCTATGTCGAAGCGCACTGCGCGGCGGGCATGCCGGTGAAGGCCGTGACCCGGCATATCCTGGGTCTGTTCAACGGCGAGCCGGGCGCGCGACTCTGGCGGCGGGCGCTCAGCGAGATGGCCCATCGGCCCGGCGCCGGACCCGAGGTGATCGAAGCCGCGCTCGAACGGGTCGTCTCGGCACGGCAACAAGCGGCGGATAGAAACATGCGTCGAGGCGCGGACCTGGCGATCAGCGCCTAATACCAAAGGGTGATAATAATGACTAGTTGAGTGCGCTTAATGCAGAAAATGCACAGTCGCGCGTCTGGCGATGGCGACGTTCAGGAGGTCGCCGATCTCTTTCCTGGCGTTCCAGCGGCTCGGGTTGGCGCGCGCTTCGTCCTTGCCGTTGGGAAGATCCAGCAGGGTCAGGCCGCTGAAGAAGAGTTCGCGATAGACCACCCGTTCGCTCAATCCAGGCTGCAGACGGAATCCCATACGCCCGGCCAATTGTTCGAGCAGGCGCGACATGTCCCGAGTGTTGCGCGCATCGAGCTGGGCCAGCCGGTTGCGCATCACCAGCCAGTCGATCGGCTCGCGGCCGCTGGCCACCCGCCGCTCGCTCTGCTCGGCGACCATCCGGGCGTAGCTGCTGGGCCCCAGGACTAAACGGCGCTTCCGGTCGATCCGCGCCAACACATCGATATCGAGGAAACTGTCGTTGAGCGGCGTGATGAGCGTGTCGGCGTGAGCGTGCCCTAGGTCGGTCAAATGCCCGTCGCTGCCGGGGGTGTCGAGGATCACGAAAGCACAATCCGCCAAGGACGCCATCGCCTCCTCGAAACGGTCGGTCTCCTTCGCCTCCGCGGCCTCACGATCGCGCCCGGTGGCGGGCTCGATGCGCTGGAGGCACGGCATGGGCAGGTTTCGACCGCTGGAGTGCTGTGTCTCGCGGCGGTTGGCGAGGTAATGTGAAAGCGTGCCCTGCTGGCCACCAGGTCGATGCATCCGACGCGATGCTGTTGGGTCATCAGTCCGATCGCCAGATGCATGGCCGTCGTCGACTTCCCGGTCCCACCTTTGTGATTGCCGACCGTGATGAAGTAGGGCCGTTCCGCCCCCGCCAGGGCTTCGGCGGCTTCTTTGTCGTCCAGCTCCAGATCAAACTGTCCGAGAGACTTCGCGATCCTTCGGATCTGTGTCATCCCCGGGCGGGAATAAGACCCGTCGGCCCGCGCCATGGCGCAGGAGATGCGCATGAGGAGGCGCGCCGCGTCGCCATCTCCGGTGACGCATTGGACGGCTTTCAGCGCCCGGGCGCGTCCTTTTTCCGGATGTGCCAGGATATTCTCGGCGAAGATTCGGAAGAGATCGGCCGCGTCGTGGACATCGTGTGCCTTGAGCGGCTCGACGCTGGCCAGCAGATCATCGAGGCGGCTGCGTTGCGCAAAGCTAACTTCACCGTCAGCCGTCGCGACCAGCGCCGAAGCGGCCATGACGGCATCGAGAAACGCACGATCACGCGTGCGCCCGGTGGTACTCAACAGGGAATCCGACAGCTTGTTGAGCAAGCTCACTATGCACCGAACTCGGACCGGAACGCCCGACCGAAGCCGCCGATCCGAGCCTTCTTACGAATCCTCCCTACGCGGGCACGAGCATAGCGCCCCCGTCCTCATGTCACGAAGGATTTGTCGGCATGAGGCTATAGGTCTGAATTTATTGCGATTTCCAGACTGAGAGGGGCGCTTGGCGGAAGCTGAAGTGGTGACACGGCGGCGACTCCGCGCCTGGCATTAATCGATATGTAGCGCGCCGTCCGGGCGGAAGGCGTGAAATACGAAGGCGAACGTCAGGTCGTAGGCGACATCTTCGGAGCCGTCACTGCCCAGGCGTTGCACCACCACGTTCCCCACGTCTTTGCCGTCCGCAATGGTGCGGGTATCCAGCGCCGAGTTCTGGCCAGCCTCCCAGATCAACACCAGATCGCCGGACTCGATGCGACCTTTCTCGCGCAGCAGGTCCAGGGCCCAGGCCTCGTCCTCGACGGCAATCACTCGGGCCAGCGGGGCGATCCCCTCGGGGTATTCGCCTCTGTAGAGGAAAGGCTGGCGCGAACTGTCGTATCCGACATAAGGGTTATCGCCATAGGGCCGCAGGTTCGGATTGCTGGGAACGAGGACTTGGCCATCGGGATGACGGGCGGCGAAGCGCTCCCAGGAGTCGAGCCGCGACGGCAGCATGCGCAGCTCCTTGCCCGTCTGTTCGCCGACGATGCCGATGCCGAGAAACTGTTGCCACCAACTCTCGGTGTTGCGGTCGTACATCACCATGTCGGAGTTGCGCAGCTTGCCGGAGACGCCGAACTCGGTCGCCACGCCGTCGACCCGGCGGTCAAAGACGATGGCGGAATTGCACAGCGGGCAATAGGTGACGACGACCGGAATGCCGCCCACGACGTCGTTGCAGATCTCGTGCCAGGTGAGGATGCGCAGGGGATAAGCGCGGGCATCCCCGTTGATCACCAGCCCGATCACCGGTTCCTGCGGGCCGAGGTCGGTCATTTCGGAGACCGGGACGAATTTCGGGTCGTCGATCGAGGGTATGCCGTCCTTCGGCGGGCCGCCGCTGAGGATCTCGTCGAAGTCGACGCTGGTCTTCGTGAAATCCGTCCGCGGCCATTCGAAGCGCCAAGAACTCGGATTGGCCGTGGCACCCGGCGCCAACGCAAGAGTGCTGGCGATTGCCAAGCCCAGTAGGACCAGGCCGACCAGCCAGGCGCGAGTGGGTTTCAAAGCCGACATGAGCCTGAGTATCGAGGCGGGCCTGCTGCAAGACCAATCACGATGGGTTGAGCGTGACCCTTGCGTCCGGGACCGGGCGAAAACCTGATTCGGGCCTGGTAGGCGGCTTTCCGGTCGAGGACCTTTGGTAGAGCTCAGGAGCGAGGTGCCGCGGGTTGTGCCGCAGATTGTGTCGCGGCGGTGCCACGAAGGCGGCGGCGGTTGGTGACCATGCGGTCGTGTAGCCCTTCGACGATGACGCTGGCGGTCTTTTCGAACAGGAACGGCAAGATGGCGTGCACCGAACAGACCAGGCCAGCCACCAAGAGGCGCAACGCAAAGCCGCCGGCGGCCGCCAGGTGCCCGGTATAGGTCTCGTCGACCGAAGCAGGGTGATCGCAGAATAAGGCTTTCAACATGGGTCTCTCCCAAATTCGATCCTTATGAAAGACCCTACAGCAGCTGGATTAGAAAAGGGTTGCAAAGATCCTGAAAATTGTACGAAAATGAGTACACTATTCTAATATAAGAAAATTATGGAAATAAAATTCTATGGACGACATAGATAGGAGAATACTGTCTTCTCTGCAACGAGATGCGACCCTGCCTGTCGCGGAGGTCGCCGAGCGGGCGGGCCTGTCCACAACGCCCTGTTGGCGGCGGATCCAGAACCTGGAACGCTCGGGCGTCATCCAACGCCGGGTGGCGCTGCTCGACCCGCAGAAAGTGAACGTCGGCGTCACCGTCTTCGTCCGCGTCAAGACAAGTCAACACAACGTCGATTGGCTGGCGCGCTTCGCCAAGGGGGTCTCCGAAATCGAGGAAGTGGTGGAGTTTTACCGCCTGAGCGGCGATATCGACTACCTGCTGCGCATCGTGGTTCCGGACATTGCCGCCTACGATCAGGTCTACAAACGCCTCATTGCCGTGGCCGAGCTGGCCGACGTTAGTTCGAATTTCACCATGGAGACCCTGAAATACACCACGGTTCTGCCGGTGCGATATGCCAAATAGGCGAAACTGAACCGCGAGCCTCTCTGGTTGATATATATGCCAGAAGGACTAAGTTTCGTCGCGGATGCCAAATATCCTGGTGGGGAGACTTTCATTTTAGTGATTTATTAAAACGAAATGCGCAGTTTTGGGTAAGTCCAGCGCGCGCGGGGGTTTCGGTCCGCTACCGTAGGCGCCGCAGGGCCGTCAATTGGACCGAATCGGAGGGCAATCGCTTGTCGGCGAGCGAAGTGGCAAAGCCTACCGCGGTCGTAACCGGGGCGGCGGGTTTCATCGGCAGTCATCTGGTCGAGCGGCTGCTCGCCGACGGACACCGCGTGATCGGGATCGACGACCTGTCGATCGGGCGCAAGAGCAACCTTGATTTTGCGAGAACCGCGGAAGCTGCCGGGCAATTCTCATTCCATCGCTGCGATGTTGCCGCCGATCCGCTCGATGAGGTCATTGGCGAGGCCCAGTGGCTGTTCCATCTCGCGGGCTTGGCCGACATCGTGCCGTCTATTCAGCGGCCGATGGATTATCACCGCGCCAACGTGGAAGGCACGGTCCGGGTCCTGGAGGCCGCCCGCAAGGCCGGCGTCCGGCGTTTTGTCTATGCCGCCTCGTCGTCCTGTTATGGCACTCCAGACGTGACGCCGACGCCCGAGACGGCGCCGGCCAGGCCGATGTATCCCTATGCCCTCTCCAAATGGGTCGGCGAGCAGTATGTTCTGCATTGGGCCCAGACTTACGATCTGCCGGCCGTTTCGCTCAGGCTATTCAATGTGTTCGGACCGCGCCATCGGACCACCGGCGCCTATGGCGCTGTGTTCGGCGTTTTCCTGGCCCAGAAACTGGCCGGCAAGCCTTTCACCGTGGTCGGCGACGGCACCCAGACCCGTGATTTCACCTTTGTGACGGATGTGGCCGATGCTTTCGTAACGGTGGCCGCCTCCGACGTGGCCGGCGAGGCGTTCAACGTAGGGTCCGGGGATCATTACAGCGTCAACCGCCTGGTCCGTCTGTTAGGGGGCGAGGTCGTCCATATTCCGCGCCGGCCGGGCGAACCCGAGGTAACTTTTGCGGACACACAAAAAATCCAGGACATGTTGGGCTGGTGTGCCAAGGTGCCGTTCGACGAAGGCGTGAAGCGTATGCTGGAACACATCGAGCTATACCGCGATGCGCCCGTCTGGGAACCGGACGCCATCGCCGAGGCCACGGCGGATTGGTTTCGCTACCTCGGCGAAGACGAGGCGCACGTGGAGGAACATCGATGAGAAAGGCCGTCAAGAAATTCCCGGAGGGAGTGATTCCCTCGTCGCAAGAGGCGGAATCTTCTGCGCGCGCCAAGATCAAGTCGCTCGACGAGCTGATCGACATTGCCGCACAAGCGCAGGCCAATGGTCTGAGGGTCGTGCTCGCCCATGGCACGTTCGACCTGCTTCACATGGGCCATGTCCGCCACCTCGAGCAGGCGCGCGCCGAAGGCGATGTGTTGATCATAACGATCACCGGTGATGCCTACGTCAACAAGGGGCCGGGCCGACCCGTCTTCACCGCGCCGCTGCGCGCCGAGATGCTGGCCGCGCTCGGTTATGTGGATTGGGTGGCGATCAACGAGGCGCCGACCGCCGAGAATGTGATCGCCGCATTGAAGCCCGATGTCTATGCCAAGGGCTCGGATTATGCCGAGGCGGAGAACGACGCCACCGGCAAGATCGTGGACGAGCGTGCCTCCGTGGAAGCTGGTGGTGGGCGCATCCTGTTCACCGACGACATCACCTTCAGCTCGTCTTCGCTGCTCAATCGTTTTTTCGATATCCACGACCCGAAGCTGAGAGGCTATCTGGAGCAACAGCGCGAGCGCAATCTCGCCGACACGCTGCTGAGCATGATCGAAAACGTGCGCGACTACCGCGTGCTTCTTGTCGGTGATTCGATCATCGATGAATACCACTACGTCGCACCGCTGGGGAAATCGCCGAAGGAGAACTTGATCGCCACGCAATATCGGGATCGCGAACTCTTTGCCGGCGGCGTGATTGCCGCGGCCAATCATGTGGCGAGCTTCTGTCGAGAGGTGGAAGTTTTGACCTGTTTGGGCGAAGTCGATAGTTGCGAAGATCTGATCCTCGCCTCCGTCAAACCGAATGTGAAGCTGAACGCCATTCGCCGTCCAGGCGTACCGACGACGCGCAAGAGCCGCTTCGTGGACAGCGACTATCTGCGCAAGCTGTTCGAAGTCTATTACATGGACGACAGCCACCTGACCGGCCGACAAGAACAGGACTTCGCCGATTTAATCCGTGAGCGCGCTGGCGATTTCGACGTGGTCATTGTCACCGACTTCGGCCATGGCTTGCTCACGCGCAAGAGCATCGAGGCCCTGAGCGACAGTGCCAAGTTCCTGGCTGTCAACGCCCAGAGCAACAGCGCCAATCAAGGCTACAATCTGATCACCAAATACCCTTGGGCCGACTATATCTGCATCGATGCGCCCGAGGCCAAACTGGCGGTTGCCGACAAGTTCGGTGACCTCGGCTTGATCGCCAGCACGTTGTTGCCTGAGCAGATCGCCTGCGATCGCATGATCCTGACCCACGGCCGCTATGGCTGTGTCACCTATGACCGCACGCATGGCGTCCATCACATCCCGGCCTTTACCGGTCAGGCATTGGACACGCTGGGGGCGGGCGACGCCTTCCTGGCCGTGACTTCGCCTCTGGTCGCCAGTGGGGCCGATATGGACCTGGTCGGCTTCATCGGCAACGCGGTGGGAGCCATGAAGGTGGGTATCGTCGGACACCGGGAATCGGTGGAGAAGGTGCCCCTCATCCGCTATCTGCAAACGCTTCTGAAGTAGGCATTTCGATGGACCGGCAGATCGAAGACCGAATCGCGAGCCTGAAGGCCGTTATCCCTATTCATTGCGGGGACAGGAGAGAGAGCGCATGACGGACGTCGCCACGAAAAGCGGCCGCAGCGTGCTGGTGACCGGCGGCGCCGGCTATGTGGGTTCGGTCCTAGTGCCAAAACTGCTTGGAGCCGGGCATCGGGTGACGGTGCTCGACCTGTTCATTTATGGCGATACCCTGGCCGGAGTCGCCGATCATCCCGATCTCAGACAGGTGCGCGGCGACCTGCGAGACGCCGGCGTGGTGAGCGATGCGCTCAAGGGCTGCGACAGCGTGATCCACCTGGCCTGCATCTCCAACGATCCCTCCTTCGAGCTCGACCCGGGCCTCGGCAAGTCGATCAACCACGACGCCTTCCAGCCCCTCGTCCGCGCCGCCAAGGCGGCCGGCGTCGAGCGCTTCATCTACGCCTCCTCCTCCTCGGTCTACGGGATCAAGGAGGACGCCGAGGTGACCGAGGATCTCGAGCTGGAGCCCTTGACCGACTATTCGCGTTTCAAGGCGCTTTGCGAAGAGGAACTGCTGGCCGAACGCGCGCCCGGCTTCGCGGTCTTGGTCTTGCGGCCGGCGACGGTGTGCGGCTACAGCCCGCGCTTGCGCCTCGATCTCACCGTCAACATCTTGACCAACCACGCCATCAACAATGGCCGGATCAGGGTGTTCGGCGGCAGCCAGAAGCGCCCCAACATCCATATTGCGGACATGACCGATCTCTATCTGCACTGTCTGGCCGCGCCCGCCGCGGCGATCGACGGCAAGGTGTTCAACGCCGGCTATGAGAACCACCCGGTGATGGAGATCGCAAAAATGGTGAAGGAGGTGGTTGGCGGCGTGCCGATCGAGGTGGTGAAGACCGACGATCTGCGCTCCTACCACGTCAATTCGAACAAGATCCGAGATGAACTCGGTTTCGCACCCGCCCATACCATCGAGCAGGCCATCAGCGATCTGCGCGATGCCTTCCATGCGGGCGAGGTGCCCGACCCCATGAAAAATCCGCTCTACTACAACATCAAACGAATGCAGGAGCTGCGTCTGCAATGAATGCGCCCGCCACCACCACGGCGCCCCGGGACCTCGGCGATCAGGGTCTCGACCTCGGCCCGGAGGCGATGCTCGGGCTGTTCCGGAAGATGCTGCGGCTCCGCTTGATCGAGGAGGAGATCGCCACCCGCTATCCGGTCGAAGAGCAGAAGATGCGCTGCCCGGTGCATCTTTCGATCGGTCAGGAGGCGATTGCCGTCGGCATGAGCGCCGTGCTGAGACCCGTGGATCAGGTGGTCAGCAATCACCGCTGCCACGCCCATTACCTGGCCAAGGGCGGAAATCTCAAGGCCATGCTTGCGGAGCTCTACGGCAAATCCGCGGGTTGTTGCGGCGGCCGCGGCGGGTCGATGCATCTGTTCGATACGGAGGCGGGCATCCTCTTGAGCCTGCCCATCGTCGGCTCGTCGATCCCAATCGGCGTCGGCGCGGCACTGGCATTCAAGCAGCAGGGCCGGGATCGCGTGGCGGTGATCTACCTCGGCGACGCCGCGCTCGAAGAGGGCGTTTATCACGAGAGCGCCAATTTCGCCGCCCTGCGCGGCCTGCCCGCGGTGTTCCTCTGCGAGAACAATCTCTACTCCGTCTACACCCCCCTGGATCAACGCCAGCCGAAGCGGCCGCTGGTGGAGTTGGGGCGGGCCCACGGCCTGACCTGCTGTCATGTCGATGGAAACGATGTGCGCGCCGTATTGCTGGCGGCGAACGAGGCCGTGGATCAGGCGCGAAGCGGCGGCGGGGCGAGCTTTATTCTGGCGGACACCTACCGCTGGCGCGAACACTGCGGGCCATCTTACGACAACGATCTCGGTTATCGCACCGAGGAGGAATTTCAAGCCTGGCGCGAGCGCGACCCGATTGTCCGCCAGCGCCGCCTGCTGACCGAGGCCGGCCTCTTGGACCCGCAACGCGAAGCCGACTTTGTGCGCACCATCGAGGACGAGATCGCCGAGGCTTTCGCCTTCGCCGAGGCGGCGCCCTATCCCGAGCCGGGCACTGCCGGGGAGGGAGTCTATGCCTGAGTCGCGAATCATGAACGCCGCCGAAGCCCTGCGCGAGGCCATGGACCTGGCGCTGGCGCGCTGGCCCGAAGTCTATCTCATGGGCGAGGGGGTGGCGGATCCCAAGGGCATCTTCGGAACCACCGTCGGCCTGGCCGAGAAGTACGGCCCGGATCGGGTCGTCGAAATGCCGGTGGCGGAAAACGGGCTCACAGGCGTGGCCATCGGCTCCGCACTCATGGGCCAACGGCCGGTGCTGGTGCATCAGCGCGTCGACTTCGCGCTGCTCAGCCTGGAGCAACTGTTCAACAGCGCGGCCAAGAGCCATTACGTGACGGGCGGCAAGCACCGGGTGCCGTTGGTCGTGCGGATGGTGATCGGCCGCGGCTGGGGGCAAGGCCCACAGCACTCCCAGAGCCTGGAGGCGATCTTCGCCCACGTTCCCGGATTGAAGGTCGTCATGCCCGCCACGCCGGCGGAGTTCAAGGGACCTGCTGCTGGGCGCCATCGCGGACGACAATCCGGTGCTGATGCTGGAGCACCGCTGGCTGCACTACGTCACCGGCGAGGTGCCCGAGGGCTTCTACGCCACGCCCATCGCAGGACCGCGCCTGGCGCGCAAAGGCGCCGACGTGACCATCGTCGCGTCCTCCTACATGGTGCTGGAAGCCTTGCGCGCGGCCGACGCCTTGGCGGATGCCGGGTGCGAAGCGGAAGTCTTCGATCTCAGGGTGCTGAGGCCGCTCGACCTGACGGCGATCCTGGAGTCGGTGCGCAAGACCGGGCACCTGATCACGGTCGACACCGGATGGCGCGTCGGCGGCCTTGGCGCCGAACTCGCGGCGGAGATTACCGAGCAAGCCTTCACGGACCTCAAACAGGCGCCACGGCGGATCGGGCTGCCCGATCATCCGACACCCAGCAGCCGGTCGCTGGCCGCAGCCTACTACCCCGGCTCGGTCGACATCGTGGATATGGTCGAGGAAATGCTGGGACTCGATGGCGCGGCGGCTGAAGGCGCACGCCAGGCTTGCATCGCGGCCCGCCGGGGCGTGGCCATCGACAAGCCGGACCCGGCCTTCAAGGGGCCCTTCTGATGAGCGAGCCGGCCGAGACGCGATCCCCCTCGCCGGGCGCGCCAACGGATGTGCTGGCGACGCGGCCCCGGATGCGGGTGCGCTATTCCTACCTGTCCGAGCAATTCGCGGACATCGATGATCTCTGGGTGCAGTTGAAGGCCTTCGTGTCGACCGGCGACTTCACCCTCGGCAAGCCGCTCACCGAATTCGAAGACCGGTTTGCCGATCTGATCGGCACCCGCCACGCGATCGGCGTGAATTCCGGCACCGACGCCATCAAGTTGGCGCTGAAGGCGGTCGGCGTCGAGCCCGGCGACGAGGTCATCACCGCCGCCAATACCTTCGTGGCCACCGTGGGCGCGATCAACGAGGTGGGCGCACGTCCGGTTTTCGTCGACGTAAACGACACCTTCTGCATGAACGTCGACCTGGTGGAGGCCGCGATCACGGAGCGCACCCGGGCGATCGTGCCGGTGCACTTCACCGGCTATATGACCGACATGCGCAAGCTGGTCCCGATCGCCGAGCGACATGGCCTGCCGCTGGTCGAGGATGCCTGCCAGTCGATCCTCGGCGCGATCGAGGGACGCAACGCCGGCACCTGGGGGCGGGCCGGCGCCTTTTCGCTGCACCCCTTGAAGAACCTCAACGTCTGGTCGGACGGCGGGCTCATCGTGACCGACGACGACGCTCTGGCCGAACACCTGCGCCTGTTGCGAAATCACGGCCTGGCCGACCGGGATACGGTGACGCTGCTCGGCTACAATTCGCGGCTCGATACCCTCCAAGCCGTGGTCGGCAACTGGCTGATCCCGCAGACCCGGACAATCGCCGAGGCGCGGATCGCCAACGCCGCCTATTTCGATCTACATCTGGGCGCCCTGCCGCAGATTCGCATTCCACCGCGGCCGGTTGACATGCGGATCGTCTATCACCTCTACATCGTGTTTGCCCAGGACCGCGACGCCCTGCTCGAGCACTGCGGCGCCCAGGGCATCGAGGCCAAGGTGCATTACCCGGTGCCGATCTACCGTCAACCGGGCCTCGCCCACTTGGGTTACAAGGACGGCGACTTTCCGATCACCGACGGGCATACCCACGACATCATCACGTTCCCCGTCGATCAGCACCTGTCGCGCGAGCAGCAGGACTATGTGATCGAGACCGTGCGCGACTTCTATGCCGGCTGCTGAGCCAAAGGTCATGGACCGGAGTCCGTCGAGCGGAGATCCAGCCGCCCGCGAGGTGCCGTACGTCAATATGGCGGCCCAATGGGCCGAAGAGCGCGAGGAGCTGCTGCCCATCATCGAGCGGGTCCTGGCCGAAGGTCATTGGGTCGGGGGCGCGGCGGTCGCCGAGTTCGAAGCCGCCGCGGCGCGGCTGTGCGGCGTCGCCCACGCAGTCGCCCTCAACTCCGGGACCGACGCCCTGGTTCTCGGCATGGCGGCGCTTGGGATCGGGCCCGGCGACGAGGTCGTAACGCCGCCCAACTCCTTCATCGCCTCGACGGCGGCCATCGTGCAACTCGGCGCGCGGCCGGTCTTCGTCGACGTGCGCGACGACCAAAACATCGATCCCGAACGCATCGAGGAAGCGATTACGCCCCGAACCAAAGCCATCATGCCGGTCCACCTGAGCGGCCGGATCGCCGACATGGCGCCGATCATGGAGATCGCCGAGCGGCACGGGCTTTGGGTCGTCGAGGACGCCGCGCAGTCCGTTGGATCGCGCTACGACGATAGGCTGAGCGGCTGCTTCGGGCAGGTGGGCTGCTTCTCGACGCACCCCCTGAAGAACCTCAATGCCTGCGGCGACGGCGGATTCCTGACCACCGACGACGAAGAAATTGCCGAGGCCGTCCGCGCTTCGCGCAATCACGGCCTGGTCACACGCGAGAGCGTCGCCCGCTTCGGCCAGGTGTCGCGCATGGATAGCCTACAGGCGGCGATCCTCAGCTTCCGCCTGGGCCGTCTGGACGACACCATCCGCCGGCGGCGCGCCAATGCCGCGCTCTACCGCGAGCGGCTCGATCCCGAGCTGGTCTTCATGCCGGAGGACCGGGAGCGGGAGTTCAACACCTACCATACCTTCGTCATTCAGGTGGACCGGCGCGACGAGTTGCAAGCCTTCCTGCAGTCCCAGGGGGTCGGGACGGCGATCCATTATCCCGTGCCGATCCATCTGCAGCCGGCCTCGGCGGGCCTGGGCACCCGGGCCGGCGATTTTCCGGTGACCGAGCGACAGGCGGGACGCATTCTGACTCTGCCCATAAATCAAATGCTTAGCCCGGATGACATCTATTACGTGGCGGACCGGGTGAATGAATTCTGCAAAACTTAGATTCTAGGTGAGCATATGCCGAAAGTAATATATACTTTGATCCGGATGGCGGCCCGCTGGATTTTCGTCGCCTGCCCGAGATTGGTGTCGGACAAATGATTCGAATTGCCCTCGGAAACGATGCGAGAGTCTTAAGGCGATGACCGGAACGCTCAACTACGAGGTCCTGGTGCGGGCGTTCGAAGAAGCCCTGGCCACCAAGCTGCGCGGCCATGGGGCCGAAGCCGACTATCTCGAGATGTGGGTCCCGGACGAAGATCCGGTCAAGAGCATCCTCAACATGGTCGAGGCCGCCGAGGCGTTCGGGCGCGACGAAATCGCCGTTGAGGTATCGGCGGAGACCTTGACGGATACTCAGGTTAACGACCTGTTGGCGATCTTGAGCGATATTGGTACGGCTGAGATCACGGCGCGGGCCCGAAGGGCGGCTCGTCGAAGTCACGGGACTGCAAGGTTAGATGGCTGGCGCTCTCGATAGCATCCATCCGAATTCCGGCGCGGCCGCGACCGGCGGCGCGGCGGGTGAAGATCTGCTGGAAGCCGAGGAAAACGGCCGCTGCCTCACGCTTGTCCTGCGCAAAGGCAAAATCGTGAGCGCGCGCCCATGAGGGCGTGGACAGACCCGGCCGAGCGAGAGGTGTTCGACGCCTACTGCCGGGTCCTGGTGAGCCTGCCGATCCAGGAAGCCGCTGATCACGCCGGTCATCATGTGATGGCGGCCCAGCACGATCCGCATCAGGCGCGGCCGGTGCCAGGCATCGTGACGCCCTGGAACGCCGATCCCCGGTTTCACCGACCGATGCGGATGATCCGACGGATCCGGGCGGATTATGCCGCGCGCAACCGTCGGCGTCCGTCGAGAATTTCTGGAATCCGGCGATATCGAAAGACTGGCTGCGACTCGACGAGGCCAAGCAGCTCGCATGTGTCGACGAGATTCTCAGCGATTTCCTGGCCGAACGGGGCTTGGTTTCGGGGAACCTGGTTGCCGTCGGCATCGAGAACAACATCCGCGTGTCTTCTGGCGTTCTCGGAAGAGGTCGGCTACGCGCAGAAGCCCGCTCTGTGATGGACTTCGAACGCAAGCTTCGCACCGCCACAGGCGACCGTCTCGAGGTGTTCGCCGAAGAGATGGCCGACGAAAACAGACTCCGCCGCCTATAGGACCCTATTCGACATGACCGGAATGACCGACCATACCGAGCTGATCCTGGACGGCACCAAAATTGCCTGGCACCAGGAACGCATTCGCGCCTGGGAGCGCGGCGAGCGAATCGCGCCCATCACCATAGACATGGCGCTAACGCGGGCCTGCAACTTTGCCTGCCACTTTTGCTACGCCATGCTTCAGGAAAATGACCGGATGGTCATCAACAAGCAGGTCATATTCGATTTTCTGGAGGATTGCGCCGACATCGGCGTCAAGGGCATCAGCTTCGTCTCCGATGGCGAAAGCACCATTTCTCCGGTCTTCGTCGACGCCTGCGTGCGTGGGCACGAATTGGGGCTGTCCATGGCGGTAGGCACAAACGGCTTCGTGCTCAACCGGCGCAAGCTGGAGGAAGTGCTGCCGGCGCTCACCTACCTTCGCATCAACATCTCCGCGGGCGAGCGCGAACGCTATGCGGAAATCATGGGCGTCAAGGAGCACTGGTTCGACCGGGTGTGCCAGAACATTAAGGACATGGCGGAGATCAAGAAGCGCGACAATCTGCCAGTCACCATCGGCCTGCAGATGGTCCTCATGCCGGAATACGAGGACCAGATCCTGCCCTTGGCCGAGCTCGGCAAGGAGCTGAGGCCGGATTACCTGGTCATCAAGCACTGTTCAGACAACGAGGACGGCGACCTGGGCGTGGACTACGGCGCCTATAAGGGGCTCTACGACAAGCTGCACCAGGCCGAAGCCCTGTCGGACGAGGGCTATCAGGTCACGGTGAAGTGGTCGAAGATCGAGGCCGAGGGGCGCCGCTCGTACCAGCGATGCTATGGCGCGCCCTTCATGATTCAACTGTCCGGCTCGGGCCTGGTGGCGCCCTGCGGCATGCTGTTCAACGAGCGTTACAAGAAGTTCCATATCGGCAACATCTGCGATCAGCGCTTCAAGGAAATCTGGGAGTCGGATCGCTATTGGGAGGTCATGAACTACATCGCCGGCCCCGACTTCAATGCCCAGAGCATGTGCGGTTCGCTCTGCCTGCAGCACAAGGTCAACGAGTTCCTCGACGGTTATCAGAAGGGCCAGCTGGACCTGCCGAAACTGAACGGCCAGGAACCACCGCAGCACATCGATTTCGTCTAGGTCACGAACTCATAAAAACTATGTCCTCACGAAGGGGAATCTGATTCAAGGTTCCCGGGAGGATCTAGCATGTCACCACGACGTTATGAACTGACGGATTTCGAATGGTCGATCATCGCGCCGCTGCTGCCGAACAAGCCGCGCGGCGTGCCTCGGGTGGACGACCGGAAAGTTCTCGATGGGATCTATTGGCGGCTGCGGACAGGCGCGTCTTGGGCTGACATCCCAGAGCGCTACGGTCCTCACACCACCTGCTACAATCGCTTTGTGCGGTGACGCAAACTGGGCGTCTGGGACCGGATCTTCGCGTCGATCTCGGCGGCTTACGACGGCGATTTACAAATGGTGGACAGGTCCTCGATCCGCGTCCATCAACATGCCGCCAACGTAAAAAAGGGGGCCCGGAGGTCGCCGAAACCACCGTTGGGCACGGCGCGCCCGATGCATGGGGCGTTCGCGGGGCGGATTGACCACCAAGATCCTCGCCCTGGTCGATGCCAATGGCCTGCCGGTCACCCGAGAATCAAAAGGCTTAGCTGTTTCCAGCTAAGCCCTTGAAAAATGGTGGGCGCGGATGGTTTCGAACCAACGACCCCTACGATGTCACCGTAGTGCTCTACCGCTGAGCTACGCGCCCCGACACCGGCCACTCAATGGAACGACCGATCAAGGATCTCACACCTCGGGGCTTGAGGCACCGGCCCGATGACCGGGCTAAGCCCCAAACAGGCGAGGAAACCGCGAGGTAGCATCATCGCCGGCTATTTTCAAGCGCCGGCAAAAGCGCCCCTCAAGGAAGAAGCTAGCAAAGAGCGGTTCAGCTCGCCTCGGCCGCCAACATGGCATCGACCTGGTTCACCAAGTCGCGCAAATGAAATGGCTTGGAGAGGACCCGTGCGCCGCGTGGCGCCTCCTCCCTGGCCTTCAGGGCGACGGCCGCGAATCCCGTAATGAACATGACCCTGAGACCCGGACGGTCTTTCGAGGCCCGCCGTGCGAGCTCGATACCGTCGAGCCCCGGCATCACCACATCGGCCAACAGAAGATCGATGTCGTCCTCTTCTGCCAGCGCCGCCAGGGCATCAATCCCATCGGCCACCGCCCGTACACGGTGACCCGCGCGTTCCAACGCCTTGGCGAGGAAGCTGCGCATACTATCGTCGTCTTCAGCTAAAAGTATCAGCGCCATGGTGCCTTCGTTCTCAGCTAGGGCCCGAGAGGCGGGCCACCCCTCCTCGGCATAGGTAGTCTAGACCCGCCCTCTAAATCACTGGTTAACGACCGACTCCATGCAATTCTCATGACAGCCGTTAACCTTTAGCTTATGAATCTTGTACCGCAGACGGGAGGCTCATGGAAGCTCGGGTCCAAAAGTTTGATGTCGAGAACTCACACGAGGTCTTGGCGCCAGGAAGACAGACGCTGCCTCTGGTCCTCTCCTCGCCACACAGCGGCGACTGTTATCCGTCTGCATTTCTTGCGGCTTCTCGCCTGGATCCCCTCATGTTGCGGCGCTCGGAGGACAGCTTCGTGGACGAGCTGTTCGCGTCCGCTCCCCGGGTCGGGGCGCCGCTATTGCGCGCCTTGTTTCCCCGCGCCTATGTGGACGCGAATCGGGAACCTTATGAACTGGATCCCTCCATGTTCGAAGACCAGCTCCCCGATTACGCCAACACCCGCTCACCACGGGTTGCGGCCGGGCTGGGTACAATTCCACGAATCGTTGCAAATGGCGCCGACATTTATCGCAGAAAATTGGCCTTTTCGGACGCGCTTTCACGATTGCGGGAGCATTATTGGCCCTATCATGAGGCCCTTTCGGGATTGGTCGAGGCTACGCGGTCCCAATTTGGCTATTGCCTGTTGATCGATTGCCACTCCATGCCGTCTACAAGGAAGAACGGCACGAGAAACGTTTTGCCGCGCGTCGACATTGTCCTCGGCGATTTTCACGGCAGCACTTGCGCCAATGTGGTCGCCGATACCGCGGCGCGCACCCTCAAGGCGCTGGGCTATCGCGTAGCCCGCAACAGGCCCTATGCGGGCGGACACGTCACGCGGCACTATGGCCGGCCGACGAGAGGCGTCCACGCCCTGCAGATCGAAATCAACCGGGGGCTCTACATGGATGAATGGCAAATCCGCCGCGGAAGCAGCATGGCCCGAGTCGCGCGCGATATGCAGCACCTCCTGACCGCCCTGGCCACGATCGATGAGAGCCTGCTGACAGACTGATGCCACAAGGACAGGCCAGCGGTCACATAGTCCGTAACGCGGAAATCAGCGACCTCGGGGCGGTACAGGCGATTTACGCCTACCATGTCCGCCACGGTCTGGCCTCCTTCGAGGAAACACCGCCCGATCCGACCGAGATAGAGAGGCGCTTTCGCGCAACAATCGACGATGGCCTGCCCTATCTCGTGGCGGAGCTTGACGGCAAGACTCGTGGTTATGCCTATGCCGGGCGCTATCGCGCCAGACCGGCCTATCATTACTCTCTTGAAAACACCGTCTATGTTGAGCCGGGGTATGAGGGCCGAGGCCTCGGAAGCGCCCTGCTGGGCGCCCTCATCGCTCGGTGTGAGGAACGGGGTTACCGCCGCATGGTGGCGGTCATCGGCGACAGCGCCAATCAGGCCTCAATTCGCTTGCACGAGCGTCTGGGTTTCCAGAAATGTGGCGTCATACCTTCGGTCGGCTTCAAATTCGGACGTTGGGTTGACAGCGTTCTTATGGAGCGACCCTTGGGCCCGGGCGACACCTCATTGCCAGATTGACCGACCGAAGGCCCAGTTCGTACCAGCACCTCCTCGAGCGAACGAGTGCCGCGGCACAAGCCTTACGGCTGAGTTTGGCATGCAAGCAGCCCTAAACTCCCAATCCCTCGGCTCTTTTGGGCCTGTTCTAAGCCTTGCTCTCATGGTCAGCGATAAGGGCGTGCATTTCGGCTGGGACTTTCGCCCATTGCGCCCAGTCCACCGCACTCTGGCCCCAGTCATTGGTCGCCGCCGGCTTCGCGCCCGCCTTGAGCAAGGCCCGCGCAACTTCGGGCCGGCCGCGCGCTGCAGCGATCATCAAGGGCGAGTTTCCAACCGCACTAGCGAGGTTCGGATCCCCGCCATGCTCGATCAAGAGGCGAACGGCCTCGATATCACCCCGCCCCGCGGCAATGCTCAGGGCCGGCGCACCCCATCGATCCTTTGCATTCGGATCACCGCCGGTCTCGAGCGCCTTGGCAAGCGCTTGGCTATCGCCGCCGGCCAACGCCCGCAGAACGTCTGAGTCGGAGTCTTCGCCGTTCAAGGTCATGGCTTATCGCCCCAATCCGATTTCCAAGCGCATATCATCCAAATTCCCGATTGTCGCGTCAATGCTGTGGACGAGGTGCCCGACCGCCGCCGCACGTGCGATTCTATCCGGCCACCCGAGCCGAGGCTAAGCCAAAAGGAGATGTCCATCGGCTGCCAGAGCGCCTTCATCGTTCTGCACCCACAACTTCGCCTCTCGGCCGCCGGCCAGTGGAGATCCCGCCACGATAAATCTCTGATGCGCGAAGATCGGCTGCGACAACCGAAAGCGGTAGCCAGCCGGCCGCCGTGGTTTGTTCTCGTCCAACCCAAGCTGGCACATCAACAGTCCCAGCAGCGGGCCATGGACGATGAGGCCGGGATAGCCCTCCGAATCGCACGCGAAGTCGCGGTCATAGTGGATTCGATGCCCGTTGAACGTCAGCGCCGAATAACGAAACAGCAAAACCGGATCCGGGGTGACGCGGCGGCTCCATGCCGGCGCATCCGACGGCGCGGGCTTGGGCGGCGGCGGGTCCGCCCCCGGTTTCTGGGCGCTTCGAAACACCAGGTCCTGTTCTTCTTCGACGCAGAGTCCGTCACCGTCCGACAGGCGGTGTTGGACGGTCACGAAAGCCAGCGGCCCACTGCGCCCTTCCTTCAGCACGACGTCGGCAATGGTCGAACGTCTCTCTGCCGGCGCGGCTAGGATCGGGCTGCGGTGAAAGGTGAAGCGGCTACCGGCCCACATGCGCCGGGGCAGATCCATGGGCGGCAGGAAGCTGCCCAAGGCCAGGTGACCGTCGGGACCCAGGTCGGCCATGGGCGCGATCGACCAGAAGTAAATCCAGTGCCACAGAGGCGGTAGAGGGTCACCCGCTGCTGGCGGCGCTCCAGGGCGCTCGAGGGTCGCGTGCAGAGCCTGCGCCCGTGCCGGATCCATCACGTCCTCGACGACCTGCTCGCGCCCAATCCACTCGCGCCAAGACTTTGGATCACTCAACGCTCAATGCCTACCCTTTGTTCACGAAAACCGCTAGCCCGTGGGAACATCTTCAAGCCTTCAATAAGACCGTGGCAGGCCCAATACGTGCTCCGCCAGGTAGCTCAAAATCAGATTGGTGGAGATCGGCGCCACCTGATACAGGCGGGTTTCGCGGAACTTTCGCTCCACATCGAAGTCCTCGGCAAAACCATATCCGCCGTGGGTCTGCAAACAGGCTTCTGCGGCAGCCCAGGAGGCCTCGGAGGCAAGCAGCTTGGCCATATTGGCTTCGGCCCCGCAAGCCTCGCCGGCATCGAACAGTCCGGCCGCCTTGCGCACCATGAGGTCGGCCGCCTCGCATTGGGCGAAGGAGCGCGCAATCGGAAACTGGATGCCCTGGTTCTGGCCAATCGGCCGATCGAACACGCGCCTCTCGCAGGCGTAGGTCTTCGCCTTGTCGATGAACCAGCGGGCATCGCCGACGCACTCCGCCGCGATCAGGATGCGCTCGGCGTTCATGCCGTCGAGGATGTAACGGAAGCCTTGGCCCTCCTCGCCGATCAGATTGTCGCCTGGCACGCGCACCTCGTCGAAAAAAACCTCCGTCGTCGCGTGGTTCATCATGGTGCGGATGGGGCGGATCGTAACGCCCCGGCCGACGGCCTCGCGCAGATCGATCAACATGACCGACAGCCCCTCGCCCTTGCGGCTCACCTGCTTTTTTTGCGTCGTCCGCACGAGCAGAAGCATTGCGTCGGAATGCTCTGCACGGCTGGTCCAAACCTTCTGGCCATTGATCACATAATCATCACCATCGCGCCGGGCCGACGTCGTGAGGCTAAGCGTATCGCTGCCGCTGCCTGGCTCGGTCACCCCAAAGGCCTGGAGACGAAAGCGGCCGCTGGCGATTTCCGGCAGCCATTGTCGCTTCTGCTCCTCGCTCCCGTGCCGCAGCAAGGTGCCCATGGTGTACATCTGGGCATGGCAGGCTGCGGCGTTGCAGCCGGCCTTATGGATCTCCTCAAGAATGGCCGCAGCGGCGGCAAGCGGCAGGCCGCTGCCGCCATAGGCTTCCGGAATCAGGGCCGCGAGGTATCCGGCTTCCGTCAGCGCTCGCACGAAATCGGTGGGATAGGCCCTTTCGCGGTCGAGAGCGCGCCAATACTCGCCGGGAAACCCGCTGCACAGGGAATGCACGGCTGCACGGATATCTTCGAAGTCGTCGGCTTCGCCGCTGGCTGTCATCACCCCGGCTCCCGTGGAGAATTGGATGGACCGCAGCCTATCTCATTCTTCCAACTGGGCAACAAGCGAACGCAAGGGCCCTTGTCGACGGGAAGCCAGGTTCGTAATACTCCCGCCATGAACGGTTACCCTCGCCGAGAAAGTACCGATGTCGTTCGCGAATCTCTCTCGCTTCCGGACGCGAGGGTTCTCGATGTCGGATGCGGCGATGGCGCACTCGTGCGCATGATGGCACGAGAAGGTGCTCAGTCGACCGGATTGGAAATCAGCGACTCCCAGCTTGCGCGCGCCAGGGCCGAATCGCCGGTCGGTGGCGAGTCCTATCGTGTCGGCCGCGCGGAGGCCTTGCCATTCGAGGACGGGGCTTTCGATATCGTGGTATTCTTCAACAGCCTGCATCATGTCCCAATCGAAAGCCAAGAGAAGGCCATCGCCGAGGCCGCGCGGGTCATCGAGACTGGCGGGCGCCTCTTTGTCATAGAGCCCGTCGCCGAGGGGCCGCTCTTCGAGCTCATGCGGTCGGTCGACGATGAAACCGAGGTCCGCGCCGCCGCTTATGCCGCCCTGAGGCGCGCGGCTAATGGGCCCACATTTGAAGAATTTCGCGAATACAGTTTCGCGACCGACTACTGCTATGCCTCCTTCGAGGCGTTCAAGGATGGCGTTCTTCAGGTCGACGGCTCGCGGCGAGCCGCCTTGGAGTTGCACGAGGCACAACTTCGGGAGGACTTCGAACGAACCGCCGACCGCACGGAGAGGGGCTACAGTTTTACACACCCGAAGCGCCTGAACCTTCTCGAGCGCTTATAGCCACGCAAGACCAGGAACCCTCACCATGACCACGAAATATCTCTCACCACATCATTCACCCAATGATCCCGGCGGCGTGATCAGAGAGGTACTGCTGATGGGCCCCGAGTTTCCGGGCCCGGCGGAGGATGTGATACTGGCTTGGACGCTCCGGCTCGGCGTGGACCTCGACCCAGCGGACGCGGCAAAGCGGCTGCTCGCAACCTATGAATTGGCCGAGGGTCCTTTGCCCGATGGAGCCTGTGGAAAATTGGTCGACCTGCTGCGGCAGACGGCCAGCAGTCGCGATCTCGCGGCCGGCCGGCCCGTGCGGCCAGTGCGGCGCGGTGGCCGGCGGCGCGGCCAGGAAGGCTAGGCTAGGGGATTAGATCAACCCCACAGGGCCGGCGTGGGAGGTTGAACCTCGCTCTCTTCGTAGCGAAGGCCATCGGGCCGGTCGTGCGCCAGCAAGAGCGGGCCATCGAGATCGACCACCTCGGCCTCTTGCGCCACCAGCAGCGCCGGCGCCATCGACAGCGAAGTGGCGAGCATCGAGCCCACCATGATGCGGAGGCCATGGGCTTTGGCGGCCGCCTTCAAGGCGAGGGCCTCCGTCAAGCCGCCGGTCTTGTCCAGCTTGATGTTGATGAAGTCATAGAGCCCAACCAAGTCCTCAAGGCTGGCACTATCGTGGCAGGACTCATCGGCGCAGATCGGCACCGGGCGTTGCATGGTCGCGAGGGCCTGGTCCTCACCGGCAGGCAAGGGTTGCTCGACCAAGTCCACCCCAAGGACCGCCAGGTGCGGCGCCAGTTCGGCATAGATCGCCGGGGTCCAGCCTTCGTTGGCATCCAGGATGATGCGCGCGCGCGGGGCCTGGGCGCGCACCGCAGCGATCCGATCGATGTTGTCCGGCCCGGCCAGTTTCAGTTTGAGAAGCGGCCGCTCGGCTTCCCTCGCAGCGGCCTCGCCCATTTTCTCCGCGCTGTCGAACGACAGCGTATAGGCCGTAATGACCGGTCGTAGTTCGGGCTGGCCGAGCAGTTCCCACACCCGGCAACCGGCCTGCTTTGCCTGCAGGTCCCAAAAGGCACAGTCCAGGGCATTGCGGGCCGCGCCCGGCGGCAGAGCCTTTTGTAATCCCATGCGGTCGAGGCCTTGGGCCAAGGCCCCGCGTAGGCTCTCGATGGTCGCGACGACCCCGTCAATCGTTTCGCCATAGCGTGCGTAGGGCAGGCATTCGCCGCGCCCGGTTACGCCGCCCCCGGCAGCCCCCCCTTGCGTCAACTCGACTAGGACGACGTCGGATTGCGTCCGGCTGCCGCGAGAGATGGTGAACCGGCCCGCGAGCGGGAAACACTCGTGACGAACGGTGAGATCAATCATGGCTTGCTGGGCGCCCGTAGGCAGTTTCGAAGAGCTAAACGATCTCGTCCACCAGCCGGCCGACCCCGTCGCGCATCGGATCGACCGCCGGAAGTCCGAATTCGGCCTCGAGTTCGGCCAGACAGGTTTTCGCCGCCTCAGGATCCAAGCGTGACGTGTTGACGGACAGGCCGGCACAGACGACCCCCGGATTAGTCAGGCGCGCGGCAGAGAGGTTCACCTCGATACAGGCCTGAATATCGGGTAACGCGTATTGCGGCAGGCCGCGCATATGCTCGCGGGTCGGTTCGTGGCACATCACCACCACATCGGGTTGCGATCCATGCAGCAAGCCCAGGCTCACGCCCGCGAAGGAGGCGTGGAACAGCGATCCCTGTCCCTCGACCAGATCCCAGTGATCCGAGTCATTGGCCGGGCTCAAGCTCTCGGTCGCGCCGGAAATGAAGTCGGCCACCACCGCGTCGATCGATACGCCGCCGCCGGCGATAAGGATCCCGGTCTGGCCCGTGGCCCGGAAATCCACCTTCAAGCCGCGTGCGCGCATTTCGCGCTCCAGCGCCAACGAGGTGTACATCTTGCCGCAGGAGCAGTCGGTGCCGACGGTGAGCAGACGCTTGCCCGGCCGCTTCTTGCCGTCGCCGACCGAGAACGTCTCGCTGGGATGGCGCACATCGAACAGCTTGCGGCCGGTCCGCTCGGCCGCCGCCGCCAGCTCCGGGACGTCTGCCAGCCTGCCGTGCAAACCCGAGGCGAGATCAAGTCCCAGCTCAAGCGCCTTCACCAGCACCTCGGTCCAGATGTCCGAAATGACTCCGCCCCGGTTGGCGACGCCAATCACCAGGGTCTTCGCGCCGTTCTCGAGGCCGTCGTCCAGGCTCATATCGGGGAGGCCCAGGTCGGCTTTGCAGTCGGTGAACTTGAGTTGCCCGACGCAGGTCTCCGGTCGCCAGTCCGCGACGCCTTGCGCCGTCTTGGCCGCCAGCTGATCAGGCGCGTCCCCTAAGAACAAAAGATACGGTTGTTCGATCCTCATATTTCCCCCCGCGCTCCTCAAGATACCCCCCCGCGTCTTCCCTCGACGGGGCCGCCTAAAGTTACCGAGTTCGCCCTCTCCCGGCAGTCACAAAATCTGTTTAGGCCGTCTTCTCAACCCTCTCGATTTGTCCCACCAACCTGGGCGCCTCCCTCTGGAACAGGACCACCAGTTCATCCATCACCGCGCGTACGCTGGGAGTCCGGCGCAGATCGCGATGAACGATGAGGTATTGCGTGCTGTCAAGCTCCGCCACGGGCGGACTCAGCCGTACCAGGGCCGGGTCCCAATCGCCCGAAAAACAGGGAAGGACGCCCAATCCCGCGCCCCGGCGTACCGCTTCGTGCAGCACCAGCCCGTTGTTGACGCGAACCGCCGGAATTCGGCCGGCCAGGCGCTCCAGTAACCACTGCTGATCGGTGAAGTGGGAGTGCTCTTCGTCATATCCGACCCCGGGGCAGTCGCGATAGCGCGCCTCGCCTCTGGCTTCGGGGTTCCGCTCGACCAATCCAATCTCGCCGTAAATGGCATAGGACAGGCTGCCCAGCTTGCGTGCTATCAAGCCCGGGTTGTCCGGCATGCATTCGCGAATGAGCAGATCGGCCTCACGCTTGGAGAGGTTTGCGCCCAAATGGGTGAAGGCAAGCTCGATCTCGATCTCCGGCTGCCGCTCCCTCAGTTCCCTCATGAACTCGGCGAGGAATCGGGCCATGGCCTCCATGACGGAGAGTCGCACCGTGCCGCTCACCGTATCGGCCAAGCTTGCCTGGCGGCGTTCCAGCGCTTCGGCCGAGCGCTCCATTTCCTCCGCTAGAGGAAGGAGCTCCGCTCCCGCCACGGTCGGCACGAAACCCTCTTGCAATCGATCGAACAATCGCGCCGCCAGCCTTTGTTCCAACGACCGCAATCGGCGGCCGACGGTCGGCTGAGTCACCCTCAGGATGCGGGCCGCAGCCGACAGGTTGCCTTCGCGCGCAACCGCCAGAAATATGCGCAAATCGTCCCAGTTCAAAGACATCGCTGGATGCCATCTCCTAGCTAAACATTTTCGTTTGCAAACTATGCAAATTTCGGAAATACACAACACAAATGTTTAGCCTAAATACAGAACAGGGCCCTTTCCGGGGCCTTCGAAACAATCTGATCACCCGGAAGCACCGCCTTGTCATGTCGGTGCCGGCGACGACGGACACATAGGATCATGAGCTTCACGACCCGCCCGGAAATACAGGGAACCTTCGGCGTCATCGCTTCAACCCATTGGCTTGCCTCGGCGTCCGGCATGGCGGTCATGGAGCGCGGCGGAAACGCCTTCGATGCCGCGGTGGCGGCCGGGTTCGTGCTTCAGGTCGTAGAACCCCATCTCAACGGCCCGGGCGGCGAGGTTCCGATCATTCTCAACGACGCCGCAAGCGGCCGGCAACAAGTTATCTGTGGCCAAGGGGTGGCCCCGGCGGCGGCTACCATAGAGCGCTATCGGGATCTCGGCCTCGACCTGGTGCCGGGCAGTGGCTTATTGGCCACGGTGGTGCCGGGGGCTTTCGACGCTTGGATGCTGCTACTGCGCGACTACGGAACTCTGCGGCCGCGCGAGGTGCTCGAGTTCGCCATCGCCTATGCCGAGAGTGGGTATCCCCTCGTATCTGGGATCTCGGCCAGGATCGCGTTGGTCCGGGGCCTCTTCGAAAAGGATTGGGCCACCTCGGCCGCGGTTTACCTGCCCGGCGGCGATATCCCGGCCCCCGGCTCGCGATTCCGCAACCCCGCCTTGGCGGCAACCTACCGCCGCCTGTTGGACGAAGCCGAAGCGAAGACAGGGGACCGCGATGGCCAAATCGAGGCCCTGCGTAGGGCCTGGTACCGCGGTTTCGTCGCCGAAGCCATCGACTCCTTCTGCCGCGGCACCCAATGGCTGGACACCTCCGGCGAGCGGCATGGCGGCCTGCTCACCGCCGACGACATGGCGGCCTGGCACGCCACCAAGGAAGCGCCCGTCACCTATGAATGTTGGGGCCATACCTTCTGCAAGGCCGGGCCCTGGGGCCAAGGCCCGGTTTTCCTGCAACAGCTCGCCCTTCTGGCTGACAGCGATCTGGCGTCCCTGGATCCGCTGGGCCCGGAGTTCGTGCACCTCGCAACCGAGGCGGCCAAGCTCGCCTTCGCCGACCGTGAGGCCTTTTACGGCGACCCCGACTTCGTCGAGGTCCCTCTGGAGACCCTGCTGTCGCGCGACTACAACGAGGCCCGCCGCAGGCTCATTTCCGATGCCGCGTCGCTGGAGCTGCGGCCGGGCCAGGTTCCCGGTCACGCCGGCAAGGTCGATGTCGAGGCGGCCGTCCGCCGTCTCCAGATCGTGGGCGATGCCCTTGGCGGCGGAGAACCCACGCTGGCGGCCGACGTCGCGGCCGGCGACACCTGTCATCTCGACGTGGTCGACCGCAACGGCAACATGGTATCGGCGACCCCCTCGGGCGGCTGGCTGCACGGCTCGCCGATCATCCCGGGGCTTGGATTCTGTCTTAGCACGCGGGCCCAGATGTTTTGGCTCGAGGAGGACCATCCGGCGAGCCTCGCACCGGGCAAACGCCCGCGCACCACTCTGTCCGTCAACCTGGTGCTGCGCGATGGCGAGCCCTACATGGTGTTCGGCACCCCCGGCGGCGACTACCAGGACCAATGGGCCTTCACATTTGCGCTCCGCCATTTGCATCACGGCATGAACCTCCAGGAAGCGATCGACGCGCCGGCCTTCCTGACCGACCATCTGGTCGACTCTTTCTGGCCGCGGGGTGCCGATCTCGGCTCGCTCACGATCGAGGGGCGGTTCCCGGAGGCGACGGTCACTGGCCTGAAAGACCGCGGGCACAAGGTGACGCTGGCCGACGACTGGTCCCTCGGACGCCTCTCCGCCGCGGTCAAGGACGGCGATCTGCTGAAGGCCGCGGCCAATCCGCGGCTGATGCAGGGCTACGCGGCCGGTCGTTAACAGCAAACCGGCGGCTGAACCATGAGCACCTCACACGCCCCCTGTTTGCCCAACGACAGCTTTTCTCAGTGGAATGGCCGTGTCTGGCGGTTGGCCGGACCGATTATGCTCGCCAACATCTCGACACCTCTCTTGGGCGCCGTCGACACCGCTGTCATGGGCCACCTGCCCGAGGCCGCCTACATCGGCGGTGTTGCAATCGGCGCGTTGATCTTCGACTTCCTGTTCTGGGGCTTCGGCTTCCTACAGATGAGCACCTCGGGCTTCACTTCCCAGGCCCAAGGTGCCGGCGACCAAGTCGAGGTGCGCGCTACGCTGATCCGCGCCATGGCCCTCGCCGTCACGCTCGGCCTCCTGCTCGTCCTTTTGCAAGGCCCCATCGTCACTCTCGCCTTCGCCGTGATGGACACAAGCCCGCAGGTCGAAGGACTTGCCCGGTCCTACTACGCCATCCGAATTTGGAGTGCGCCTTTCGCCTTGGCCAACTACGTCGTCCTGGGCTGGCTCCTGGGGCAACAAAGGGCCGGGCTGATCCTGGTTCTTCAACTCGCACTCAACGGCACGAACATCGCATTGGATCTGTTGTTCGTCGTCGGCTTCGGGTGGGGTATCGAGGGTGTGGCCCTGGCCACGTTGATCGCCCAGGTGGGAGGTCTTGCTTTGGCCTTCGTCTTCATGCGCAACGCGCTGGTGGCGCGAGATCCGGCGATCACCTGGTCCCGACTGGCCGACCGCGGGCGCCTCATCGCCCTGTTACATGTCAACGCCAACATCATGATCCGCACGCTCTGCCTGATCTTCGCCCTTGCCTATTTCATGGCCCGCGGGGCGGAGATGGGCGACCTCATCCTGGCGGCCAACGCCGTGTTGATGCAATTCCAGTTCGTCTCGGCCTACGCCATGGACGGTTTCGCCCATGCCGTGGAAGTCCTGGCCGGCAATGCCGTGGGCCGGCGCTCGCGCGCGGATTTTCGGCGAGCCGTGCAAGTCTCGACTCTCTGGGCCTTGGGTTTCGCGATCCTGTCGGCGCTGATCTTCTGGCTGCTGGGAGCGCAGATCATCGCCTTGTTCTCGAATATTGCGGCGGTCCGCCTCACAACGATCGAGTATCTGCCGTGGATGATCGTCTCACCCCTCATATCGGTCTGGAGCTTTCAACTCGACGGCATTTTCGTCGGCACGACCCGAAGCGCCGAGATGCGCAACGCCATGATCGCCTCGCTGGCCGTCTATCTCATCGCCTGCTGGCTGTTGATCCCCGCTTTAGGGAATCACGGGCTCTGGCTCTCGCTGATGGTCTTCATGGTGGCGCGCATGATCACCCTCGGCCTCTACTTTCCGCGCCTGGAGCGAGCGGTCGCCGGTCCTTAAAGCACGATCCGATCACATGGCACGACCAGCCCTCAGGACGCGAAACGTCTCTACCGCGCTCACTAAACCGCGCCTTCCCCACACCCGGTCCCATAAGCTTTAATGTGCCGCCATGAACGTAAAGGACATCACGGGCGCCGGTGGCACGGCGGGCGACATCGTCCCGGCGGACGGGGCTTCGATCGCGCGGGCGGCGGCGATCTTGCGCGCGGGCCACCTGGTGGCCTTCCCCACCGAGACCGTTTACGGTCTGGGCGCCGACGCAACCAACGACCGGGCGGTCGCGGCCATCTTCGAGGCCAAGGGCCGGCCGCGCTTCAATCCCCTCATCGTACATCTGCCGAACTTCGAGCAAGCGACCAACTGCGTTCAGATCAACGAGCTGGCACGGGCGGCGGCCGAGCGCTTCTGGCCGGGTCCTCTTACCCTCGTCTTGCCACGCAGAGCGGACACGCAGATCTCCTATCTCTGTAGTGCCGGCCTCGACACCTTGGCGGTCCGGGTGCCGGGACATTCCGTGGCCCAAGACCTCTTGGCCGCCCTTGACCGGCCTTTGGCGGCGCCTAGCGCCAATGCCTCGGGCGGCGTGAGCCCGACCACCGCGGCCCATGTCGCCGACAGCCTGGATGGGCGCGTCGATCTGATCCTGGACGGTGGACCTTGCGCAGTCGGCCTCGAATCGAGCGTGCTCGATCTGACCGGCGGGCGGCCCCTCCTGCTGCGGCCCGGTGGCATTCCCAAGGAAGAGCTCGAAGGCACGCTCGGGTCCATTGAAGAAGATAGCAGCCAAGAAGATGCCCCGCGTTCGCCCGGCCGACTGGCCAGCCACTATGCGCCGGGCCAGCCGCTGCGGTTGGAAGCCCGCGAAGTCAACCCGGACGAGGCGTTGCTGGCATTCGGTCCGGCGCCGCCCGCCGGCGCCAGGACGACCCTCAACCTGAGCCAGAACGGCGATATCGTGGAGGCGGCCGCCAACCTCTTCGCGATGCTTCATGCCCTCGACGACCCGCGCCATGCCGCCATCGCCGTGATGCCGATACCCGAACGCGGGCTTGGCGCCGCCATCAACGACCGGCTCCGGCGCGCTGCCGCGCCGCGCGAGTGAGCGCCTAAAGCAGCGGCTGGCCAAGGCCTCGTCCAACTCTTAGATTCGGGATATGGCCAAAACCTCCAACCCCGGCCGCGACACCGACGGTGCCCTCGTTGACGCGATCGCCAAGGCGGTCGGCTCCAAAGGGCTGATCACCGATCCGGGCGAGATGGCGCCGCATCTGGAGGAGCTACGCGGGCGCTACCGGGGCGCCGCGCTCGCCCTCGTGAAGCCAGGCTCCACCGCGGAGGTGGCGGAGGTCGTGCGCCTCGCCGCCGCGGCGAAGATGCCGGTCGTGCCGCAGGGCGGCAACACGGGCCTGGTCGGCGGCCAGGTGCCGCCCGAGCACGGGCGCGCGCTGCTGGTCAACCTGTCACGGATGAACCGCAGCCGCCGCCTCGATCCGGTCGACAACACGATTACGGTGGAGGCCGGCTGTCTGCTGGCCAGCGTCCAGGCCGCTGCCGCGAAGGCCGAGCGCCTGTTCCCGCTCAGCCTGGCCGCCGAGGGGAGTTGCCAGATCGGCGGCAACCTGTCGACCAACGCCGGCGGCATCCACGTGCTGCGTTACGGGAACATGCGCGAGTTGGTGCTCGGCCTGGAGGTGGTGCTGCCCGATGGCCGGGTGTGGGACGGCCTGCGGCGCCTCCGCAAGGACAACACGGGCTACGACCTGAAGCAGCTGTTCATCGGCGCCGAAGGCACCCTCGGCATCATCACCACCGCGGTCCTGCGCCTGTTTCCGGCGCCGGTCCAGAAGGCCACGGCCTTCATCGGCCTGGCGCGGGTTGAACACGCCATGGCGATCCTCGAGCGGACCCGCGCATTAGCCGGCGAACAGCTCGATTGTGTCGAGCTCATGCCACGCCTCGGCCTGGAGTTCACCCTGCGGCACATTCCCGATACGACCGACCCGCTCGGCGATCCGCACCCCTGGTACCTGCTGCTGGAGCTGGCGGGCGGCAAGGCCGGCGACCACTTGGCGGAGACCCTGGAGGCCTTGTTGGCCGACGCCTACGACGACGGTTTGATCGGCGATGCCGCGCTCGCCGCCAGCGCAGCGCAGACGGCGGCCTTCTGGCGCCTGCGCGAGGGCATGTCGGAAGCGCAGAAGCCCGAGGGCGGATCGATCAAGCACGATATCTCGGTGCCCGTCTCCCGAATCCCGGAGTTTCTGGCCCGCGCGATCCCCCTAGTCGAAGAGATGGTCCCCGGCGTGCGTCCTGTACCCTTCGGCCATCTGGGGGACGGCAACCTGCATTTCAACCTGACGCAGCCCGCAGGCGGCGACCGCGAGGCCTTCCTCGCCCGCTGGGAGGAGGTCAACCGGGCGGTCCACGAGCTGGTGATTGAGCTGGGTGGCTCGATAAGCGCCGAACATGGCATCGGCCGTATGAAGGTCGAGGAGATGAAGCACTTCAAATCGGCGGTGGAGATCGAGCTGATGACGCGCGTCAAGGTCGCCCTCGATCCCGACAACCTCATGAACCCGGGTAAGGTGGTCTAATACCGAGTAGCGCTGATGGCGGCGATGAGGGCATAGTCCCCTCGTTCCTGCTCGGCCGATGACCTCGCTCACGACCCTCTCGGGACGCTCTGCCGTGCTCACGGGGTCGATCGCAAGCCGAAAACCGGCAATCGTCCAAATCGCCGACCCAGCCCGCCAAACCACGGGCCAGGACCTGCCTCAGCAAACGTTTCCACACCGCCAAGACCCAGTGCGGAAATCGACGACGCGCCACGATCATCAATTCCTTCCGTGTCCGGCATAACCTATCATGTCGGCTTACGTGACAAGTTAGGGAGGCTGGGGATCTGCCGATGTATAAGCTCTACGGGACAACGCATACGAGCACCTGTGCCGTCAAGGTCGCCCTCACTGAAGCGGACGCGCCCTTCGAAGAAGTCGAGATCACGACCAGAGCCAAGCAGCACCTGACGGAGGAATACCGACAGATCAATCCGCGTCAACAGGTGCCTTCCCTCATGCTGCCGGACGGTTCGATTATGACCGAGGGCCCGGCCATTCTGCTGCACATCGCCGACGCTCACCTCGAGGTTAGGCTTGCGCCTCCTCCTGGAACACCGAAGCGGGCGCAGCATGACCGCTGGCTGATCTTCCTCGCGTTGAACGTCAACGAGGGAGGGCAACGCATAAACTACCCCGAACGCTTCACGACTGATACCAACGGCAAGCAAGGTGTTGAAGAGGCGGCGAGGGCTTACATGGATCGGCACTTCGGCATTTTCGAAGAGGCCTTGGGTAACGGACCTTATTTCTTTGATAACGATTTGAGCATGCTGGACATCTACGTGTGGATGCTCTCCCACTGGCCTGGGCAGGGGGCACGGCCTGGCTTGAAGTCAATTGCCCCAAGATCGTCCGACTGGCTAACACGGCAACGGTGCGCCCAAAGCTCGTGCCCGATCCAAAAGGAGAACTTTGGCACCTGAGCGGGCAGCCACAACGCTTTACAATCGGCACCCCGACAACTTGCCTCAGAAGGGATCGCAGACTGCTGAGCCATCGGACGTCCGTTCATGGCTATGAGCAGACGTCAAAGACCCCATCCTCCGACGTCCGCTTTGCCCCCGACATCGGACATTCGGATCTGCTTTGCGCGTTCAGCGCAATGAGTTTCAAATTGAGGCACTACCAACGGCATAACGGCGTTCGCTCATCGCTTATCGATGACTCAGTCGGCCGGCGCTGACATTGCGCGCACCGGTTCCGCCGGCCTTTGCCGGGTCTGCCATTCTTCGTCGAGGTAGTAGGGCGCGTTGGAGGCGGGCAGGGGTTCTCGGCCGAGGATAATGTCGGCCGCCTTTTCGGCCACCATGATGCTTGGCGCATTGAGGTTGCCGTTGGTGATGGTCGGGAAGACCGAGGAGTCGACCACCCTGAGCGCCTCGACGCCGCGCACCCGGCAGTCGGGGTCGAGCACCGCCAGGGGGTCGCCCGCGGCGCCGATCTTGCAGGTGCACGACGGGTGATAGGCGCTCTCGCCATTTTGGCGGATCCAGGCATCCATCTCCGCGTCGCTCTCGACCGCCTCGCCCGGTTGGATCTCCTCGCCTCGGTAGGGGTCCATTGCCGGCTGGGCAATGATCTCCCGGGTGAGGCGCAGGCAGGCGCGAAAGCCCGCGCGGTCGTCGTCATGCGCCAGGTAGTTGAACAGGATCTTCGGCTTGGCCCGCGGGTCGGCCGAGGCGATCCGCACCCAGCCGCGGCTCTTCGGCTTGTTGGGCCCCACGTGGAGCTGAAAGCCATGGCCGTCGAAGGCGCTCTGGCCGTCATAGCGCATGGCCGCCGGCAGGAAGTGGTACTGGATGTCGGGCCATTTGATGCCCGCCTTGGAGCGTATGAAGGCGCAGGATTCGAAATGGTTGGTGGCGCCCAGCCCGCTCTTGAAGAAGAACCAGCGGCTGCCGATCAGGAACTTGTGGAAATGGTCGAGCTGGCCGTTCAGGGTGATCGGCTGGGTGCAGCGGAATTGGAAATAGACTTCCAGATGATCCTGCAGATTCTCGCCGACGCCGGGCAGGTCGCGCACGACGGGGACGCCGGCGTCGCGTAGCACTTGGCCGGGGCCGATGCCGGAGAGCTGAAGCAGCATGGGCGAGCCGATCGACCCGGCGGAGAGGATGACCTCGCGCTCGGCGCGCACGGTCTCGCTTCGCCCGCCCGTCTCGTATTCGACGCCGACCGCCTTCAAACCGTCGAACACCACCCGCCGGGTGAGCGCGTTCGACACCACCTCCAAGTTGGGCCGCCCCAGCGCCGGCTTCAGATAGGCTTTCGCCGTGGACCAGCGCACGCCGTCTTTGACGGTCATGTGCATCGGCCCGAAGCCCTCCTGTTGATAGCCGTTGTAGTCGTCGGTCGGCAAATAACCCGCCTGCTGCCCCGCCTCGACGAAGGCATGATAGAGCGGGTTCTTCATCTCGTTGCCGTTGCAGGTGCCGAGCGGCCCATCGCCGCCGCGGTAGTCGTCGGCGCCGGCCTTCCAGGTCTCGGCCCGGCGGAAATAGGGCAGGCAGTTTCGGTAGCCCCAGCCCTGCGCGCCCTTTTCCTCCCATTCCTCGAAGTCGCAGGGGTGGCCGCGCACGTAGACCATGCCGTTGATGGAAGAGGAGCCGCCGAGCACCTTGCCGCGCGGACAATGCATGCGCCGCCCGTCCAGATAAGGTTCCGGTTCCGATTCGAAGAACCAGTTGTACTTCTTCATGTTCATGGGGATGGACAGTGCCGTGGGCATCTGGATGAAGATGCTGCGGTCGCTGCCGCCGGCCTCGATCAGCAGCACCCGCGCCGTGCCGTCCGCGCTCAGACGGTCGGCCAGCACGCAGCCGGCGGAGCCCGCCCCGACGATGACGTAGTCGAACGCGCTCATCGCCCCGCTCCCCCGTCCGGCGCTGGCGGAGCCCTACTCTGAAGCCTGCGAGGTCTCAATGCAGCTCTTCAGTGTAGTCCTTCGCCTCCAGTCCCAGTGCGCCGCAGATCGCATCGAACTGCATGCGCTCGGCCCGATTGAAGTACTTATCGGCGTAGCTGATCTCGATCGCGATGTGGGCGATCAGGTCGGCCGCGTCCCGCTCGCTCGCCATCCGTTCGAGCTTGCCGAGCAAGACCTTCTCGGCCTCCTCGGCGTTGTCTTCCAGCTCGCTCACGTAGGCCTCGAACTTCTCTACGGCCTTCTGGGCATCATAAATATGCAGCCGTTCCAGGCGTTCCAAAATGTCTTCAACCTTGAATCTCTCTGACATGCTCACCGATCCATCCGCGAAAGCCGTGAGCGCGCTTGCCGCCATGGCGGCCTTCAAGAATGTCCGGTCACGGTACCTTTCGACCCGGTCGTGAATAATTTCGGAGATTCGCATCGTCTCCTCCCCCAATACCAATACCTCGGCAACCTAGGGACTATTGTGACAGGGGCCGCCATGCCTTCGCAACGTGAATAAACCAGCCCGTCTCGCGCAAGTTTTCACAGATGCTTTGCGAGGAAGTCCAGCGTGCGGGCCCAGGATTGCTCGCACGCGGCGGCGTCATAGGCCTCGATCGTCTCGTTGAAGAAGCCGTGCGCCGCCCCATAGCGATGGATTTCCCATGGTATGGAGGCGGGCGCGAGGGCCGCTTCGAGCCGGTCCACCGCATCCGGCGTGCACCACTCGTCGGCCGTGGCGAAGTGGCCCTGGAACGGCACCTTCATGTCGGCCGGATGGGCTTGGTCTTCGGGTGGAATTCCGTAGAAATAAACGGCGGCGTCACACTCCGGCAGCCTGGCGGCTGCGATCACCGTGAGCGCGCCGCCCATGCAGAAGCCGCTGACCGCCACCTTCGGCAGGTCGGCCTTGAGGTGCCGCAGAGCGCCGCGCACCTCGACCTCGCACGCTCCCGGCCAGTCGAGCCCGGTCATCAGGTGGCCCGCCTCGTCGGGGTCGGTGGTGACCCGACCCTGATAGAGGTCCGGCGCCAGGGCCGTGATCCCGGCCGCGGCGAAGCGTTCCGCCGTGCCGCGGATCTGATCGTTCAGACCCCACCATTCCTGCAGTACGACGATCCCCGCGGCTGCCACGGCGGCATCCGGGGCCTCCGCCAAATAGCCCTCGCAGGTACTGCCGTCCGGGCAGCGGAACGCGATCGATTGGCCCATCGCACCTGTCTCCCTCCCTCGAATGCGAAGACCACAGGTTAGCAGAGGACCGGGGGCGGTCCATGGGTCTTGCGTTAGCGCCGGGTTTGCCCACACTGCGGCGAGATCGGAAACGGGAAAGGTCATGGCCGAGATTCCCTCCTCCCCCGACATCGCCGTGATCGGCGCGGGCGCCGCCGGCCTCGGCGCCGGCCGCAGGCTCAAGGAGCTGGGCGTGTCGTTTGCCGTGCTCGAGGCCACGCACCGCGTCGGCGGCCGCGGTTATACGGAGGAGATCGCGCCTGGCGTTCCCTTCGACCTGGGTTGCCATTGGCTGCACTCGGCGAGCCTCAACCCCTTCGTCGCCATGGCCGACGCGGCCGGGTTCACCTACCGCAAGGGCACCTTCGATCGCAGTCTGAACTTTGCGTCGGACTGGACCGCCAGCACCGACGTCAAGGACTGCGACGACTTCCTCGAGCGGAGTTATGCGGCGCTCCGCGAGGCGCACGCCGCGGGGCGGGACGTCTCGGTGGCCGACGTGGTCGAGCGGGACAGCCCCTGGACGGGATATTTCGACTATTGGATCTCGCTGAACGCCTCGGTCGATTCGGATCAGATTTCCGCTGTCGACCTCTATAACTACCGCGACACCGGGGAAGACTGGCCGCTGAAGGAAGGCTACGGCACGCTGATCGCGCGCTTGGCCCAGGGCCTGCCGATTCAACTGAATACGGCGGTCACGAACATCGACTTGGGCGGCAAGGAGATCCGCCTCACGACCCCGGAAGGCGCCGTCGCGGTCAAGGCGATCATCGTTGCGGTCTCGACCGGAATTCTCGGCGGCGGCGGTATCCGCTTTACGCCGGACCTGCCGGACTGGAAACAACAGGCCATAGCCGCCTTGCCGCTCGGCTGCCACAACCGCATCGGCCTGCTGTTCGACCGCAATGTTTTCGGGGACGACCATCCGCGCGGCACGATACTGCTCTCCTCCGACAGCGAGCCCATGTCGTTCAAAATCCGGCCGTTCGGCTATGACTACGTCGTCGGCCTCACCGGCGGACGCTTCGCCGATTGGCTGGAGCAGGCCGGAACCGAGGCCTCGGTCGATCTGGCCGGGGAAAACCTGAAGAAGGCCTTCGGATCGAGCATCACCAAGCACGTGGTGCGTCACCTGGTGACCGCCTGGCGCGGCGATCCCTGGGTCAAGGGCGCCTATTCCGCCGCCCGGCCGGGAACTGTGGGCCAGCGCCCGCGGCTGGCCGCGGCGATCGACGGGCGGCTGTTCTTTGCCGGCGAGGCCACCTCGAGCGAGTTCTTCGCCACGGCCCATGGGGCCTATCTCTCCGGCATCAGGGCGGCCGACGAAGCCCACGGCGCCATAGGGGGCGCCGCCTGACCGGCTCACCCGCCCGTGTAGGTCCGGTGGTAGCGCGGCCCGAGGTGGGTCAGCAGCTCATAAGCGACCGTGCCGGCCGCGGCCGCGACTGTGTCGATCGGGTTGTTGGGCCCGATCACGTCCACCAGTGTGCCGGGGCGAACCTGGCCCTCCGGCAGCCCGCTCACGTCGATGGTGGTGGAATCCATCGAGATCCGGCCGATCACTGGCGCCGCCTGACCACCCACGGTGACCTCGCCACGGCTGCTGAGGGCGCGTGGGTAGCCGTCGCCGTAGCCCAGCGCCATGGTGGCGATGCGCGTCGGTCCGGTCACCTCGTAGGTCGCGCCGTAGCCGACCGTCTCGCCGGGCTGGGCATCGCGGACCTGCCAGATGCGACCCTGCAGGCGGACCACGTCGCGCATGGGATTCTCGCGGTCCGGCGTCGGGTTGGCGCCGTAGAGCGCCACGCCGGGGCGCAGCAGGTCGAAGTGATAGTCCGGCCCGAGGAAGATGCCCGATGAGTTGGCGAAGGACGCGGGGCACCGGGGCAACCGGTCGCGGGCCTGGCTGAAGGCCCCTAGTTGCCGGGCGTTCAGCGGATGATCGCGCTGTTCGGCGCAGGCCAGGTGACTGATCAGCAGGGAGACATCGATCCCGGCCAGCCGTTCCGGTTCGCCGGCCAGCCGGTCGAGTTCATCGGGCGGCAGGCCGAACCGCCGCATGCCGGTGTCGACGTGCAGGTCGGCGGCAAGCGGCTGCCCCTGCCGGCGGGCATGCCCGGCCCAGGTCTCGATCTCGCCGAGGGAATTGAGGGTGGGCGTCAGCCGGTGGGCCAGGAAGTCGCTTTCGAGCCCCGGCAGCACCCCCCCCAGCACATGGACCTCCGCCTCCGGCAGCAGGCCGCGCAGCTGGATCCCCTCTGCGAGCTGGGCGACGAAGAACCGCCGGCATCCGGCCGCAAACAGGACCGGCGCCACGCGATCGACACCGAGCCCGTAGGCGTTCGCCTTGACCACGGCGGCGCAGCCGACACCGCTTGCCGCTTGGCCGGCCAGGATGCCGTAGTTCTCGGCCAGCGCGTCGAGATCGATGCTAAGGATCGCGCCGGCGCTCCGGGCGGCCGGGGAGTCCTCCAACTGGTCCGAAATTGGGCTCACGGGTTTTGCTCCTCGAGTCCCGAGGGCGCTTCAGCGCACTTTCAGGTTTCGCGCCACCGGTGATCTATCGCAACTTTGCCTAACAAATCGTCGGTTCTCCGGCAAGGCGAGGGCCTCGCCCTTTGGTATTACTCGCCGCGAATCTCCTTCAGCGCTTCTTCCGCAAATTGTTCGAGGTTGCTTTCCTGCCTCACCGCATCGAGCGCCGGGATCGCGGCTTTCGCCGCGGGGCCGATCTTGCCCAAGCTCAGGGCCGCTTCCTTGCGCACGCCATGGTGCTCATCCGCTAGCGCGGAGATGAGGTGCGGGACGGCGTCCTTGGCCTGGTCTCCGAACCAGCCGAGCTTCTTTGTCGCGCTCATACGCACAAGAGGGCTTTCATCGCTCAGATCGCCCAGGAGTTTCGGGATGTCCTCGTCCGGCGGCAGGGCCGCGATCCTCAGCCCGTCGAACAAGCGGTCCCTGACACTTCCATGTTCTTCCGCCCAGTGAATCGGAAACCGGTAGATGTCCGGAAAATTCTGCAGCTCCAACTGACTTGCCCCGGATTTCCAGGACGAGAGGGCCGCGCGCGCGTCCTCCCTGCTTCCCAGGTAGGCAAAGCTAGCGGCCAGAGGCGGCGCCAGCTCGATGGCGCCGGGATTGCGATCGGAGGCGGCCGTCAACACGTCCGCGGCTTGCGCGAAATCGGCCATCGCAAAATAGGCCATCGCGCGCGCCAGATCGTAGTGGGCCGGGTGATTCGGATTGAGGCGCACGGCGGTCTCGACCGACTCAATCCCGTCCTCCGGACGCCCGGATGTGATCATCGCCCAGGCCAGCGCGAGATGCGCCTCCGGGTCGTTGCGGTCCAGGACGACGGCACGCAGGGCCTCGTTGAACGCCGCATCGGCGCGCCCGTACCAGACATGATCCATCGCCGTTACAACATGGGCGAGAGATGTTGGGTAGAGCATGGCTTGCTCGAGGTAGGACTGCCCCACCGCCCATGACTCCAAGAAGCTCGTCGTCGGTTGCCGCGCCCAGGCCCAATCGGCGGCACGGTAATAGACGAGGCTGAGTACCGCGTATGCGAGTCCGTATTCCGGGTCGAGCTCGATCGCTGTTTCGAGGTGGGGAATGGCCTTGGCATTATCCTCCGCGTTGAAGCTGAGATAGAGCGCCCAGCCCTTCTGAAAAGCCTCCCAAGCCTCGACGTTTTCGGTCCGGCCTTGTGCGATTTGCTGGGCTTCGCGCGGTGCCAGGTTGACCGCCAAGGCCGCGACGATCTGGCGCACCAAATTGTCTTGCACGCCGAAGATATCGGCGACGTCGCCGTCGAAGCGTTCCGCCCAGATATGCCCGCCCGTGGTCGCGTCGATCAGCTGGGCGTTCACCCGGACCATGTCGCCGGCGCGGCGCACGCTGCCCTCGACCACATAGCGCACCCCCAGGTCCTCGGCGACTTGGCGGATCGTCGTTGCCTGGCCCTTGTAAACGAAGGTCGAGTTGCGGGCGATGACGAAGAGCCCCGCCACCTTGGAGAGATCCGTGATCAGATCGTCGGTCATGCCATCGGCGAAGTGCTGCTGTGACGGATCGTCGGACAAGTTGTCGAACGGCAGTATCGCGATAGAGGGCTTGTCGGGCAGCGGGAAAGCCATGCGCTCGGGTGAGGCCGGCTCGATGACCGGCCCGCGCGCGAATAGCCAGAGGCCCGCGCTCGCCAGAAACGCGATCGCCGCGACGCCGAGCGCGAGCGCCTGCCACTGGCGGTGCCACGGCTTCTCGCTGGCAGCCAGGGCTTCACGCGACGCGGCATTCGGATCGAGCAACACCCGGTATACATGGACCGGTTGGGGAATGTTCTTGACCTCGATCTCGCCCAAGTCCTCGAAGGCGACGTCGACCTGGCTCCTGACCTGACCGAGGACGGTGCGGGTGATGCAGATGCCGCCGGGATCCGCCAGGCCCTCCATGCGCGCGGCGATGTTGACGCCGTCGCCGTGGATGTCGCCGCCCTCGTCGAGGACGTCGCCCAGGTTCACGCCGATGCGAAGCTGGAGGGGCGGCGCGCCTGAATCGCTTTCCGGCTCGGCGAGCGCGCGCTGAATCTCCACCGCGCAGCTCACGGCCTCGACCGCGCTGACGAACTCGGCCAGCAGGCCGCCCCCCATCGGCTTGACAATGCGTCCCTCGTGAGCGGCGACCGCCGGCTCGATCAGCTCTTGGCGAAGCCGCAGGACGCGGTCGAGCGTGCCGGCTTCGTCTTCGCTCATGAGCCCGCCGTACCCGACCACGTCGGCGGTCAGGATGGCTGCGAGCCGGCGGTGCATGCCGGAAAATTCCACGCGGGGGCCTCCAATCGGAGCAACGGGGTTCGTCAGTGCTCTTTCGTCAGCACTCTATTGAAGCCACCATGCCGGGTGGAAATTATTTGTCACGGGCGCGAGACGCCCAGACGGCACGCCCAGACGGCACGCCCAGTCGGCACGTCCAGACGGCACGCCCGGCCTATGGCGTCGGGATCTCGTTGATCTTCTCGGGCAGGTGATAGCCGACCTGGACCGCCGGACGCGCGGCGATCGCGCGATACCAGCGCGTGACGTTGGGGAAGTCGGTGATCTTGACCCGGTGCCATTCGAAGCGAGAGATCCAAGGCCAGATCGCGACATCCGCCACCGAATAGTCGTCGACGATGAATTCGCGCCCTTCCAGGCGCCGGTCGAGCACGCCGTAAAGATTTTCCGCGACGGTACGATAGCGCTCCTCGGCGTAGGGCGCCTTGCCCTCGTTGAACTTGAGGAAATAATGCGCCTGGCCCAGCATCGGCCCGAGGTCGCCCATCTGCCACATCACCCACTCCATCACCTGCCAACGGGCGTCCTTGTCCTCGGGCAGGAGGCGGCCCGTCTTCTCGGCGAGATAGAGCAGGATCGCACCCGATTGCATCATCTTGGTGCCGGTCTCTTGGTCGGCGATGGCCGGGATCTTGCCGCCGGGGCTAATTTCCAGGAAGGACGTCTCGAACTGTTCGCCCGCGCCGATGTTGACCGCGTGAACCCGGTAGGGGAGGCCCACCTCCTCCAGCATGATGGAGACCTTGCGGCCGTTCGGCGTGCCCCAGGTGTAAAGATCGATCATCCCCGCGCTCCCTGATTCCTGCGCAAAAGGGGAACCTAGTGCAGTTTGCCGCTCTGCGAAACCGGCCTAGGAGTCGCCGTTCGGCCCCGTGGCCTTGGGGTTGGCAGGATCGGTGGCGGCATCGGTGGCGTTGGCCGGCTCACCCTCTTCGCTGTCTTCTCCTTCCGGGGCCGCTGCGTCGGCCTGCGCCCGGCGGGCGTGGGCCGCCCGGCTCTGGGCCTCGATGAAGACTCGTGTCACTTCCGGAAAGGCCTCGCGCATCCGCGTCTCCAGCCGAGTCACCACCATCTCGACCTCGTCCGACGACAAATTGTTCTCGAAGTCGAGGCTGAGATTCACCAGCACCTGTTGAGGCGCCAGGTGCATGGTCAAGAGCTCGTTGATCCTGGCCACACCCCATTGCGCCGCCACCAGCTCGCGCAGGCCGTCGATCACCCGCGCGCTGGCACTTTCGCCAATCAGCAGCGCCTTGCTCTCGTATGCCAGCAATGCCGCGGTGATCGCCAGGATCACGCCGATCAGGATCGATCCGATGGCGTCGAACTCCTCGATCCCGGTCGCCTGGCCCAGGCCGAGCGCCACGAAGGCGACCAAGAGGCCCAGCATGGCCGCGGTATCCTCGAACAGGACGGTGAAGATCGTCGGGTCCTTGCTCTCGCGCACGGCCGCGAAATAGCCCATCGGTCCCTTGGAGCGGCGGAACTCGCCGAACGCAATCCACCAGGCGCCGCCCTCGAAGACCATGGCGAGCGCGAGCACGCCATAGTTCACCAAGGGGCTGGTGACGGGATGAGGGTTCAGCAGCTTAACGGCGCCCTCGTAGAGCGACACGCCGGCACCGACCGCGAAGATCAGAATGGCGACGATGAAGGCCCAGAAGTAGAGCTCCATGCCGTAACCGAAGGGATGACGCTGGTCCGCCGGTTGCTCGGAGCGTCGCATGCCGTGGAGCAGCAAGCCCTGGTTGCCGGTATCCACCAGCGAGTGGATCGCCTCGCTCAGCATGGTCGAGCTGCCCGTGTAGGCCGCCGCGGCGAACTTGGTGATGGCGATCAGCAGATTGCCCGCAAGCGCGGCATAGACCACCTTCTTCGATGCGTGCGCCGCCATGCGCTTCGTGTCCCCGAGCTATGCCGCCGAACGTCGGCCCGACTTATACCAAAGGACCTTTGGTATTATACCCGGCGCCGAAATTCGTGGTCGGCCCGGGATCACGCTCGCAAGATTAGCCGATTCGGGCGAGAGACGGCAAAGCTTCCAGCCGGCAACCTGCCCCGCCGCCGGCCTCTGGTCGCCTACTGTCGAGGAGTCTCAGCTTGCCTCGTCGCTCCCGGCGGCCGCATGGACCTCCGGCTGGGCCGTCTTGCTGCGCAGTACCTCGAGCAGGCCGCCGACGGTGCCGCCGCGGCTAGCTATGACCGAGGAGAACTCGGAGCGATGGGTGACCGCCATGCTGACGCCTTCGATAACCACGTCGATGATTCGCCAGCCCTCGCCTCCGCGGCGCAGACGCCACTCGACCCGAAATGGCTCACCCTGACGGCGGATAATGCGGCTGCTGACGATCGCGCCCGATTTGCCCTTCGGCCGGCCGCCTTCGACCACCAGCTGCTCGCCGCCATACTCACTGAGCTGCCGCGAATAGCTGGCGACGATGTAGTCTTCGAACAGCTGGCCGAACTCCGCCCGCTCCGACTCGCTGGCGCGGCGCCAGTGGCGCCCGAGCACGAATCTGCCGATCACCTCGAGATGAAAGCCTGCGGTCAACAGGCGCCGGAACTCCCGGGTCCGGGCCTCGCTGTCCAGCGTTTCGTCGGACAGCATCGTGAGCGCCTGATTGCTGAAGCCGCGCACGAAATCCGCGGCCTCCTGGCCCTCGTCGGCCAGCGGGCTGCGCGCCATCGCGGCTATCATGGCCAACACCAGTAGAACGGAGGATAGCAGCGGCGCGGTGCGGCGCCAGGTCGTCAACCCACGCGTTTGCGTCACCTGTGGCAAGCGGGTCATGAGGCGGCTCCTTTGTCGAAGAAGATCGCGGACGGCCGGTGGCGACGGCCTTTGCGATTCGAATGAAGCTTGGCCGCAATAGTGGGGCCAATATTTGAAGTTGGCCTTAAACGCTATAGTTAATCTGGGAAAACTTGATCTCGTTACCTGTGAATTGTCGAAAATTTGAATAAAATTTCAGTATATCTCAGGAAGAACGTCGGCTTCTGTATGTCTCTATTGTCTTTTGCGCCTCCGGGCCGCTGGCGTAGCCGTAGCCGGCGTCGAACTTGGCCAGCACCCGCTTCATCTCGGCCTTTGACAGCAGCTTGGGTTCTCCGAGCTGCAGGGCCCGGCAATATTGCGCCGCCAGGGTTTCCACCTCGACCGCCAGCCCCAGCGCCGCCGCCAAATCGGCGCCGGCCGCGATCAGCCCATGGTTGGCCAGCAGGCAGGCGCGGCGATCCTCGAGTGCCGCGAGGGCATGTTCGGACAAGTCCGCGCTGCCGAAGGTGGCATAGGGCGCGCAACGGATCGAATCGCCGCCCGCAACCGCCACCATGTAATGAAACGCCGGGATCTCCCGCCCCAGGCAAGCAAGCGCCGTGGCGTTCGTCGCGTGGCTATGCACCACGGCCCCGAACTCCGGCCGCGCGCGCAGTATGTCCAGGTGAAAGCGCCATTCGCTCGACGGCCGCCGCTCGGCCCGCGGGCAGCGCCAGGCGCCGTCGAAGTCCATCTCCACCAGATCGGCAGGGGTCATCGCGTCATAGTCGACGCCCGAGGCGGTGATCATGAGGCCGCCGGCGATCCGCGCGCTGACATTGCCCGAGGTGCCTTGGTTGATGCCGAGCGCGTTCATCCGCCGCGCCGTCGCGATCAGGTCCTGCCGCAGGCGGAGGTGTTTCATGGTCTCATACCAAGGAGCGCCGATAATGACCCATAGAGATCGCGTCGGCGATCCGCCGGGTAGGAGGGAAGCCGCGGGCGATGTGGGACATCGACAAGGCTTTCCGACGCCCTCCGGCGGTTCGCCCGCGCGACCGGAACGGCGGCCTCCCAAGGCTTTCGGACGGCGTCGCGCGGGCCTTGCGATGTCCCGCATCGCCACGCCGCGCGCGCCTAGCCGAAAACCTTGGGAAGCCGTCTCCATGGGTCATTATCGGCGCTCCTTGGTATCAGTCCGACCCAGCCCCCGCGCGCTCCGGGTAGAGCGCCAGGAGGCCCTCCGACGAGGCCGGGCAAACGCCGCGTTCGGTGATCAGCCCAGTGACCAGGCGCGCCGGCGTCACGTCGAAGGCGTAGTTGGCGACCGGGCTCGCCTCGGGCGTGATACGCACGGTCTCCAGGCGGCCATCGGCCGTGCGCCCGCGCACCTCCGACAGCTCCCGGCCGTCGCGTTGTTCGATCGGAATCTCGCCGAGCCCCTCGCCCAGCGTCCAATCGATGGTCCGCCCCGGCAGCGCGACGTAGAACGGCACCGCGTTGTCCTGTGCCGCGAGCGCCTTCAGGTACGTGCCGATTTTGTTGCAGACGTTGCCCGCCGCGGTGGTGCGATCGGTGCCGGTGACGCAGAGGTCGACCTCGCCATGCTGCATCAGGTGGCCGCCCACATTGTCGGCGATCACCGTGTGGGGCACGCCGTGCTCGGCCAGCTCCCAGGCCGTGAGCGCCGCTCCTTGATTGCGCGGCCGCGTCTCGTCGACCCAGACATGCACCGGGATCCCGGCATCGTGGGCCAGGTAGACCGGGGCCGTCGCCGTGCCCCAATCGACGGTGGCGAGCCAGCCGGCGTTGCAATGGGTCAACAGGTTGACCCGCCCCTCCCGGCCTTTCGCCTCCCAGATCCGCTCGATCACCGCCAGCCCGTGGCGGCCGATCGCCCGGCAGATCTCGACATCCTCATCGCAGATGTCCGCCGCCCGCCGATAGGCCGCCGCCGTCCGTTCCGCTGGGGCCAGGTCTTGCACCCGGCCGGTCACGTCGTCGATCGCCCAGCGCAGGTTGACCGCCGTCGGGCGGGTCGCCAGCAGGGTTTCGCCGGCCCGGACCAGGTTCTCGTCCGTGGCATCGCTCCGCAGCGCCAGCGCCAACCCATAGGCCGCGGTGGCGCCGATCAAGGGCGCGCCGCGCACCACCATGGCGCGAATGGCGTGGGCGGTGTCCGCCAGGCTCTCGAGCCGCCGGGTGACGAAGGCGTGGGGCAGCTGCGTCTGGTCGATAATCTCCACCGCCCAGCCGTCCTCGGCCAGCCAGATGGTGCGCATCGCCCTGCCCTGGACCTTCATCGCGCGCCCTCCCGGTCAATCGCGCCGCTCGCCCACGTCATATCCCACGTCATATCCAGCGTCATATCCAGCGTCATATCCAGCGTCATATCCAGCGTCATATCCAGCGTCATATCCAGCGCCGGACACGGTTCATATAGTCACGATAGGCCTCGCCGAAGGCCTCTTCCAGCATGCGCTCCTCGACGGCGATAAAGCGGGTTCGAATGAGTGTGATGAACGGCGGGATCACCACGAGCGGCGACAGCGAGCCCAACACCGCGAAGATTCCCAAGAGGCCCACCACCATGCTGAGATAAATCGGATTGCGGCTGAACGCGAAGGGACCGTCGGTGACCAACGCGCTCGAATCCTCGAAGGGCTTGATGGTGGTTCCTGCGCGCTTGAACCGCCAGTTGACGGCCAGGGCCACGGCCAAGGCAAGGCCGAAGGGGGCCCAACCCAGGTAGGTGATCGGCGGCTCGATCAGCGTCACGACCGGCAGAAACCGGTCGAGCGCCACCATCAGGGCGATGGCGCCGAAGAAATAGATCGGCGGCAGGATCGGGTGCTTCGACGGCTGGCCGGTCTCCGCCACGACAGTCCCCCTGGCCTCACAACACCCGGCCGGCGACCGCGTCCAAGCGGGCAACCAGATCGGGATCGCGCGCCTCGGGCTGGGTGATGAGAGCCGCGTCCAGGGCATGGTGGCAGCCCGCCTCGCATGCCGCCTGCCGGCCGGCCAGCGCCGGGGCTACCCGGCGCACCAGCGCGCGCGCCGTGTCTGCGTTTGCCAAGAGGACGCGCAGTACCTCGTCCACCGTCACGTTGTCGTGGACGTCGTGCCAGCAGTCGTAATCGGTGACCATGGCGACGGTGGCATAGCAGATCTCCGCCTCGCGGGCGAGTTTGGCTTCCGGCATGTTGGTCATGCCGATCACGTCGCAACCCCAGGCGCGATAAAGCTCGGATTCCGCACGGGTCGAGAACTGCGGGCCTTCCATCACCAGATAGGTGCCGTCACGCCGGTGCGCGATGCCGAGGTCCTTGGCCGCCGCCTCGAGATGGTCGCCCAGGCGCCGGCAGACCGGCTCGGCCATGGAGACATGCCCGGCCAAACCGGTGCCGAAAAAAGTCTTGGTCCGGGCGAAGGTGCGGTCGATGAACTGGTCGACGATGACGAAGTCGCCGGGCTTGAGATCCTCGCGGAGCGAGCCCACCGCGCTCACCGAGACGATCTCGGTAACTCCCAACCGCTTCAGGGTGTCGATGTTGGCCCGGAAGTTGAGCTCAGAGGGGGGGATGCGGTGGCCCCGGCCATGACGCGGCAGGAATACGATCGGCTGACCCTCCAGCCGGCCGGTGAGAAGCTCGTCCGAGGGCGCGCCGAAGGGCGACTCGACGCGCCGCCACTGGGCGTCTTCCAGACCCTCGATCCCATAGACGCCGCTGCCGCCGATCACGCCCAAGACCGGCGGATGGCCGGCCGGCCCGGCAGGAGTCTCATTCATTCCACAGGCTCCCGACTCGCGTTTATCCCGACGACCGGTTTACTGGAGTGGGCGGCTCATTCCAAGCGGCAGAAAATATGACGGCCGCCCCCGAGGACGGCCATCGGTTCGTCGGTCGTCGGATGTTTAGTCCTTCGAACCTTCATCCTTGTGCAGGTCCGCCCAGATCTTCTTCTTGCTGGCGTAGGTCACGCCGGTCACGAACAGGAGAAACATCAACACCCAGATGCCGGCTGTCTTGCGGTTCTCCAGCTTGGGCTCTGCCGTCCACATGAGGAAGGCCGCCACGTCGCGCGCCATTTGGTCGAGGCTCGCCTCGGTGCCGTCGGCATATTCGACCGCGTCGTCGTCGAGTGGCTGAGCCATGGCGATCTGGTGGCCGGGGAAGTAGGCGTTGTAACTCAATCCCTCAAGGACCTCGAAATCGCCGGCCGGCTCCTCATAGCCGGTCAGGAGGGCAAAGATGTAATCCGGGCCGCCGGAGCGCGCCTTGGCCATCAGCGAGAGATCGGGCGGCACGGCGCCATTATTGGATGCGGCGGCGGCCATGGCGTTCGGGAAAGGCGAGGGGAAATAATCCGAGGGCCGTCCCTCGCGCTCGTACATCTCGCCCTCGTCGTCGGGGCCGTCGACGATTGTTGCCTCCGAGGCGATCGCCTTGATCTGATCCTCGTCGAACTGCAGATCCACAAGATTGCGGAACGCGATGTACTTGAGGCCGTGACAGCCGGAGCAGACCTCGATGTAGACCTGAAGGCCGCGCTGCAACTGCGCATCGTCGAACAAACCCAAGGGGCCGTCGAACGACCAATCCTGCTCGGGGACCGCTTCCGCCGCCTGGACTGAAGCCGCGCCGAGCAGCAGGCCGCAGACCGCCCCAAGCGCCGTCTTTGCCGCCGATTTCGCGAGTTTCTCCATCAGGCCCTCTCCATCGGCTTGGCCGAGGCTCCGGCCATGGCGCCGCCGCCTTTCAGGACCGGTTCGCTGATCGAGGTCGGCAGCGTTTTCGGCCGCTCCAGCATGCTGATCGCCGGAATGACGATGATGAAGTGGGCGAAGTAGTAGAGGGTCCCCACCTGACCGATCAGGATGAGCTCAATCCCATAGAAAACGGCGTCGGGCGTGTTGGCGCCGACCCAGCCGAGGATCAGGCAGTCCAGAAAGAAGAGCCAGAAGAACCACTTGTAGATCGGCCGGAAGCGGGCGCTGCGCACCGGCGAACGGTCGAGCCAGGGCAGTGGCAGCAGGATCATAATCGAGCCGAACATGAGGATCACGCCGCCCAGCTTGGCCGGCACGATCCAGAGGAAGTCGAAGTCGACCGCGCGCAGAATCGCGTAATACGGCAGGAAGTACCATTCCGGCACGATGTGCGCCGGCGTGTTCAAGGGATTGGCCGGGATGTAGTTGTCCGGTTCGCCCATGAAATTCGGCGCGAAGAACACGAAGCCGAGATAGACCAGTAGGAACACGGCCAGCCCGAAGCTGTCCTTGATGGTGTAGTAGGGGTGGAAGGGGATCTTGTCCTGAGGGCCCTTGGCATCGATGCCGAGAGGGTTGTTCGAGCCGAAGCGGTGCAGCGCCCAGAGGTGCAGGAAGACCACCGCGATGATCACGAAGGGCAGCAGATAGTGCAGCGCGTAAAAGCGGTTGAGCGTCGGGTTATCGATCGAAAATCCGCCCCACAACCAGGTGACGATGGCTTCGCCGACGATCGGCACCGCCGAGAACATGTTGGTGCTCCCCGAGGCGGAGCAGGAGCTCATCTGCCCCCAGCGCAGCACGTAGCCCATGAAGGCGGTCGCCATCATCAGGATCAAAAGGATCACGCCGAGTATCCACAGGAGCTCGCGCGGCGCCTTGTAGGAGCCGTAATAGAGCCCCCGGAGGATATGGATGTAGACCACGATGAAGAAAAACGACCCGCCGTTGGAATGCAGATAACGCAACAGCCAGCCGCTGTTGACATCGCGCATGATGCGTTCGACCGAATCGAAGGCGTAGTCCACGTGCGGCGTATACTGCATCGCCAACATGATGCCCGTCGCGATCATGATCACCAGGGCGATGCCGGCCAGCGAGCCGAAGTTCCACCAGTAGCTCAGGTTTCGCGGCGTCGGATACTCGGTCAGCTCTTGGTTCATGAAGGTGAAGATGGGCAGGCGGTAGTCGACCCACTTGACCACCCCCGAGATCATGGCCTGCCAGTTCATGGCCTTCGTCCCCCTCAGCCGATTTTAATGGTGCTTTCGTCCAAGAACTGATACGGCGGAATCGCCAAGTTCTTGGGTGCCGGGCCCCTGCGGACACGGCCCGAGCTATCGTAGTGCGAGCCGTGACAGGGGCAGAACCAGCCGTCGTAATCGCCTTTCGGTTCGCCCACCTTCTGGCCCTTGGGAATGCAGCCGAGGTGGGTGCAGATGCCGATCATCACCAGCCACTGGGGATCCGGCGCGCGTTCGGCGTCGGTCTCGGGATCGCGCAACTCGGTAATATCGATGTCTTGAGCCTCCACGATCTCCCTAGGCGTGCGGTAGCGCACGAACACCGGCTTGCCGCGCCAGATCACGGTCACCGACTGACCTTCCTCGATCGGCGACAGATCCACCTCGGTCGAGGAAAGCGCCAAGACATCCGCCGAGGGGTTCATTGAGTTGACGAGCGGCCAAACCGCTATGCCGGCGCCCACCACGCCGGCGGCGATGGCGGTCAGTGTCAGGAAATCACGCCGCGTTTCTCTGTCGTCCCCGCCGGCCCCGTCGTCCCCGCCGTTCCCGTGGTTGCTCGTGTGCGCGGGAGTCGCTGCTTCTGCCATCTTTCCTGGTCCCTTCGATCCCCTGCTTCGGGGCCCTTTGCGGGCCAATTCGTGACATGCGCCCCACCATGCGCCCCGCCATGTTGCGGCGGCTGCGCAGCCCTCGCAGGTGCCCCCCGATCGATCGAGCCACGGGAGCGAACCGGGCCCCGGGACGGCCGGGCGCCAGCGAGTGGCTTGCATGTGGACTCAGATTTAGAGGAAAACGTCCTGGAACGCAAAGCCGGAAAAGCGCCCCACTCATGAGGAATCGCTAATGAACATGCGCCTGGTCCTCTTCCAACCGGACATCGCCCAGAACACCGGAACGCTCCTCAGATTGGCCGCGTGCTTGGATGTGCCGGTGGATATCATCGAGCCCTGCGGCTTCCACATGGACGACCGTCGCCTGCGCCGCGCGGCGCTCGATTATCTCGACGCTCTCGAGCTCACCCGCCATATCTCTTGGCAAGCCTACGCAGAAGGCTTTTCTCGAGCCGGGAGCGGCCGTCTCGTGCTGCTCACCACCCGCGGCGAGCTGCCCTACAGCGAGTTCGCCTTTCAACCCGACGACAGCTTGATGGTCGGCCGGGAAAGCGCTGGCGTGCCAGAGGCGGTGCACCGGGCGGCGCACGCGCGCTTGCGCATCCCGATGCGCCCGAACTTGCGGTCGATCAATGTCGCCCTTGCCGCTGCCATGGTTTTGGGTGAAGCCTTGCGGCAAACCGGGCAACAGCCGAAAGTCCGACCCTCATGAGTCCCTCTGAGAACCTGCCGCCCGAGAACCTGCCGCCCGAGAACGGTTCGGAGGAAGCTCGTAAGGCGCGCGCCGCAGAGTGCTTCGCCCAGTTGCGCGACCGCATCTGCACGGCCTTCGAGGCCATCGAGGACGAGCTTTCCGGGCCGAATGCCGAGCGCTTCGCCGAGGTGGCGCCGGGCCGTTTCGAACGCACCGCCTGGGAGCACGGCGGCACAGAGGGGGAATCGGGCGGCGAATCAGGCGGTGAATCAGGCGGTGAATCAGGCGGTGAATCAGGCGGCGAATCAGGCGGCGAATCAGGCGGTGGCGGCGTGATGGCGATCCTGCGCGGCCGCGTGTTCGAGAAAGTCGGTGTCAATATTTCCACGGTCAGCGGTCGTTTCTCGCCCGAATTCGCCAAGCAGATTCCCGGCGCCGAAGAGGATGCCACCTTCTGGGCGAGCGGGATCTCGCTGGTCGCCCACCTGCGCTCGCCCCTGGTGCCGGCGGTCCACATGAACACGCGGCACATCGTGACGAGCAAGGCCTGGTTCGGCGGTGGCGCGGACCTCAACCCCATGTTCCCGGACGAGGCCGACACGGCCGAATTTCACGTCGCCTTCCAGGCTGCCTGCGACCGCCACGACCCCGAGTACTATCCCCGTTTCAAGGCCTGGTGCGACGAGTATTTCTTCATCAAGCACCGCGGCGAGGCCCGCGGCGTCGGCGGCATCTTCTTCGACTATCTCGACAGCGGCGATTGGGAGGCCGACTTCGCCTTCACCCGCGATGTGGGGCGCGCCTTCCTGGAGGTCTACCCACCCTTGGTGCGCCGCCACATGGCGGAGCCCTGGAGCGAGGCCCAGCGCCGCCACCAGCTCATCAAGCGTGGCCGCTACACAGAGTTCAATCTGCTCTACGACAGGGGCACCAAGTTCGGCCTGATGACCGGCGGCAATCCCGAGGCGATTCTCATGTCCCTGCCGCCCGAAGCGGCCTGGCCCTGAACCGGCCTGACGTTCCGGCGGCCTAAGGCCGCGCGAGCTCTTCGAGCTTGGCCAGGCAGGCGGCGCGGTCCGGCGCGAAATCTTCAGCGATCCACCAGGCTTCGACGGCGGCCAGCAATTGGCCGACCCGCGGTCCCGCGGGTACCCTGCGCGCCGTGGCGTCGCGGCCCTTCAAGGGGAACGACACTGGCTGCCAGCGTGCGGCCACGGCGAGGGCGGCATCCAGGTCCGGGCGGCGGGCCGCGCGTTCGCTCGCCTCTAGGCGGGCCCAGCCGAGCCGCCATTGTTCCGCTAGAACCGCCGCGCCCTGCCGGTAAAGTGCCACCCGCAAAGCCTTTTCGCCGGGCCCCGGCGCCGCACCGGGAAGCTCGAGCAGGCTGACCAGATGCGACTGCTCGGCTCGCGACAGGCGCAGACGCTTGGCTACTTTCCGTCCCACCGCCAGATCCGGCGGCAAGAGGGCCGCCAGGCGAAATAAGGCATCCGGCGCCGCCCCGTCAGGCTCGATCTCGAGCAATGCGACCAGGCTCGCCGTGTCGCGTGCGTCCGGCAGGAACACGTTGAGGACGCTCCCGGCTGCCATCAAATCAAGCACCGCGACCGGGTCGGTCGCCGCCAAGAGGCGCAGCAACTCCGCGCGCACCCGCTCGCCGGACAGGGTCGCCGCCTCGGGCGCCAGCTCGCAAGCGGCGGCCAGCCCGTCCGGATCCGGCGCCCCCCGGCCATAGTGCGCGTGAAAGCGGAAGAAGCGGAGCAGCCGCAGATAGTCCTCGCGAATTCTCTTGCGGGGGTCGCCGACGAACCGCACCCGGCCCGCGCGGAGGTCCTCGAGTGCGCCGAAATAGTCGAACAGCCGGCCGTCGGGCGTACAGGACAGCGTGTTGATGGTCAGGTCCCGGCGCGCGGCGTCGGCCTTCCAATCGTCGGTGAAGACGACCTTGGCGTGCCGGCCGTACGTCTCCACGTCGATCCGGAGCGAGGTGACCTCGAACGGGCGGCCGCGCGACACGGCGGTCACCGTACCGTGCGCCAGGCCCGTCGGCACGGCCTTGAGCCCGGCGCGCTCGATCAGCGCGAGCACCCGGTCCGGCGGGTCTGGGGTCGCGATATCCACGTCCTTGACCGGCCGGCCGATCACCGCATCGCGGACGCAACCGCCCACGAATCGCGGTTCCGCGCCCTCGGCGCCGAGCGCGGCGAGCACCGCGCGCGTTTCGGGCGCGGTCATCCAGCTCTGTTGTTCGATCTTTCCAACGGGTTCCATGGAACCTCGATCGTTCGGCGCCGGGCCAGCGTCAAACAGGCCCACAGGTCCGGTGGAACGGACTCGGCAAGATGTTGGCCAGCAACCGCGTCAGCTGTCTCCGCTCAAGACCTCTACCAAATTCACCAGCATGCCGGCCGTGGCGCCCCAGATGTAATGCTCGCCATAGGGAAAGGCGAAGAAAAACCGCTCCTTGCCCTGATAGAGGCGGCTGTGGATCTCGCGATTGGCCGGGTCGAGGAAGAAAGGCAAGGGCGCCTCGAACACCTCGGCGACTTCGAAACTGTCGGGCGTTACCGGAAACGGCGGGCTGATCAGTCCGACCAGCGGGGTCACCTCGAAGCCCGTACGCGTCACGTAAGTATCCAGCCGACCGGCGAGACGTACATGAGTGCGAGGTAGGCCGACCTCCGCTTCGGTCTCGCGCAGGGCGGCGGCCCAGGCATCCTCGTCGCCCGGGTCGATGCGCCCGCCGGGGAAGCTGATCTGTCCGGCATGATCGGTGAGATGCTCGGTGCGCCGGGTGAACAGCAGCTTCAGGCCGTCGTCGCGGGCGACCACCGGCACCAGCACCGCCGCCGCGGTGAGCGCGCGTCCGGGTTCGTAGAAGTCGGGGTTGAGGTCATGGTCGCCGCGCGGGCGCGAGTCGGTCGCCCCCCGGCGCATGCCCGGGCAGAGTCCCGGCCGCGGTCCCGGCCGCAAATCCCACCTGCGGTCCCGGCCGCGATACGTGGCGCCATTTCCCGCCCTTTCGGCGAGGATCGGCGTCCCGGCGGTCCCGGCGGCAAGCCGGCGCACCAGCTCGTCGGCGCTCAGGTCATGCGCCCCAGCGGGAAAAACTCGCCCTTGCTCCATAGCCCCAAGACATCTTCGCCGTCGAGCCGGCGCACCTCGGCCAGTTCGACCAGTTGATAATAGACCGAACGCACGATCAGCGCGTCGAGCCGGTCGCGCACCTCAATATAGGGCCTGGGTTGCTCCGTGTCCGGGGCGATTTCGACGCGAATTGGGTGCTCCGGCCCTGCTTGCACCCAATCGTCCAGATTGGTGCGGAACGAGAGGATCCGGTCGTCTCCGCTGCCCTCGGGCCGGCACTCCACCGCCGTGAAGGGGGCATCGTCGACGAGGATCCGCCCGCGCTCGGCGGGCGTGATCAACCAATATTCGCCCGAGTCGTCGCGCTTCAACACGCTCGAGAAGAGCTTGACCAACTCCTTGCGTGCGATCGGCGAGCCCTTGTAGAACCAGGTTCCGTCATCGGCGATGCGAATATCGAAATCGCCACAGGACGCTAGCGGGCTCGCGCTGCCTCCCGGCGGATCAGTTGCTCGTGAACGGGAAATCTTCTGCTGGCAACCGCCGAGTCCCGATGTATCCTTGGTCAAAGCCCGTTTTCTCCAATTTAAACAAGAACGGAGACCTTGCGCGTGACTGTTAGTCCACCCACTGCCGTCGACGAAGCCCCCGGCCAAGCCATGATCGGCGAAATCGAAGCCCTCGGCGATCAGCTGCGCCGCGTCCGCGAGAGCATTGGCCGGGTCATTTTCGGCCAGCACGAGGTCATCGATCAAACCCTTATCACCCTGCTGGCCGGCGGGCACGCCTTGGTGATCGGCGTGCCGGGCCTCGCCAAGACCCGTTTGGTCGAGACTCTCGGCACGGTCTTCGGCCTGGAGGACAAGCGGGTGCAATGCACGCCCGACCTCATGCCGGCCGACATTATAGGCTCCGAGGTGCTGGAAGAACACGAGGACGGCCGGCGCTCGTTCCGCTTCATCCCCGGACCGGTGTTCTGCCAGCTGTTGATGGCGGACGAGATCAACCGGGCCAGCCCGCGGACCCAGTCCGCCCTGTTGCAAGCCATGCAGGAGCACCGGGTGACGGTGGCGGGACAAACCCATGATCTGCCCCGCCCGTTCCACGTACTGGCGACGCAGAACCCGCTGGAGCAGGAAGGCGTCTACCCGCTGCCGGAGGCGCAGCTCGATCGTTTCCTCATGGAAATCGACATCGGCTATCCCGACCTCGATGCCGAACGACAGATGCTGCTGGCCACCACCGGCAGCGAGGTCAGCGAGGCCGAGCCGGTGCTGAATGCCGAGGATCTGATGCGCGCGCAGCGCTTGGTCCGCCGGGTTCCGGTCGGCGACGGCGTGGTCCAGACGATCCTCGATCTGGTTCGCAATGGGCGCCCCGACAGCACGGTCCTTCCGGAGATCGAGCAGCAGGTCGCCTGGGGCCCCGGCCCGCGCGCGACTCAGGCCCTCATGCTGGCGGTCCGCGCCCGCGCCCTGCTGGGCGGCCGCTACGCGCCTTCGGTCGACGACGTGGTGGCGCTGGCCGGTCCGGTCCTGCGCCATCGTATGGCGATCAATTTCGGTGCGCGGGCGGACGGCGTGACCATCGACGACGTCATCGAGCGCCTGGCGGCGCCTTTCCAGTAGGAGGACGCCGGTCTTGAGCCCAGTCCAGGGTGCCTACAACCTGCGCCAGCGTGCGGAGCAACTGGCCGCGACCTTGCCGCCGCTGCTGGTCGCCGCCGAGCGGGTCGCCGCGACCGTGGTGCAGGGCGTCCACGGCCGGCGCCGGGTGGGCCAGGGCGAGACCTTCTGGCAGTTTCGCCATTACGAGGTCGGCGATCTGCCGCAAATCATCGACTGGCGGCAATCCGCCAAGACGGACCATATCTTCACCCGCCAAATGGAGTGGGAAGCGGCCCAATCGGCTTGGATCTGGCGTGACACCTCGCCCTCCATGGATTGGCGCTCGACCGAAGCCTTGCCGACCAAGCGCCAGCGCGCCGACCTCCTGAGCCTGGCACTGGCGGCCCTGCTGGTGCGCGGCGGCGAGCGGGTCGGCCTGTTGGGCAGCGGCCTCCGCCCGGCCTCCGGCCGTGGCGCGCTGACCCGGCTGGCGAACGCCATCGCGTTGGGCGACCCCGCCGGACCGGCACTGGCCGCTGCGAGCCGGAGCCCCGCGAACGGGCCGGCTGCTGGTGAAGATGGCGGCAGGGATGGCGGTGGCGGCCCGGCGGCGCATCCCGCGGTACATCCCTTGGATCTGCCGCCGGTCTTGCCGCTGCCGCGCCATGGCCAGCTCGTGCTCATCGGCGATTTCTTGGCCCCGCTCGCGGAGATCGACGCGATCGTCGGCGAGTATGCCGAGCGCGGCCTCAAGGGCCACATCCTGCAACTGCTCGATCCAGCCGAAGTGAGCCTGCCGTTCACGGGGCGCGTCCGATTCGAGGGACTGGAGGACGAACAGTCCTGGTTGTTGTCGCGCGTCGAGCCGGTGCGCGAGGATTACCGCGCGCGTCTCAGCGCTCAAGAGGAAGGCTTGAAGGACCTGACCCGCAACGTCGGCTGGAATTTCTCTCTGCATTGCACCGGCCGGCCGCCGCAGAACGCCCTGCTGGCGCTCTATGGCGCGCTTTCCGAGCCCCGGAGGCGCTAGCCGGTCATGCTGCAGCTGGGACCCCTTGCCTTCGCACAACCCTTCCTCTTGCTGGCCCTGGCCATCTTGCCCGTGCTCTGGTGGTTGCTGCGGGTGACCCCGCCGGCGCCGCGCCGCCTCTCGTTCCCCGCCGTGCGCTTGTTGTTGGGGTTGATACCGCCGGAGGAGACTCCAGCGCGGACGCCCTGGTGGCTGCTGGCGCTGCGTCTGGCGGCCGCGGCCTGCGTGATTCTGGGGCTGGCACAGCCGCTGCTCAATCCGTCGGCGAACCTGACCGGCAGCGGGCCTTTGCTGCTGGTCGTCGATGACGGCTGGGCGGCGGCGCGCAACTGGGCGGCCCGCCAGACCGTGCTCGAAACGCTGCTCTCCCAGGCCGAGCGACAGAAGCGTTCGGTCGTGCTGTTGAGCACCGCCGCCAAGCCGCTCGACCAGGGCAGCACCACCGAAGGTCTACTCACGCCGCAGGACGCCCGCCGGCTGGCGCGAGGCCTGTCGCCCAAGCCCTGGCCGGTCGACCGCCGGGCGGTGATCGAGAGACTGGCGGGCCTGGACTTGGAGGGCTCCGCCCATGTCGTATGGCTGTCCGACGGACTGGACAACGGCCACGCCGGCGATCTTGCGGAACGGCTGCAGGTTCGCGGACGGTTGGATCTGGTGCGCGATCTGGACGGCGACCTGCCGCTATTGCTCCAGCCGCCGGAGCACGAGTCGGCGTCTCTCACGGTTCGCGTCCGCCGGGCAACAGACGGCGCCGAAGACCAAGCCACTGTGATCGCCAGCGGCGACGACGGACGGCTGATCGCACGCTTGCCCGTCACCTTTGCCAAGGGCGAGACGGAAGCCGCCGCGGTGATCGACGTCCCCGTGGAGCTGCGCAATCGGATCGCGCGCCTGCATATCGAAGGGGAAACCCAGGCCGGTGCGGTGATGCTACTTGACGAGCGCTGGCGGCGCCGGCCAGTCGGTCTCATCGAAACCACCGCGGCCGATCAGGCGCAGCCTCTACTGAGCCAGCTCTACTACCTGAAGCGCGCGCTCGCCCCCTACACCGAGCTACGCGAAGGGGCGGTCGAGGCGCTGCTCCAGCGCGAGCTCGCGGTGATCGTTCAGGTCGATGCGGGGCCGATCAGCATATTCAGGTCGAAGAAACTCGCCAGCTGGGTCGAAAAGGGCGGACTCTTTGTGCGGTTCGCCGGACCGCGCCTCGCCGAGGCTGGCGGCGATCCCCTGCTTCCCATCGCCCTGCGCGGGGGCGGGCGCATCATGGGCGGCGTCATGACCTGGGATCGCCCGGCGCGCCTGGCGCCGTTCCCGGCGAACAGCCCGTTCGCCGGCCTGGCCATGAACCAGGACGTCCTGATCGTGCGGCAGGTGCTGGCCGAGCCAAGCCTGGATCTGCCCGACAAGACCTGGGCGCGGCTGGTCGACGGCACGCCGCTGGTAACCGCAGCGAGTCGCGGTAAGGGTTGGGTCGTGCTGGTCCACACCACGGCCAACAACGATTGGTCGAACCTGCCGCTGTCCGGTTTGTTCGTCGACATGCTTCGCCGTTTGGTGGCCTTGAGCCAGGGCGTGGCCGCGGAGGGCGAGGGCGACGAGGCATTGGCGCCGCTGGAAACGCTGGACGGCTTCGGGCGGTTGCGCGCGCCGCCGGCCACGGTGCTGGCGCTTGACCGCGAATCCCTGCGGGAGGGCCGCATCGGCCCGAGCCATCCACCCGGGTACTACGGCCGGGACAGCGGCCGGCGGGCCTTCAATCTCATCGCCAGCCAGCCTTCGCTAAAACCGATCACCGACTTGCCGCCTGGTGTGCAGCTCAGTTTCTATAGCCGCAGTGGCGAAACCGAGCTCATGCCCTGGCTTTTGACTGCCGCACTGGCGCTGTTGCTCTCAGATTTCGCCATTTCCCTCTGGCTGCGCGGCTTGATGCACGGCGCCATGCCGGGCGAACGTTTGCATCTCCGGGCCGGCCAGACGCTTGGCGTCCTCGCGCTCCTCGCCGGTCTCCTGCTCACTCTCCTGGCCACCGCGCCGTCTGTGCTGGCCCAACAGGTTGTAGGCGGCGCGGCGTCGAGCGGCGACGACGAGTTCGCCCTTCAGGCGACCCTCGATACGCGTTTTGCCTACGTGGAGACCGGTGTCGCGTCGGTCGATGCCGTCAGCCGGGCCGGTCTCATTGGCCTGATGCGCATTCTGAGCCGCCGGACTTCGGTCGAGCCGGGCGCACCTCTGGGCGTCGATCCCAACCGCGACGAGCTGGCTTTCTTTCCGCTGATCTATTGGCCGGTTGTGCCGGAAGCCGCCGATCTCGGCGAAGCGGCGCGCAAGCGGGTCAATGAATTCCTGGCACACGGCGGAACCATTCTGTTCGACCTGCGCGAGGCCGCCGCGAGCACCATGATCCTCGGCCGGGCCAGCCGGGGCAGCGAGGCCCTAATGCGCTTGAGCGAGGGCCTCGACATTCCGCCCTTGGCCCCGATTCCGCCCGATCACGTTCTGACCAAGTCCTTCTATCTGATGCAGGACTTCCCGGGGCGCTATGCCGGCGGCACCCTCTGGGTCGGCGCCACCGAAGGCCGCGTCAACGACGGCGTGGCGTCGGTGCTGGTCGGGTCCAACGATTGGGCGAGCGCCTGGGCGGTCGACACCCGCGGACGGCCGCGTTACGCCGTCGTCCCGGGCGGCGAGCGCCAGCGCGAGCTGGCCTATCGCGTCGGCGTAAATCTGGTGATGTATGCCCTGACGGGCAACTACAAGGCCGACCAGGTGCATGTTCCCTTTATTTTGGAGCGCCTGGGACAATGAGCGGACCCTGGACCATGGTTGGGCTTGAGATCGGGGAGCGGCCGGCATGATCGGCCATCTGTCGATCGACTGGGTGCCGCATGTGCCCTGGCCGCTTCTGGCGGCGCTGGGCGCCGTCGCCGTGGCCCTGGCGGCATTTGCGTTGTGGCGGCGGGCGCCAGGCGTCTGGTGGCGCGCACTCGCCATCGCGACGCTGTTACTGGCCCTGGCCAACCCCACCTTGATCGAGGAGGACCGGGAGGTCCTTTCGGACGTGGCGTTGCTGGTCGTGGACCGGAGCCCAAGCCAGAAGATCGCCGATCGCTCGGCTGAGACCGATCATGCCGTCAGCGGTCTCCTCGAGCGGCTGAAGGAGCTGCCGGACCTCGAGATTCGGGTCGTCGAGGCCGGGGCCGACGCGCTCACCAGCAAACAGGAAGGCACACAGCTCTTCGCCGCGGTGCGCGCAGCGCTCGCCAACTTGCCGCGCGGCCGGGTCGGCGGCCTGTTGATCGTCAGTGACGGGCAAATTCACGACGCCCCGGAGTCACTGGATCAACTGGGTCTGGACGCGCCGGTCCATCTGCTCTTGACCGGCGGCGAGAACGAAGGCGACCGCCGTCTGAGCGTCATCCGTGCGCCCAGCTTCGGCATCGTCGGCCGTAGCATGAGCCTGACATTCCGTGTCGACGACCTGCCGGACGGCGCTGGCGGCGGCACGGCTCAGGTGACCATGCGCCAGGATGGTGGCGAGGCAAGGGTCATCACGGTGCCCATCGGCCGCGAGCACGAGGCCGAGTTCGAGCTGGTCCGCCGTGGTCCCAGCGTGATCGAGCTCGAGGTGGAACCCGGTCCGCGCGAGCTCACCGAGCTCAACAACCGGGTGGCGGTCGAGGTCAACGGGGTGCGCGACCGCCTGCGGGTCTTGCTGGTCTCGGGCGAACCCCATTCGGGCGAGCGGGCCTGGCGCAACATCCTCAAGTCCGACCCCGCCGTCGACCTGGTCCATTTCACGATCCTGCGGCCGCCGGAGAAGCAGGACGGCACGCCGATCCGCGAGCTTTCGCTGATCGCCTTCCCGACCCGCGAGCTGTTCGAGGTCAAGCTCGATGAATTCGACCTGATTATCTTCGACCGCTATCGCCGCCGCGGGGTCTTGCCGTCGATCTATCTCGACAACATCGCGCGCTATGTGGAGGGGGGGGGCGCGCTTCTGGAAGCGGTCGGCCCGACCTTCGCGACGCCGCTGTCGCTCTATCGCACGCCCCTCGGCCGGGTGCTGCCGGGCGAGCCGACCGGCTTGGTCTACGAGCAAGGCTATCGGCCCGCCGTCACCGAAATCGGCGAACGTCACCCGGTGACGGCTGAGCTGTCGGGCGCCACGGGGGACGAGGGGTCGCCAACCTGGGGCCGCTGGTTCCGCCAGATCGACGTCGACGCCGCGAGCGGCGTCACCGTGATGGACGGCGTCGATGGACGGCCGCTGTTGATCCTCGACCGGGTCGGCGAAGGCCGCGTCGCGCAGGTGTTGAGCGATCACATGTGGCTCTGGTCGCGCGGCTTCGAAGGCGGCGGCCCGCAGGCCGACTTGCTGCGCCGCGTCGCCCATTGGCTGATGAAGGAACCGGACCTGGAGGAAGAGGACTTACGCGCCCGGGTGGAAGGCGGCATGCTGGAGATTGTTCGCCGTTCGCTCTCGCCCGAACACCCCAGGATCGAGGTCACCCGGCCGGACGGCCAAATCGAGGAAATCTCGTTGGAGCCGGCGGGAGCAGGGCGCGCGACCGGGCGGCTCCCGGTCGAGCAGTCGGGGCTATACCGGATCCATGACGGGGTGCGCAGCGCCCTGGCGGCCGTCGGCCCGCTGAACCCGCTGGAGTTCACCGATCTGCGCTCCACCGCGGAGCCGCTGGCCGCGCTCACGGAGGCGAGCCAAGGCGGCGTGGCGCGCGTGGCCCAGGGTAAGCTGCCGGAGCTGCGCAGGGTGAAGCCTGGGCGCGACCGTCATGGCCGCGGCTGGCTGGGCCTGCAAACCAACGGCGCCTATCTGGTGACCGGCATTTCCCAGGCCCCGGTCCTGCCCGCGGTGCTAGTCCTGCTGATGGCCCTGGGCGCCGCCGTCGCGGCCTGGATGCGCGAAGGCAACTAGACTGTTTCCGCTTCGCTAAGTCTCGGCGCCAGCCCGCTCCCCCTCCCAGTGCGAAGCACTCGCGCTTCGCGCGCCCACGGGCATCGTAAGCTAGGGGTGGTCGGGAGGGCGCGCGGAGCGCGAGTGCTCCGCACTGGGCTGGCGCCGAAAAACACCGAACCGGGCTAACACGGATTTCTCACCGGGATTGGCGGGGGATTGGCGGCGTTATCGCGCCGGGCCCGTCCTCCGCGCGGCCGATGCGGCCCTCCAGATCGGCCAGATCTTCGAACGCCCCCGGTTCCAGCTCGGCCACTTGAAAGCGGCGCGGGTCGACGGGGCCTGGCAGCCTCAGACCGCGCGAGGGCGCGTTGACGAAGCCGTAGGGCCGGTAATATTCCGGCTCGCCCACGACGACGCAGATCCGGTGGCCGTGCCGCCGCGCCTCGGCCAGCCCATGGGCCACTAGGGCCCCGGCCCATGCCGCGGCCCTGCAGGGCCGGCTCCACCGCCAGCGGGCCCGAGCAGGATGGCCGGGATCTCCTCGATGCGGATCGGCCAGAAGCGCAAGGCGGCCAGCAGCCCGTCATGCTGGTCCACCGCGGCGAAGCAGAGGTCCGGCACCGGCGCCACGCCCTCGCGCAGCCGGTAGACCGTGCGCGCCTGGCGGGCGGGGCCGAAGGGGCGGGCGAGCAGGGGGTCGAGGAGGGCGTGGTCGTGCGGCCGCTGCGGCCGTATGTCATAGCTTGAGGGGGGCATGGTGGTCTCGGTCCAACTGGGGTCTCGGGAGGCCGCCTCGGGGCGATTGAGCGGCGGCTCGGCTTCTCGCTCGCCGCCGGAGCCTTCGCCCATCTCGGCCGTCCCGCGTCTCCCGGAACCGGTCAGACTGGTCCGAGACCTCGCGGAACGGCAGGACGAGCGCCGCCGGCACGCGCGCGGTGAATGCGCGTGCTGCCTCGTCGTCGTCGCCAAAGAGTTCCGCAGGCCATCGCCGTCTCCCTGGAATTACCGATCGTCCAGTTGCCGGCCCCGCTTAACACGGGGCCTGGCCCCGCCACAAGGGGCCACGGGCGCGGGTAGTGTCTCAGTTTGAAATCCTACCGAACGAATGCCCTGAACGTCCGCTTCCGAGCTGATTAGGTCCGCTTAGCCCTCAGGTGCGGACGTGGCAGGCACCCCCGGCGAATGTCGCATGTTTGACCCTAAGGAGACATTAGTGAAGTTTTGCGGCAATCCATACAAGTGCCAAACATCTGAGATCTATTGGCAGGCATTCACTCGGATGGATCGATGGACTCGCCGTCGTCTTCCCCGAACGGCTTGAAATAAAGCCATATGAGCAGGCCGATGAATGCGAAGACCTCAATGTTCATTATGGTGTCCAAAAGGTTGCTCATGACTCAATCGGCCTTTCTGTCTTGAGTGCCTTCAAGAGGCACACGACCAGCACCAGAACGATAAAGACGAAGGGCAGAGCCCACCCAACGCAATGATCGATTTTATCGCGTCGATGCTGTCGGAGAGGATCATGACCAGTCCAAGCGCCCCGAGCACGACACCCCAGCTGAGTTTGACACGCGTGCTCGGATTGAGATCGCCACCCGTCGAGAACATGCCGAGCACGAAGGCCGCGCTCACAACGCTTGTCACGATGAACAGGAAGGCCGCGGCGATCACTGCGGCAATGGTGAGGAAGGATAACGGGAAAAATTCGAGCACGAAAAATGTGGTGCCGCTCACGTTGTCGCGGACCACGTCCAGGATCGGCACGTCGAGATTCAGAATGCCGTAGAAACCGACGCTGCCGAAGACCCCGAACCACAGGATCGAAAAGGCGGTCGGCACCAACATCACCCCGCAGATAAACTCACGGATCGTGCGTCCTTTTGAGATTCGGGCGATGAACACGCCGACGAAGGGCGCCCAGGCGAGCCACCAGACCATGTAAGTAAGCGTCCAAGAGTGGAACCAGTCGACGACCTGATCGTCCATAAACGTGTAGGTGCGGAAACCGTGGGCAAATGCGCCCGCCAGGTACTCTCCGGCAGCCTGCACGATGCCGCCCATGATGAAGTAAGTGGGTCCGGTCAACAAAATGAAGATCATCAGCCCGCCAGCAATGGCCATGGCGGCATTGGACAGGAGGGCCATGCCGCGGCTGAGGTCCACCGTCAGAGGCAAGATGTAAGAAATGCAAAGCACCGCGAAGATCCCCAGTGTCAGACCCATGCCCGTGTCTTGCAAACCGAAAAGGGCATCCACGCCTTCCTTGACCTGAAACACCCCCATGGCGACCGAGCCACCGACGCCGATGGCGATGGCGACGATGGCCGACAGGTCGCTCAGCCAGCCGACAATCCGGGTCACACCATTGGTTCCGAACACTTTGATGATCGGGGCGCTGACCAGGCTGGGACAGCCTTTGCGAAAGCTGAAGTAGGCGATCACAAGCCCTGTCAGCGCATAGATAGCCCAAGCGTGCAGACCCCAGTGGAAGTTGGTAACGAACAAGGCCAGAGAGGCCGATGCCCTGGGATCTTTATATTCTGAGATCAACAGATAGTGCGTGAGGGGTTCCGCCGTGCCCCAATAGAGCAATCCAACGCCCATGCCGGCGGCGAACAACATGGTGAGCCACGAGATCGTCGAGAACTCAGGCTCGTCATCGTCCTTACCGAGCTTGATCCGGCCGTAGCGGGACAGCGCAAGCCAAACGCTGGTCACCAACATG
>PVMK01148014.1_pt1 | contig 74346 bp, 66 predicted proteins | sample 1853481 | NCBI WGS metagenome assembly PVMK01 (sample SAMN08533507, study PRJNA380276) | Marine sediment metagenome, whole genome shotgun sequencing project.
GAGGCAGGATTTTCCGCGATATTCGTTGGTGGTACCTATATTTTCGGTAATGCAAGGAAGCCAAAATATATTATGGACGAGGAACGCCAGGGTGAGTGGTCGTGGCGGGTGAACTATGGCTACCAGGCTGACGGTAATATCGTTAGTGAAATTGATCAGGGTGACTTCAGCGAAAGCACAGTCGCTCATACCAACATTGCCGGATTGACACTCAGCAAATTGTTAACCGCTGGTAACAGAGTCGATTTGCTCGGTAATCTTGCGATTTTCAGGCATCTTGAGGAAGACGAAGGCAATGGTAACTTCAATAGTTACGCCCTGTATGTCGTCGCGAAAGGTAAGGGCTACTCACCCTGGAGTAAAGAGGAAGTGTTTCGCTGGGGCCTGGGCTTTGGCATGTCGTACGCCGATACTGTGCCGATAGCGGAGCAACGCAAGCAGACCGGAACTGGTGCCGGGGGCAATACATCCCATTTTTTGAACTACATGGAAATGTCGGTGGACTTTCCTCTGCGGCGTATTTCCGAAGCGAATTGGTTGCAGAGATGTTATGCAGGTTTGACCATCGTGCATCGCTCCGGAATTTTCGGCACATCGGATATTTTGGGTGACGTCGCGGGTGGCGCCGATTGGTTTGGCGTTCACCTGGAGTGTACGCAATGATTGCGGGTAACAGAGCTTGGCGATTGGCTGGTGTAATCGCGCTCGCCGTCAGTCTGGCGATCAGTCCTGTTGCAATGGCCGATTGGCAGGCAAATCCGGATGACAAGAAACAGCTGAAGGCGCAAGCTGCCATAGCGAGATTCAAAGAAAAAGTTCCCAGGAGTGCAACCTACTTTGAGCAGGCTTATGGTTTCGCCATTCTGTCTTCGGTTACACGGGCAGCGATCGGATTCGGTGCCGCGTACGGCAGGGGACTAGTCATTGAGGGCGACCAGCTTATCGGCAAGACCGGCTTCTGGCAGTTCACATCCGGGGTGCAGGGCGGCGTTAAAAACTTCAGCATGATTGTTTTCTTCAAGGACAAGGAAGCACTTGAGTACTTCAAGGCCCGGGAGATTCAGTTTTCGGGCCAGGCAGGGATTGACGTCGCAACCTGGGGCGCTGCAGGTACGCCAACTTTTAATGAGGGCATCGCCATAATCACGGTAACGCGACTGGGATTGATGGCTGAATTCTCATACGGTGGTATCAAGTTTACTTACAAAGATCTGCCTCAGGACTGATCATGTCGTGCGACCGTAGCCTGGTCACGGGCCGGGGTGCGACCATCGCGGCCGGGAGGCCGCTCCTGCGAGATTATTGCAACAGGATGCTGGCTGGCACCTGTTGGATTTTCGCGCTTATCATCATCCTGATGATCAAACCGGTCAAGGCCGGTGAAATTCCCGGGCTGCCGCCCGCTTTGCTGCCGCTGATCGACCGGGATTTCGCAATTAACCTCAGCAACGATTTTCTGGGCCGCGGTGGATCGGTTGATGATTTTCGTACGCAGCAAATAATCCTTACGGCAAAAATTAACGACAGGTGGTTGGCAATTGTTGATCACAGCATTCTGACATTGGTGGATTCTCCTGCGCCAGGGCGCACTGACCAGCTGTCTGGATCGCTCGGCTATCACTTGTTAAATAATTCGTCTGCAAACAGTGTCGATCGCCTTACCGTCGGCGGTGGCTTTCGCAGTGTTGGTGAATTCGCTGGCGAGCGGATGCAGAATGGTTTTCATAACCTGATTGGCAGTAATGTCGATTCCTTGTCCTATGTAGACACAAGCACGACCGATGCAACCGGCTGGTTCGAGGCGCAGCGATATCGCGAGCTGCGTATGTTTGACAACTGGACAACCGGCTACTGGTTGCGGGCAGGTTCATTACTAACGACAGATGGTCAGTGGGATAGCACCGTCGGCGCTTTCGCCGTTGCGAATCGTAACTCGATAGATGTCTGGCTAGGCGTTCGACACGATTGGCGTTCCGGGTACGATGCAGACAATGTGCAGGTAGAGACTGCTCGCGCCGAGGATGATACAGCTGTGGTGATTGGCGTCAGGTTCGGCGCGCTGATGCTGGAAACAGTGCAGCAACTGAACAACGATGCGTCGTACGGTCAGCTCAGCCTGGTGTCGTCCGGGTTTCGATCCACGAACACGCATGTTGATATTCCGCGAGTAGGGATTGAGTTCAATTTCCTGGTGCCGGATGTTCATGTTCAGCTGGTGGGTAAGCTACGGACGAATTGGTTTACCAGAGAAGGTTCGGTGTGGCGGGAATCAGCGTTGCTGGATATAAGATACGGCGAGCCGCAGTATAAAAAAGACGATTCACTTTTCATACGCAGCCAGCAAATCACAGCGGGAATGGAATGGGAGCGCCCGTTGACAGAAGGCGTGAACTGGCTAAGTTTTTACGGTTCAGCAGGCGCCGGGTGGCGGAATGAAGAGCTGCACCGCTCGAGTTCGACGGTGGATGAAAAGGCAGACGCTGTCGGCAGCGCCGTCGTAACAGTAGCTGCAGGTCTGCGTTTCTTTGCAGCAACACTGGGGCGACGGTGGAATTACAGAATTCAACTCGGCCTGAGTGCGTGGGCGCCCCTGGATGATGCAAGCGTGCAACTTGGCGGAGAACAGTTCTCGCTACAGGAACCAGCAATTGGTATCGCATTGGGTATGACATTCGATTACGACTGATCCTGCGACGATCCTGTAGGAGCCCGTCCAGCGGGCGAGTTCGCAATTCCTGGCTATTGGCACTAAGAATCAATCCGCACCGAACGCGAGCATATCTGTTCATCGTCTTAGGCGAACTCGCCCGCTGGACGGGCTCCTACAACATTGGATATCTATTCGAGCCAGTCTGTTTGTCGAGATGTCCGCCGGCACACTGTATCGCTGGTTATTTTCAATACAGCGCTCGACCGCATCCCTTCAATTCCTTGTCCGAAATACGAATCGTCACAGACACCGCGAACTCCTCACCACTCATCACGTCCTGGCATGCTTGCCCCAGAATTTCGATTTCGATCTCTTCATCAGTGATGATATACAGCGTTCTGCGTTGTTCCTGGTAGATAATTGGATCAACGTAAGCATAGCTGTTGACGTTCTGCCCGTAATCAGTCGACAGCATAATTTCTGTGCCGTCCGTTATTTCCAGCAGCCAACCCGGCTCCTGACCAATGGCGCGAAACGCGACGCTGCGTAGTTTGGCTTTGTGCCAGACGTTGGTGATTGATGCTTCGTCGAATGGTGGTTCTTCGGGTTCTTGCGGAGAGCAGGCAGTCTGGAGCAGGACGGAAACCAAAAACAAAGAAATCGCTTTGACTGGCACTAACTGTAGGAGCGGCTTTAGCCGCGAATAGGCCGAGCATTCGCGGCGTCGTCGCTCCCGCGCATCCCTGCGCTCCGCGACAGAAGCACGTCCTGTGCGCCAGCCGCTCCTACAGATAGTGCCAATTGAATCACCTTGCCGCAAAACCCTACCAGGGATGGCCCATCTGCACATACCAGGCCTTATCTTCTGGCCCCTGCGCAATGTCGATGCCCAACCAGATATTCTGCTCTTTTAGCGCCTGGAATCGGACGCCCACTCCATAACCGTAAATATCGTCCTCGGTGTGAGAGGTTTCAGTTTCATCGACGAAACCGGATCCAACAAATGCAATGACAGACCAGCGTTTTGCAATGTTGTATCTTCCCTCGACTTCAATAACGCCCGCGCTGTCACCTGTGTAGCGGAGTGCGGGAATACCACGCAGTGGCACAAACGGTTCTGCGTAGTAAGGAACGTCGCCGCTAGCTGTGCCAACCTCAAAGCGAAACCCAAGAACAAATTTCTTAGCCAACTTGTGAAATGTATTGAATTTGAATCGCGCCGTGGTGTAGTTGAAATCTCCGCCGAGGTTTTCGCCATATCGCCATACGGTTAAATCATATAGTTGTCCGGTATTAGGCATCATCGTGTCATCACGACCGTCATAAATACCACTTAATGCGACACCGACATCTGTCGATGAAATATCGGAGACGCTGAGTGGTTGAATTTGCAGGCCGTCGAGTTCGAACTTCGTCGTGGAATCAAGGTACGACATCGAGGCACCAATAAACACATTAGTGTCTCGCCAACGTCGCTTGCCATTGACGTAAAAAACCGTACCGTTCATCGAAAATTTGAAGGGGACATCATTTTCGTAAACGGTCGCATTCACTTGCATCGCTGCGGCTGCACCGATGTAGCGATACTTGTCTTTTGGCGTAGAACCCGAATGGCCTATTCCATAGGCGTATGTTTCAGTGTTCGTATACATGGCAAACACACCGGTTGCCGTGGGTGGTGGCTTACCGTGCTTACTGGTTTTTTGAAGATTTTTGCCACTGGTTATCTTGGGCTGGTCAGAATCTGGTTTCTTGTGGAAATAAATAAGGCCGGCGCCCAGTCCTTCGCCAATTGCCGGCTCCGTGATCACGAACGGCAGGGCCAGGAACCTTCCTCTGCCGGGGTCCTTTTCCTCTTTCTCGTTATCTTTCGCGTTCGCATCAGCCGCGACAGACTGTTCGGCAGTCTCCTGCGCGTCCGATTCCTGAGCAGTGGCACTAGCAGAGATAAGAGCCGTCTGCAGGAGACAATAAATAAGAATTCTGGCGTACATGAAAATTACTCGCCTACTCGCCTACCCGTATTTCGAATTACAGGAGCGATAAAACTACAGTTGGCCGCGTATCGGCAGAATGCGCATGAAGCCGGCTTTAAATCGCTGCCACCACGAGGTTTGCGGTTCCTTCTTGTAGATTACTTCTTCACCGTCATCGAATGCCCGCCATCGAAGTTGGCCTTTTTCATTAAGGAAAACTTCGAATGTCTGTACTGCAAGCGCCTTTTCGACAGCGGCAACAAGTTCCTCAGCCAATTCCGGCGATCGTATGATAACTCCGAGTTCGGTATTGATATTCGCAGAGCGTGGATCGAAGTTAAACGAACCGATAAACAACTCTTTGCTATCTACAACGAATGCCTTGGTATGTAATGTTGCTTTTGCACCGCTGGCAGCCGTGAGCTCAGACCCCAATACATTGGCGTCCGGACGCACCTCATATATTTTTACGCCGGCCTTTAAGAGCGGTTTGCGCGAAGGAGCGTATCCGCCGTGAACAGAAGATTGGTTATTAGCCGCAAGTGAATTAGTAATAATCGTTACCTGGATACCTCGTTTTTGCAATTCAGTGAATGCCTCAATCCCTGCTTTGCGCGGCACGAAATAAGGAGATATGACGATCATTCCCTTCTCAGCCGCCAACAGCGACTCACGCAACGCCGTGGTGATCGACGCTGCTTCGGCGGCTTTCGATTTGAACGTCTTGTCCGGTGAGTCCACAGCGAGCGTGTATGGTGCCCAGACAAACGGCTTGGCGTCAGTCTCGATATATTCGAGAACCTGGTCTCTTACCGCCGCTGCGTAAATCGATTCCCTGACCTCCTGGCGGGACTGTTCGAGCCTGGCCCGTACTCGCTCCAGTTCGGCAGCCGGGTCATCCGGCATTTTGGCAAACGCTGCGACTGGCGCAGCCCGCTCGTGATTCCAGTATTCGTCAAACATATTCGATACGTCCTGGACTACAGGGCCAATCGCGAGGACATCCAGGTCAGCAAACTTTGCGTCCACGCGTGCACCAAAATATTCATCCGCGATATTACGCCCACCGATGAGTGTTACCTGGTTGTCGACTGTGAACGACTTGTTGTGCATTCGTCGGTTAACGCGACTAAAACTCGTAATACCGTCCATGAAACGGGCAGAGCGACGGGCAAAAGGATTGAAGATGCGAATCTCGAAGTTGGGGTGTGAGGCGAGACCCGCCATTCCGGCGTCATAGCCGCTGGTGAATATGTCGTCGAGCAACAGACGAACGCGCACGCCGCGGTCTGCGGCGCGCAGCAAAGCATAGATGAAAGCGTTGCCGACTATGTCAGTCTTGATTAGATAATACTGTGCATCGATACTGCGCTCGGCGCGCTCAGCCATCAGTAGTCGAACAGACAGTGCGTCGATACCGTCGGCTAACGGAAAGAACCCGGCCTGGTCGGGATGCTCTTCCGCGATGCCCGCGAGCTGCTTGCCAAGAAACGTATCAGCGGTATCTGTGGGAGCGGTGGATACCGTTTTCGGCATGTCGAAGTCGACGCTGGCGCAACCGCATAGAAAAGCGAGCGCTGTCGCCAGGATTACAGGCCTTATTACTGAAATCATTGCTTCACTTATATCCCGTATCGAGTTTGTTATTCTAATTGGGAACACATTATGTCGCTCCATTGCGGCGCGAATATTTGTAGATATTCATATTACTATTCCACCTTGAGCAGTCAAACCCGGCAGATCGCTTATTGGGGAAAATCTGGCAATTTGGGCCCATTACCCGGCGTAGATCAGGCAAATATGACTCTGGCGCCGTAACTGTACAGAGCCGTCCGCACCGGTGTTTGGCGCCCATTTCGGTCAGGAAAACACAAAAGTGCTATGGTAAATATACTGCCGACCGTGACCAGACTGAACGGTGACAGGGGCAGCTTCAGTGGATGAGCGATGCGTAACGAAAATATAATAAGACCTGCGCCGGTACTGTGCACAGCTTTACTGTTGGCAGCTCTTGCCTCGCTTGGTGGTTGCATTTTGCAGCCGGGAGGCAGTGTCGTAGATGCCGCGCTGGTCACGCATACCGCAGGATCAAGTCAGCACACTGCGGCTGTCAAGATTCCGGTGGATCCGGCGGCAGTCTATGCAGCAATGATTCGTATCGTTACGGCAGAGAATGGGGGCGTTGAGATCATTAGCCGAAACGACAAGGCGCTTATGATCGAAATAAAAAGGGATGGGGCTCGCCTCACCGGCCAGGTCACAAAACTCGATGCTCGTCAGTCGCTTTTGTACATCTGGGCGGATGCTGGTCTCAGTGACCAGACCGGGCGTAGTCTGGCCATATCGTCCATCGGAAGAGTTTGTGATGATCTCGGCGTTAGTTATGAAGAGGTTGCTTACTGATTCGGTAAATCGCTGCAGCCGCCGAATGAGAACAAAATAATAATAAGAGTTCAATCTTATGCATCATCAACAACTATCTTTCCTCATTTCTCGTCGATTAATGCTTGGCGTTGCAATGGCTTGTGCCATCGTAATTGGTGCACTCCGGCGTGCGCGACAACAGAGGAAGGAAAAACGACACAGGTCGTAGTGGCACCGCTTGGTGACGGCGATACGGCTAGCGAGTCTGGTATGACACGCGAAGAACTCGAGGCTCACGTCAGGCGATTTGCTGATCGTTATACGACGAGAATTGCAGTCGCCGTAAACACTGTCATGTTCGAATTGACGACTGCCAAGCAAATGTATTTCATGCAGGACTGGAAAACCGTCTCTTACGCAGCGATCGTAGATGTGGCGATAGGCCCGGACGCCGTAACCAACCTGTTGGACATGATGGTCCTGACAAAGTTGTCACGAATAGTCGTGGAGGACTTTTGGGTTCCTGAACACATAACTCGGGCAGCTGGGGAAGAGGCATCAGCTCAGTTTCTGCAGACTTTTTACGATCTGGAAGATGATATCTGGACGATTGCGGATGACGTGCTCACGCAAACACAACAGGATGAGCTCGAAGCGTTAGTCATAGAGTGGCGTGCTGAAAATCCCGATCAGAATTATCCCTGGTATGTGCGTCTCAGCAATTTTTCAGGTCAGCGCGCCGCCAGCCTGAACGCGGTGAAACAATCGGGTGGACTGCTGAAGGAGGTCGCGAGAGCTAGAGAGGCAGCGGAAGAAATGCAGGCGTTTGGAGAGCGAATTCTTTTCTACTTGCAGCGAGCCCCAATGCTTACCACAGGACAATTCGAGGGGGCGATTAACGGTGTGCTGAGCGGTCCGGAGGTTTCAAACCTGCTGGCTAACACCGACCGTTTTGTTGAATCAATAGAACGCCTTGTTGTAGTCATCGAGTCATTGCCGGGTGGTCGGCTTGCAGCGGTCGATCAATTCATGGACCGGGTCGCCGAAGAACGCACTGCGCTGTTGGGCGATATGGCGGCCGCCGAGCCGGGTCTCCGTGCATTGCTGGCAGATCTATTGCCTGTTTTGGAGTCGATCGAACGAACTGTAGTCGCCTCGAATGTAAAAGACCCTGATGGGCTGCCATTCGACATCAATGAATACAGGGCGCTCGTCCAGGAGTCCGCCAACACTGCTGCAGAAATGCGACAGCTGATGGATTCCATAGCCGTGATAATGGCAGGTGGTGATGAACTGGAGCCGCTGGTAAGCGGCCTTGTGCAAATAGAAACGGCGATATTGAACCGCTTCTTCATGCAAATGGTCATTCTGATACTAATACTGTTTGCAGCACTCATCGGTTACCGGTTCATATTCGTTCGCTTTCTGCCGAAGTAGTTTCTCTGGAAATCCACGGCATTTTCGACCAGAATTCGCCAACTAATCCAGCTCAGGCTGACCATCCACCGGCCGTCTATCCGACGGCCCGCTTATCTATCGGCTGAAATCTGTCATGAAATTTTCAAAATTTATCGTAATTTGTAGTTCTGTTTTCCTGCTTTGCCCGCTGATGGCGCAAGCAAAAGCGGTGGATGTGCTCGTTATGAAGAATGGTGACCGCATAACTGGCGAAATAACGAGAATCTGGGACGGAGAAATCACGATCGAGCCCGAGTATTCGGACGAATTTAACGTCGATGTTCCGGCTGTGTCATACATAGAGTCAGAACGTGAGTTCGAAATCGACCTTGCCGATGGCCGCGAGCTGGTGGTCACTTTTCCCGGCGCCGATGCAGAAGGCAATCAAATTATCAAGACCGGCAGCGGAACAGAAGTATTGCTATTGAGCAACATGCTCGAATTGGATGAACCAGAGGACTACTACGACTGGGAAAGTTTCGTTGATTTGTCAGGTGACCTGAAAAAAGGCAATACAGAGTCACGTAACACCAAGTTACGCGCCGATACGACGCTAAAGCTTGGCGATCACCGGCACATCGGTGAAATTACATTATTCCGCGAGGAAGTTACTGACGTCACGACGAATGTTGACATCACGACGAAAGATCAAACACTTGTCAATTACAACTACAACTGGCTCTTCAGTGACCCGTGGTTTTTCAGTGCGTTAACCACCTTTGAGCGCGACCCAATTATTAAGCTGGATAGTCGGGTCACGGCCAGCGCGGGTATCGGGCTCGACATCTGGAATACACCCCAACGCACTCTGAATGTGCAACTGGGTGTTGGTGTTCGGGCTGAGGAAATAGCAGATGAATCAACGACCAGTTCTGTAGCAACATGGGTGCTGCGTTATAGTCAGGATTTTTTCAGTGACGATCTTACGCTGTTCCACAATCACTCGATCATACCGACAATAAACGGGCGTAGGAATACCAGTTTCCGGACGAGCACGGGAATACGCTATGAGATTACGGACTTGCTGTACGCGAATATCTCGTTAGATTACGACTACGAAACCGTGCCTGCCGATGATACGACGGTCAGTGAAGATATAGTGGTGCTATTCGGATTGGGTCTGGAGTTCTAGAAACTCCAGACCCATTACATTCAGGCTATCAGTCTTGCGACGTTAACTGGTCTCGCTGAAACCGTCGAGGCCATCACGCAATCGCCTGGCCCAAAACCGTACCAGCCTCCTTACTTCCGAGGCATTTGTGACCCTGTTCGAATTGGTCATGACACCACTCTGTCGTTCTGCAGCGCGACGATCAACTGATCGTGCGAGGATCGTATTGGTTTCTGAATCACGCAGTTCCAGCACCAACGTTGCCGCGCCGACCGTACTGATAAATATTTCCGAACGACCGGACAGGTTATCCGGGGGAACATACGAGGTAACGTCGAGCAATCCACCCCAAACGATTAAAACGTCCGGTCCAGCTTCGTCGACGATCGTGAAATTCTTGATCTTTCCCATCTCATCGGCAAAAGTTTCTGCAACGAGTTTTTCAAATCGCTCGCGCGTCGCATCGTCCATAAAATAAGGTCCGCCTCTGTTGCGATCCCTGGAGGTCCGACCTTTGTTGGTCTCAGGCGTGTATTCTATTCCAGCGCCCACCAACATTATTTTGTTGTAGCTGGAAATATCGAAATCTGGTCTTGCCCATGCTGCATCAGCATTGGCATTGTCAACTTTATGCAATCCGTCAAATGAAACTTCAGCATCTTCACCCTGCTGTATGGTCGCCGGTTCTGAAGCACATCCAGCTGAAACTATGACGAAAGCTAACGTTGCGATTATCGTTATTACTTGCTTCGGATTTTTCATGTCTGACCTGCTCTATTTGTTGGTAAAAAAGTTTTTTTGATTATGGCAATATGCCGCACAGGGTGCGGCCAGTGACTTTACCACGCTGCAATAACGAAGTTCCACGCAAATCGTGATGGGTCGCGAGTGCCTGCAGAGCCAGGTTGAGCAGTGAGGCGATTATTCATGTGAGAGCGGTAGCCACTCCTGCCGCACAGGAGAAAGCTGTATGTCATTGAATAAAAGAGAGTTCCTAAAGTACACCGGTGCTCTTGGCATCACTGCTGCGCTGCCGGATCTGACGGCTTATGCAGCTGATCCTGATCATCTACAGGCCATGACCGGGGATGCCGTGCCGATAACCGTTGCCGAGCGACAGTCCCGGGTGGCTAAAGCACAACGACTCATGCAGCAGTCTGGGATTGATGCTTTGTTGCTTGAGGCTGGCTCGGCGCTGGTGTATTTCACCGGCGTCCGCTGGTGGCGTTCGGAGCGTTTCACCGGCGCCATCATCCCGGCCGAAGGGGATCTGGCTTTTGTAACGCCGTATTTCGAGGAGCCCTCGGTTCGTGAAAGCATGACCTTTGGCGATGACGTGCGTACCTGGCACGAACATGAAAATCCCTTTGCGTTGGTGGCCGGTGTTTTGGCGGACCGCGGCATCAAAGAGGGCAAGCTGGCGATCGAGGAGACCGTCCGCCATTTTATCGTAGATGGTATGCAGCAGGCTGTGCCCGCAATGCAGACAATTAGCGGCAAGCAGATTACTCGGGGTTGCCGCATGTATAAATCGGCTGCCGAGATAGCGTTAATGCAGGCGGCGAATGATGTAACGATCGCGGCGTATCGCCATGTATATTCGCGTATCGAAAAAAATATGTTGCCGACCGATATCTCAGCACTCATGAATCGTGCAATGCGTGAGTTGGGCGGTAATCCAAAATTTGCCATGGCGCTTCTGAATGAATCAAGCGCGTATCCGCATGGCACCGGACAACCACAAGCTGTCAAAGAGGGCGGCATTGTCCTGATGGATTGCGGCTGCTCAGTACACGACTACGAATCGGATATTTCACGGACATGGGTGTACGGCGAACCCTCGAGCAAGCAGCGGCAAGTCTGGGATACGGTAAAACGAGGCCAGGAGCTGGCACTTGAGACCGCGACTGTCGGTACACCTGCCGGCAAAGTCGATGACGTGGTTCGAGCATTTTACGAAAGCAAAGGCTTCGGCCCTGACTACAAGACGCCGGGTCTGTCACACCGGCTTGGCCACGGTATCGGTATGGACGGGCATGAACCGGTGAATTTTGTGCGTGGCGAAACTACGCAACTTGCACCGGGAATGTGTTTTTCGAATGAGCCTGGTATTTATATATTTGGTGAGTTTGGTGTAAGGCTGGAAGATTGTTTGTACATTACTGAAGATGGCCCGCAATTGTTTTCGGCGTTATCGCCATCCATTGATGAGCCGTTCGGTTAGCCGCACTCGCCCGCTGGGCGGGCTCCTACAGTTGCTAATTAGAATTGTAGGAGCCCGCCCAGCGGGCGATTATGATCAATAAGGATTAAACGCTGACGTTTACTCCTCCCGCACAACACGTATCAGGGCAAAGACCAATGAATATCAAAACCAGAACTCTCATTGCTGCAATCGGATTCTTTCTGCTTACAGCGTGCCAGCCAAAGCAACAAGAAGTGGCCGACATGGTCTTAACAAACGGCTACATCTACACCGTAGACAAATCACGGACTGTCGCCGAAACACTCGCAGTAAAAGACAACACCATCATCTTCGTTGGTTCCAGTGCAGATGCCGCAGCATATATAGGTGATGGCACCGATGTCCGTGACCTGAATGGCGCAATGGTCATGCCTGGCATACATGACATGCACATTCACGCACTCGGGACTGTCGAGCCCGACATGTGTGACCTGGCATCCTCGTCACTGTCCCTGGAGCAATTGGTGCCGGTATTGCAGGCATGCATAGAAAAATACGAAATACCGCCAGGCGACTGGCTGATCGTATTGCAATGGGCTTTTTCCGCTGGCAACCAGCCAAGCGAGGAGCTGCCGAACATGCGCGCAGCGCTTGATGCCGTGTCGGACAAGCATCCTGTTTTTCTGTGGGGTAATGATGGGCACCACGGCGCTGCCAACAGCGCAGCATTTGCAATGGCACAGAATGAGAGCGGAGAAGTTATCGGGCTGGACGCAGAAACGCTGAAAAGCGATTTTGCAGACTTCAAGACATACGTTGAGGTGGATGAGGTCGGTGAACCTACTGGCGGAATCAATGAAGATGCCCGCATGCTGATTCGCCCTTACGTTCTTGAGGACATGCTGGGCATGGGCACAGGCCCGGAGGAATTGATGCCTCGCGTGGCAGCAAGAATGGCAGAAAGTGGTATCACGTCTTTACAGGATGCCGTTGTGAATTCGCAGACACTTTCCGCATACGGCTGGCTGGAAGACAGTGGGCTGATGACCTTCAGGCTTCGCGCTGCACTGGCGGAACCGCCCACCGAAAACATTGACGATATCGACGCGCACCTCAGATCATTGCAAATGAAACGTAGTCAGTTTGAAGACTCAAAGTTAATCCAGGCCAATGCAGTGAAATTGTTTGCGGACGGTGTGCTGGAGGGGAATCCTTTGACCGGACCACCGACTTTGCCGGTCGCGGCGATGCTGCAGGATTACAAACAACCTATTTTCGGCGGCAGCATTGACGATGGCAGCTTCGATGTCGTCGGCTATGTGGACCCGGAGCGGGAAACATGCCAGTCAGTGCAGGCTGACCCGGAGGAGTATACGGGTGCCGACCGGATCAAGGCGTTTCAGTCCGAGTACGGCTTTTATCCACAGCAATGCATCCCGCAAAGCGGCGTCCTTGAGCACGACGAAGCATTTATCCGCGCCTATATTCGCAAAGCAACTGAGGCGGGATTCCATGTGCATGTGCATGCATTGGCGGACAAAGCCGTAAGAATTACAGTAGACGAATTCGCCAAAGTAAGAGACCTTGCGGATGCCTCCGGACTTACACAAAGCCTTGCGCATGTGCAGATTGCACACCCCGATGATCAGAAGCGAATCGGCGAACTTGGGGTATCAGTGGTTTTCACTTTTGTCTGGCTAGCGTCCGGTACCGAATATGAAATGATGGTAGCGCCATTCATCGATGAAATTAATGGTGTGGCTGATATTTACAATCCGGACCATTACTATATGAAAAATATTTATCCGGCAAAGAGTATTCAGGACTACGGCGGTATCATCGTCAACGGTAGTGATGCGCCAGTAGATAGTCGTGACCCGATGCCACTAATGAGCTTGCAACAAGCTATCACTCGCGGTGATGGCGAGGCCGTTCTGAACGAAAACGAAAGTATTGACATCCACTCTGCGATTGCCGCATTCACAATTAACGGCGCACGACTTTTTGGTCACGACGACAAACTTGGAAGTATTGAGGTTGGCAAGATTGCTGACATCATCGTGCTGGATCAAAATATTGTAGAGCTGGCGGAAAGCGGCGAGCCGGAAAAAATCGGCAAAACGAAGGTAGCAATGACAATCTTCGACGGTAATATCGTCTTCGAAAGATCGGACTAGGCACTAACAAACAGGCCTGGCACGAACCGTAGGAGCGGCTGTCTAAACAAATGTACTTAGTTGCAATGCACAGAAGTGCACGAGAATTGAGACGCCGCGAATTCTATGGTTTACGAGTAAGCTGAGAATTCGCGGCTAAAGCCGCTCCTACGACATATCGCAATGACGTTGGTTCTCTACGGCTTGTCTCCAAAACTTACAGTACCGGTGCTGCCAGCCTCGCCGTACGCACCTTCAGCTTGAACCAATACGATTTATTGTCGTACTCATCCGGCTTCATGATCCGTGATTTTTTAAAATCTACTTCAAACATCTGCTCCACATCCGCTGCGAATTCCTGATCGACAACAACTGCAGTGATTTCGAAATTTAGCCTGAAAGAACGATTGTCAAAATTGGCCGTACCGACAGTCGCGACATTGTCGTCAATCAACATGACTTTTTCATGCAGGAAGCCGTCCTCATAACGGTAGAAATTGACGCCAGCTGCGTTAACTTCGTTGAAAAAAGAATACGCGGCCAGTGTGACGAGCTGACTATCCGTCTTTTGCGGAATCAGGATCCGTACATCAACGCCGCGCAGCCCGGCCAGCTGCAGTGCCTGCACGATGGCATCGTCCGGCACAAAATAGGGACTGGCAATCCAGATGCGCCGGGAAGCGGAGTTTATCGCCTGTGTGTACAAGAGAGACGCCGTCTCCATCTCATCCGCCGGCCCACTGGCAACAACGAGCGCCAGAGCTTCTCCTTCAGCGGAAATGCGTGGTGTCCAGGTCAGGCCTGTAAGCAATTCGTCGGTCGCCCATCGCCAGTCTTCGACAAAAGCGAGTTGAGCGCCAATAACAGCAGGGCCCTCAACACGCATGTGCGTATCGCGCCAGTGACCGAAACTGGTATCCCGGCTCATATATTCATCACCCACATTGTGCCCGCCAATCCAGGCGACGTGACCGTCGACCACAACGGTCTTGCGATGATTGCGGAAATTCAGCTGAAAGCGATTGCCGGATCCTTTTCTGCTGTGGAAAGGGAATATCTCGATGCCAGCTGCACGTAACTCCGCGGTATAAGAAGATGGCAGACCGATACTTCCGACCTCATCATAGAGAAACAGAATGCGAACACCGTCTTTTGCTCTCGCAATCAACCTGCTCTTGAGCTCACGTCCCAGTTCATCGTCATGCACGATATAAAACTGAACCAGGATGTACTCACTGGCCGACTCGATGCCTGCAAAAATGCTTGCAAATGTGGCATCACCATCCACCAGGAGTTTGACACTGTTCCCGCCGGTGAGCGGTATGCGCGCCATCTTCTCAACACCTGTAAGGGCTCCGGCCCGCCATTCGCCAGCCGGAATGATTGCGTCAATTTGTTCATTCGCTTGCTGGATAAATCCATTGACCAGTTCCAACTCGTTTTGTCGCGCGAGCACGTATCCATTGAACTTGTTTCGTCCAAATATCCAGTAGGCGGGCACGGATACATAAGGCAAGGCGATAAGTGAGACAGCCCAGGCTATTGAGCCCTGCGGCGTGCGTGTACTCATAACCGCATGAACCGCTGAAGTAATTCCGAGGATCTGGAAAATGACCACCAGGACCACAATCACCATTTTTCTTCTTCCTTTTCTTTGCGGCGCACTCTTCATACTATGTCACCTTAACAGGATTGAAACGCCGGCTTCACCAATCCGGCATATTATCGACTACAGAACAGTCAGGGAGAACAGGGATGACAGTAAGAATCAAACGACACCAGCCAGCCTGGTTACTTATCGCAATTGCGCTCGCCATTGCCGGGTGTGGCGGCAAAGATGCTGTTACGCCCGTCGACATCGAAAAACAGGCGTGGGAGGACCTTCGCAGCGACGTTCGTGAAGTGATCTCTGATTCTGAGCGCGAAGCCGAAGTAATAAAGCTGGTGGACGTGTTGGCCGATGACCTGGGCGCTCTTCGTGAAATTCTCGCGAAAAGACACGAGCGAGTCAGAGAGCTGAACACCAACTATGACACGTCGCGTGCCGAATTTGAGACTTTCCTAAAGCAGGTTAACCTGGAAATCCAGGCTGGCCAGCAGCGTGTATCAAAGACCCACCGGGCGTTTCTGGCAGCCACAACAGCGGAGGAGTGGTCGCAGCTTTCGAAAGTGCGCTCCAAAGCGATGACCGCGGCTGTTAAATCCATGCAAGCTATCTGATCAGGAGCAAACATCATGTTAATTGCACTAATTACTATCATGTTTCTCGGTGGAGCATCGACCGGAGTACTTGACTACATTGCTGATACCAGGGACAACATCAAACAGGTAATGCCGAAAGGCGACGAGCAAAAAGCCGCGCTCGCTACGCTCAAAGCGATGAAGAAAAGATCGAGTGCACGTAACAAGCAGGCAAAGCGAGCGGCAAAAGCGCTCGATAAAACGTATGCGGATCATGCTGCACGTGGCGCGGAAGCTGACGCGATCTGGGCCGAACTTTTCACAGAAATTGGGCATTACAATAACGATATGCTGGATCTCAGGTTTGAATTAAAGGAGCAAATCAGCCGGGAAGACTGGGAGGAAATTTTTTCGGAGGAGTAACTAGCTGCGACGAAATCGCTCAAGGCTCGGCAATCGCGGCAGGGTCGCTCACGGACATTCATGTCCTACACGACATAAGTACATCCTGCACAAAATGCCGCTCCTACGGCCAAAGCGCAATATTCGTGGGAGCGGCATCCTGCCGCCTATTTGTAATAGGGGGACAGTGACCCTAACTCAGAGTTAGGGTCACTGTCCCCCTAATTCCGCCAACCGGAATTGGCTGGTGAGGTGCAGATTGTTATCATCATCGGATGCATAGATTTCCCAACGTATTTGTCGCATTCATTTGCTTTGCCTTTTTTGGCATTCCTGACGCGTTCGCAGAATCTGCAGTGCACCCGTTCATAACCAGCAAATTTACAGTTCAGGCTGGCCTCTACTATCCCACTCAGGATCTCAATCTCAGGGTTGATGGCTCGCTCGGGGGGGAGAATATCGAGTTTGATTTCGACGAGCAGCTCGGGCTCAGACAGGAAGACGACGTCTTTACCCTGGAGATGACCTGGCGATTTGGTAAAAAATGGTCATTGCGAATGCAGCATTTTCAGGAAAATCGGCGAGTCTCGACGGTGTTGAAAACAGATATCGAGTGGGCAGACCGGGTACTCACAGCGGGCAGTAGTGTATCTGCGGGATCCGGCCATAAGCTAACCAGAATATTTTTTGGCAGGGCGTTTGATTCCTCCCTGCAGTACGACTACGGCCTCGGTATCGGTATTCATCGGATCGAAATTGAGGCATTAATCGGTGAAGATATTATTATCAACTTCGGTGAAACTGCCGCTGTTAGCGCCTCCGGCCCGCTGCCAAATATCGGTGGCTGGTACTACTACTCGCCATCCGAGAAATGGTACCTGGGTGGCCGGCTCGACTGGTTTCAGGTGTCAGTCGGTGACTATGCAGGCGGGCTGGTTAACCTCTCTGCTGGTGCCAATTACCAGTTGTTCGATCATGTTGGTATTGGCCTGAACTATCAAGTCATCTCCCTGAACGCAGACGTCAAGAACTCCAACTGGCGTGGCAGAGTGGAAAGTAAGTTCAGCGGTTTCTCGATTAACCTCAGTGGCAATTGGTAGAGTAAGCGGATCAAAAACCTTTCTCGGTTCTTTCAAGAAAGTCGCACTCGCCCGTGCCGATAGACAGATAATCTCGAAGATTGAATGGTCGTATCTATCGCGCGGCGGGCTCCTACAATTCTAATTAGCAATGTAGGGCGAGCGCGACCTACATTAAATCCATCAAAATCGGCAACACAAGCCGCTTGCAAATAGTTAGTACAATCACCCCAACAATCACAACGACAAGTGTCAGAAAATCCCACTCGTTCAACACAAGCCCAAGCGCGAGCGCTGCAGCCGGTGGGTGTTCGGTTTTCGTAATCACCATCACAAACATGGCGAGACCAGTCGCGAGCGCACCAAAAACAATCATGGCAACGTGTGCAGTCACAATATCAGAATAGCTGAATTGAAGCACTCAGTGTGCCGATTGAGCTGCCAACCAGAATACCGACAAGATAACCACCAATCATGTACCGTGGCTCCGACTGCAGCGATCGTGGTACAGCAAACGCGATGAAGGTGCTGGCGCCGAGTGCGGCGATCAATACGGTTTGCGTAACTGTGTCCAGGATCAGCAGCAAGATGAGAACGACCACACTGGCCAGCGTGCATTGTAGTAAATACCTGTTGAGGTTATCCCTGCGCAGTCGATCCCCGAGACCCAGTTTCATAATTAGCGCGTGCATTGGTTATTCACTCCCGAATTAATGCCCCTGCAACCAGGGTACGGTATCAGTATCCGCGAACTTCCTTCCGGATCTGAGCTAGTACTCTATGCAGTCACCAATTGCTCATGGAATTGCTACGCATTGATGCAATTCACAAGAGGCATACCTCAAGCAGCAAAGTGCAAAACTCACGCCGCTAACCGGCTACGCTTCAGGAATAGAGTCCAGACCTTCACGCAGCGTCACAGCCCAACGGCGAAGCAGGCGGCGGATTTCGGCCCAGTTGGTGACTGTATTTGATCTGATAGCCACCCCCTGACTCTCCGCAGCACGGCGTTCGACGGCACGAAATATGACCTCACCGCTCCTGGAGTCGGAAGCCTCAAGAATCAAAGTTATTTCACCCACCGAAGAGAGGTAGATATCGCTACGGCCTATAGGATCGGGTGGCACATTTGAGACGATGTCGTGCAGGCCGCCGCTAATGATAAGCACATCAGGTCCGGGTTCCTCAACCATGGTGAAGCGGGTGCTTTTTGCCATTTCTTCTCTGAAGATGGTTGTAGTTTCTTCCCGCAATCGTTCCTTGTTACTGTCATCAATATAGAAGTCACTGGCAGACGACATCGCCCTGGTTCTGGACATCTTTTTTACCGCCCGGAATTCGAGAAATGCACCGCCTGGTATTATCTTGTCATACTTCGAAAAGTCGATATCCGGATCAGCCCATGCCAACTTGAACCGCGAATTATCAATAGCATGTAGGCCGTCATAAGACACTTCCGCATTAGGTCCTTCCTGAATCGTCGGTGGTGCGCTGCTGCAGCCGGCAATTACAATGGCTGAGATCGTTAATAGAATCTTTTTCATTTCCACTTATCCTCTACTGTGTCTGGATCCATGCAGCTAGCATCTTCGGTATCTGCCGCTGACCGGAAACTATAACATTACTGTAATGCATGCGATTTTTAAAAAATCGCCGTAAAAGTGATGCGGCCAGCCCGGAAACGAACTGTGCGTGCGGAGGAAACCGGCCCGTACCGGTCTGCGCGCTCAATAGCCCGTGCCGGGCCGAATCGCGGTTCCCTTGAAATCCGGTAATACACGTGCACCCCGGTAGAATAAATAAAGACCAGCGATCTGCACAACATGGTAAAGGTCATTGTGATTAAAGTGGACGTGTAAATCGAAGCCACTTCGCTGTATCGCGGCACTAAGGACCGAGACTGCAACGCCAGATAAAATCCATTTAGCGCTTTGTGCCTGGTGTCTTACGAGAGCCGATACCTGAAGTACGCAGATAATGACGAATGTGGAGAGATTATTGAGGACGGCATAAACGAAGTCATCATGATCGATCAACCACCACGCGTATGCCGAGCAGATAAGCACGCTGTAAGCGTAGAAAAACAATCTCCATGTGCGATTTGCCACCGATCCGCTGACCGTTCCAACGAGCACAAAGAACATGGCGAGACCAACCGAGTAGAGCGCACCCATCCAAAGCAGATTCAACCAGCTTTGATCCAGATAAGCTGCGAAGCCATGATCGGTTCCGCCGAAAAATGCCCCCAAACCAAGAAAGACAAATGCTATACCCCAGGACCACCGACTCAGTTGGGCCCTGTTAGCTTGTGGCACGAGCAGCCGTGCCGCAAACCAGAATGCGGCCACTGTAATCATGTAGTCGGTGGCCGTCGTCATCGGCTCGGTGACTGTTACACCGAATATTTCAATTTGCGGCATCACAGCCCGGGCAACTTCAGTTCGCTGTTAGGACAAATATCACACGGTCAGGTTTGAATAAAAAATAGCAAGAATTGCTAACGGTACGACGTAACGAATCAGGAAACGCCAGGTCTTGAATAACAAACCATCTTTCAGGCCAAGGCCCTCCATGGTCATGTCTTTGGTAAGCCACCAACCTATGAAAAGTGCATATAACATGCCGCCGATAGGCATCAGGATGCTCGTGATCGAATAGTCGATTAGATTAAAAGGAGTCATGCCGGCAAACGTCTTGAAAGATCCCAGCGGAAATACATCTTCGAGATAATTGAACGAAAATACTGTCAGAATTCCGAATACGAAAATCGCTGACCCAAGTGCTATCGCCATTTTCGGTCGGCTGCTGCCCTTTATCTCCTCCAGTCGGCAAACCGAAACTTCCAACATCGACAATGACGACGTTAGCGCCGCCAGAAATATCAGGATGAAGAACAGAGTGCCAACAAACACGCCGCCGGGCATGCTCGCAAAGGCAGTTGACAGGGTGACGAATATCAAGCCTGGTCCCTGCGCAGGATCAAGGCCATACGCGAAGACAATCGGGAAAATCATCAGACCGGCGAGCAATGCCACGAGAGAATCACCGATGACAATAATGAAGGACGACTTAACCAGGTCAACATCGTCAGGCAGGTACGCGGCATAAGTCAGGAGGGCACCGATACCGACATTTACTGAGAAGAATGCCTGTCCTACAGCAGCCAACGTGACCTGTGGTGTCAACTTCGAGAAGTCCGGGCGGAAGAGGTAGTCGACTGCCTGCAAAAACTCACCGGCAAACATGCCATAAATAACGAGGCCTATCAGCATCACAAACAATGCCGGCATCATGATAACCACGGCTTTTTCGATGCCCGCTTTGACGCCTCGGGAAACGATAAAAATGGTGCAGGCCATGAAAACAGCATGCCAGGCGATTAAGGTGCCGGGGCTGTGCAGAAACTCGTCAAATGTTGCGCCGACCTCAGCCGGAGACATGCCCGTAAATACACCGGCCATTGTCTTGAATATATAGGCCATCGCCCAACCGGCGATAACGCTGAAGAAACTCAAGACAAGAAAGAGGACAAATATTCCAAGCCAGCCAAGCCACGACCACCTGGGGCTGGCGCCGATCTCCACGGCGATGTTCTTCAATGTGGCGGGCGCGCTCATACGGCCACGCCGGCCAAGCATCATTTCGCCCATCATTATCGGCGTCGCGATCAGGAGGATTGCAGCGAGGTAGACGATGACAAATGCTGCCCCACCATTGACGCCGAGCATATACGGGAATTTCCAGATATTGCCCAACCCGACGGCGGCGCCAATTGCGGCCAACAAGAACCCCATTCGAGTGGAAAATGTTTCATGTGTTTGCGTCACAGCCATTTCGAGTTCCTGTTAGTCCGTTTCAATGCGGTTTTAGTTATTTATTGAATTCGAAAATATGCTTGTTATGTCGAGCAGGTCCCACAGGATAATACCAATTGCGACTGGTGCAATATAGCGATTCGTAAATCGCCAGTAGGTTCGCCAGGCGGCACTATCCTGGTCAAATTCCTCCTGAATCGATGCGCTCCTGATTACCCAGCCGGCAAATATGGCGATCAATAATGCGTTGACCGGTAACAGGACGTTGGCGACGGTAAAATCCGCAAGGCCGAAAATGGTCTTATCGATACCCATGAAGGCCAACGGGTAAAAGTCAGACGCGAAACTGAACGAGAATACAGAGCCCAGTCCCAGGACCCAGATCGCGAAACCGGATATAACGGCAAGTTGCCTGCGCTTGCCGGGGTAGCGCTCTTCCAGAGAGGCAACAATTGGCTCCAGCATACCCAGCGCTGATGTGTACGCCGCAAACAGCAATAATATGAAAAACAACGTACCGAATACCTGGCCACCGGGCATGTTGCCAAACGCGATCGGCAAGGTTACAAAAATCAAACCCGGGCCTTCACCGGGATCCAGGCCACTGGCGAAAACAATGGGGAATATGGCCAGGCCAGCCAGTAAAGCCGCCAGTGTATCGCCAACACAAATTACGGTAGCCGATTGCCTTAGCGAAAAGTTGGCTGGCATGTATGCGCTATAGGTTATTAGCATACCAACGCCGATCGCCAGCGAAAAAAGCGCCTGGCCCAATGCGATCAGAACGGATTGCCCGGTTATCTCGCTGAAATCCGGCTTGAACAAAAATTCAACGGCAGCACTGAAGTCGCCAGCCACAAATCCGTAGACGACCAGTATCAGGATCATTGCATACAACGCTGGCATCAGGAATTTTGTAGCGCGCTCAATGCCATCGTTTACACCGCGCGCTACCACCCAGATAGTCATTGCGATAAATGCGCCATGCAAAGCCGCCTGGTAAACAGGCTTGTCGACACGTTCGCCAAAAGCTTCTTGTGACGTGTTGGCGTCAAAACCGCTAAATGAGTCAGTTAACGCGAGCGATAGATAGTCAAGCGACCAGGCAGCAACAACCGCGTAGTAACTAAGGCCGATGACCGGAACGATAAGGCTTAACCAGCCAATGGAGAGCCAGAAAGAACTGGCGTTCTCCGTGCGTATCAAACGAGCGATGGAATTGACAGGGCTGCGGTGACCGCGTCTGCCGAGCAGTAATTCACCCGCCATAATTGGCAGGCCAAGCAGAAACACAAACCCCAGGTATATAAGTACAAATCCACCGCCACCATTTTCGCCGGCGATATAAGGAAAGCGCCACAGGTTTCCAAGACCGACGGCACCGCCGATTGATGCCATCAAAAAGGCTGATCGACTGGACCAGGAGGTGCGAATGGCTTCAACGTCGGTCACAGTCACAGCTGTCCCATAAAGACGAGTTTGCTGGCCGTGCGTTGAAGCGTTGGCGCAATGTTCAGGAATTTTTTCGAATCTGGGATATCGCCCGCTGGGCGGGCTCCTACAATTCTAATTAGCAATGTAGGAGCCCGCCGCACGATAGATACACGTTCTATATCCACGTGATTATCCGTCTATCGGCACGGGCGATTGCGGTCTACTCAAGTCAACTCGATGCTGCATCCGGGCATCGAGTTTGAGTTCATGGGACAACATCGACTAAACACCGCCTGTTGTCATTGTGTTCCGGCAACGAATTGCCCGGGGCGTTCATCCGTCAATTCACCCTCCGCGACAACTGCGACACCATTGACGATAACGTAGTCGAAACCCTCGGTATATTGATGTGGTTCCGCGAATGTGGCTTTGTCCGTCACAGTGTCCGGATCAAACAACACGAGGTCCGCAACAAACCCGGGCCGGATGATTCCACGGTCATGAAAAGAGAACGTTCTTGCAGGCAAAGAGGTCATGCGCCTGATTGCGTCTTCCAGCGTTAACACGTGTCGCTCACGAACAAAATCGGCAAGGACTTTTGCGTTCGTGCCATAAGAACGTGGGTGCGGATGTCCCCGCCCAAATGTACTTATGTGGCCATCGCTGGCGACAGCCGTATTCGGGTAACGATATATAGAGTCCACATCATCCATGCTCATGTAGTGGTAGACCACCGAGGCACCCTGACTATTCCCGGCGGCGCCACCCTCTACCATCATGTCAAGAATGGTTACGATTTCATTGTCTATCGTTGCCGGTCTTTCGGCGAGCCTGTTAATTTCGCTGATGGTCCTGCCGTTATATGAGGGCTCCGGTTTGTATTGAGCGATAGCCGCAAACGAGTAATCCGTATATCCATTGGCGGCAAGCATCGATTTCATCTCACTAATAATGCGATCGTGCGTGTCGGTATCCTCTATTCGTGCAGCGATTTGTGCTGTACCACCCGCTACTGCCCAGCGTGGCAGATTCAGGCCAAGGTTAGAGCTTGCTCTTTCATAGGGATACGCGTCGACAACAACGTCGACGCCCTCGCGACGGTACGACTCGATAAGTTCAAGTGCCGAACCAATACTGCCCCAGCGCGTGGGGCCTTTGATTTTCAAATGCGAAATTTGCACTGGCATGTTTGCTTCCCGACCAATGCGTACTGTTTCACTGATTGAATCGTGTAACTTCGCACCCTGTTCACGCATGTGGCTGGCATAAACGCCGCCGTAACGTGAGGCAACCTTCGCCAGCTTGATTACCTCTTCTGTCGTCGCATAGGTTCCCGGTACGTACAACAATCCGGTGGAAAGTCCAACTGCGCCATCGCGCATTGCCTGCTCAACGACCGCTTGCATCTCTTGCATTTCATCGGCGTTTGGTGCGCGGTCATCCAGTCCCATCACGCTACGGCGAACTGAGTTATGACCGATCAGGGTAGCGACATTGATGCCAAGGTTATCGAGACTATCTCGCCATGCTGCAACGTCGATCTCCGAGCCACCACAGTTGCCGGTGACAATCGTCGTTACGCCGTCCAACACGTAGTTGTCTGCGCGCTGCAGCCTTTGCAGGCCATCACGCCCATCGGAGGATTCAACATGTGTGTGTACATCGATGAAACCGGGCGCCAGTACCCGACCTGCTGCCTGGATAACCTGGTCGGCGTCAACATCAAGCGTTGTGCCCAGCGCAACGATCTTGCCATCGTCCACAGCAACATCGCTGACAAACCAGGGGCTACCGGTGCCGTCGATGACACGGGCTTGTTTAATTAGCAGATCGACGTCTGCTGCGTTCGCCTGAGCGATGAATACCTGTAACAACATCAGGATGCACGCCAGACGGATTTGCCGCACTAGTTGCTGCATTACACTCTCCCCCTGTTAACAACTGGAATCCGGATTTCTTTATCTGCTTCGGCGTTTGCACGTTGGTCGCCGGTTTCTGACTCCAACATCAAGTGTAGTCCGCGCAGGCTATATAGTTAAGTGCCCGGAACCATAAAATGCAGATGTTTCCCGATAATGCTGTGCATTTGTTAGGCTGAAATAGATGTTGCCGCCATTGTCCGGCATATTCGTGCAGCATAGTCCGAATTTTGACTATGTTGTGCGTCGACATGCAGAATCTGATGACGACGAGACAGGATCTCAAGATTAGATCACGTTGTTCAGACTAGCTCCAATAATCAGGAATCGAGCATGAGACTAACGAGTTGAACAAATTTCGATTAATTGCAGTAGTTACCACACTCACGATAACGAGCGCTTGTGCCACCAGACTTGAGCCACTCTCCTTGCCGCCAGAGACGACGCCCGAGGCATCACAATCGACTCTTTGGCTCGAGTTGCAATCTGTTCGTAGCGACAACTGGAATTTCTTGTTGAACGATGGTGCAACGGCGCTGGACTGGAGATTGCGTGCCATTGACAGTGCTACCGATAGTATCGAGTTTCAGACATTCCTTTGGACTGTCGATACAGTCGGCCAGGCCGTTGAACGTCATCTTCTTGACGCGGCTGATCGCGGAGTGCGCGTTCGCATATTGATGGATGATACGTTCCTGCTTGGCAAGGATGCCTCTACGGAAAATTTGCGGGCCCATCCGAATATTGATTACAGAATCTATAATCCGTTCAAACGACGTACAGACAGCTTCGCGACACGGCAGATTTTGAATCTCGCCGAATTTCATCGCCTTGATCACCGCATGCACAACAAGGTGATGGTCGTGGATAACCAGGTCGCGATCATCGGTGGTAGAAACATCGCCGATGAGTATTTCGGATTGCACGGCTCAGGAAATTTCAGGGATATGGAATTGCTGGTCGGTGGTTCCATCGTGCAGGAAATCAGCGAAGGCTTTGACCTCTACTGGAATAATGAGTGGTCTTTTCCGGTTGACGAATTGGTTGCATCGACGTCTCCAGATCTGGACCTGGATAGTGTAGGTGCAAGTCGCATTATGGACGAAAGCTTACATAGTGAGGAGAGTGAAAAAATTCGGGCGGCATTGTGGAAGGAGGTGGTGGAGAGTGCAGTAAGTGGAAAGCCCGTTATGCTGTTGGATCAACCGGCTATTGGAAATCCCGCCGATCGGAAAAATGCACCTAACCAACTTGCGAAGGACATTGTTGGGCTTATCGACAGTGCAAACGGTGAAATAAGAATCGTGTCGGCGTACCTGATTCCCACCAGCGAGTTCGAGGCGGCAATCGAGCGTGCAGAGAATCGGGGAGTGGAGGTGCACATTCTGACCAATTCGATTCGCTCGAACAATCACCTTACAGCACACAGTGCCTATCGTAATCATATTCGCCAGTTGCTTGAGCATGGTGCAGATTTGCACGAGGTCAGGGTCGATGCCGGAGATCGTGCAACTTACATGCAAGCTCCGTTAGAAAACAAGATGCTTGCCTTACATGCAAAGCTCATGCTTGTCGATAAAGAAAAAGTTTTCATCGGTAGCGCCAATTTTGATCCGCGGTCGTTAAGAATGAATACGGAAACCGGGTTGTTGATTCACAGCGAGGAATTGGCGCGGCAAGTCTATGATGCGATCTTCGTTGATTTCCTGCCGCGGAATTCCTGGCATCTCCGTATTGACGAATCGGGGCAGGTGCAATGGGTATCGGACGACCAGAAATTGAATCACATACCATCAAAGTCATTTATGCAGAGTATAGAGGACTGGTTTTTCGCCCATTTGCCGATAGAAGGTGAGATGTGAGTGGTATGCTTACGAATGCTGTGCGAATAAAAACGAAATATGGGCATCGCCCGCTGGGCGTAGTGAATTCGCCCGCTGGGCGGGCTCCTACAGGTGCTAATAAGAATTGTAGGAGCCCGCCGTACGATAGATGCGCTTGCTGGATCCTTGTGATCGGATTTCTATCGGCACGGGCGATGCCTCGATTCACCAAAAAATACCTGAACATTGTACCAACGCGGTACCCAACTGACGCATTAGGACATCTGAATAAAAGAGGGGATCACCATGAAAGCAACGAAACTGATAATCGCGCTCCTGTTCTCAGTGGCAGTAACATCGCTGCTACAGGCGCAGGAAAACGAACTGGGCTGGACTATGGAATCGGCGATCAAGCAACTTGATCGGCAGGGTAGTGATCTTGAGACTGTACTGGCGCAGGTCGATATCGATTGGAGTGGAGACGCGCAAGGGCTGGACCGTATAAAGACCGGTCGCATCTATTTCAATGATGACGGTGATTTTCGGATTGCCGGCGAAACACCTAATAAGCGAACTCTGTTAGTCGAAGGCCGCACGTTACACATGTATGACCCGGCGGCGTCTCAGGTCACCGAGGTCAACCTGTCCAGAGATAAAGGGCGGCTGGAACCTTTCATGCGGCTGGGTTTCAGTATCACCGGACGCGATCTCAAAGATGATTACCTGATTACCTTTGCAGGTGAGGGTGAGATCGGTGACCGACGCACGCTAACACTCGAGTTAACGCCGAAGCGAGATGAGGTTCGCGCCGTTGTCGCAAAGATTGAAATCGCGTTTGACCAGGCGTCGTGGCTGCCTGCTCGACAGATCATTTCGCACACATCAGGAACACAGACACTGGCTGTTACGTATACGGGTACAGCGCGCAATCTCGACCTGAATCCAGAGCTGTTCCGGGATAAGTGGCCAAGAGGCACGAAAAAAGTACGCGAGTAGCACCCGGGGCGATAACAGCAGAATATTTCCAATGAATTTTGCAAACATTCTGCTGCGCACCCAGATCTGTTTCAGTGCAGTGTATTTCCTGCTGCTGACAGCTTGCGGCGGCGGCTCCTCGTCGCCCGGCAACGTTTCGCTACCTCCGTTGCCTCCACCTCCTGCAGGCAATGCTACTTTTCAGAATGTCAGCGCAAGTAATCTGCCGGTCTCATTACTCGGTGGTCTGTGCATGGATGCCGATCATGGTGATGTTGACGGTGACGGCGATGTCGATCTGGCGCTCGCCCAGGAGCATGCAACAAACCTGATCCTCCTGAATGATGGCTCAGGTGTGTTTTCGGTCCTGGCCGGGGCGGTCATGGGCGGCACAGGCGACAATGAAGATGTGCGGTTACGTGATTTTGATGGTGACACCAGCCTGGATATGCTGACCGTGCATGAAGACGATGGTGTACATGCGCTGCTTATCAACGATGGTTCTGGTGTTTTTCAGGATATGTCTGCACTGATTCCGGTGAACAGTATCGCTAATGCTGCAGAGGTAATTGACCTCAATAGCGATGCGCGACCGGATATTCTTCTTGGCAACGCTGGCTCGAATATTGTTTTGCTGCAGCAGGCGGATGGTTCGTTTGTTGATGATACGGGTAATCGCCCAATAGGGTCAGAGACAACGCAGGATCTCCTGTTACTTGACGTTGACGGTGACAATGACGCGGACCTCTTCGTTGCCAACGAGACTGACAATCGCCTGTTCATAAATGATGGCAACGGCTTTTTTACCGACGAGACTGCGGCGCGGCTTCCGGCCGGCAGTGGCGAAACGCGTGAGGCAGATGCTGCGGATGTCGATGATGATGGTGATCTGGATATCATCGTTGCCAACGTCAACTTCAATTCTGGCAGGCCGATTCAGAACCAGCTGTTACTGAATGATGGTGATGGCATATATACAGACGTAACTGCGATCAATCTTGCCGGTGTCGTGAATATGGGTAGCAGTTTTACGATTAAATTTATCGACATCGACTCTGATGGCGATCCGGATATTCTTTCACCGAACAACAGCATCGGTCAGGGTGGCGACATTGAAGTCTGGTTGAATGATGGCACTGGAATTTTTACTGCTGCGACGGAAAGCCCGTTTTCCAGCGCGCCCTTTGGAAGCGCTTTTGATATCGAAATCGTCGACGTGAATGCTGACGGTAAGGACGATATTTATTTCTGCTATCGTAGTGGTACTGATCAGCTATTCATTCACCAATAGCATGGTTTGGAGCATATAGCTGGCCCCAGCCAACGCTTGCATTTGAACTGGCTTGTCCCAGACGTGTTGAGTTTTAGAAAAGGATCCATTGATCATGAAAAGTAGCGTATTTGAAACCCGGACTGTCAAGTCAGCTTTGGTGCTATTCGCAATCGCAATCGCAATGATAGCGGCGTGTACACCATCGCCTGAGGATTCCGCAACGGCAGGCACCAAAGTCGAGACGCTTTTTTCGGGTGGTCTGATTTACGATGGCTCGGGCGAAAAGCCTTACCCCGCCGATGTCGGTATCGATGATGGAAAAATCGTTTTTATCGGTGACGCCGAAAAAGCTGGCGTTGCCTCCGATGATACGATCGATGCTACCGGACTTTGGGTAACGCCTGGATTCATCGATGCTCACAGCCATGCGGAGCTGGATCCGGATTACGGCCGTGACGGACTGCCTTACTTATATCAGGGCGTTACCACAGTTGTACTTGGTGTCGACGGTAGTGGTACCAGCAATGTAGCGGACCGGCTGCAACTTTGGCGTGACAACGGTATCGGCGTTAATGGAATGTTGTTCGTCGGCCACGGATACGTACGTAATGCAATCATGGGTACGGAGGATAGACCACCGACGCCGGTAGAATTGACGGCAATGCAGACACTGGTGAAAAAGGGCATGGATGAAGGTGCTTTTGGATTGTCGACCGGACTTTTTTATGTGCCAGGGACATATGCATCAACTGATGAAGTCATAGAGCTGGCAAGGACGGCGGCAGAATACGACGGCGCAATATACGATACACACGACCGTGATCTCGGCGCTGTCTACAAGGGTATCGGATACGACGCGTCGGTACGGGAGGCGATTACGATCGGGGAAGCATCCGGTCTCCGCGTAGTTTTCAGTCATTACAATTTGCAGGGCGCGCACAACTACGGTCGAGCGGACGTTGGGGCGAAATATATAAATGATGCACGCGCACGCGGAATAGACGTCTGGGCTGCACATCATCCATATACGGCAACACAAAGTAACCTGCGCTCTTACACGATTCCAAACTGGGCCGCCGCCGGCGGCCATGATGAAATGCTCGCCCGTTTCGATGATCCCCAATTGTCTGCCGAGATTGAGGAAGCGACCAATGCCATGCTCAAGATCCGCGGCGGCGCCGACAAGCTGCTGTTCGTGGATCCGCGGCCAGAATTGAATGGTAAGACACTGGCAGAAGTCGCGGATGAGCGCGAGCTTTCGCCGTCGGACGCGGTCAGGGATATTCTGCGAGAAGGCAACGCCTCTCTCATGAATCTCGAGCTGTATGACATCAACAATACACGGGTGCTGGCGCAGGAACCCTGGATGATGACCTGCACTGATGGCAGAACTCCCCGACCCGACCAACCAATAACACACCCGCGCACCTATGGCGCCTTTGCGAGAAAAATGCGTCTGTTCGTATTCGAAGAACCGGTCCTGACTCCGGAGTTCGCAATTCGAAGTTTTTCCGGGCTTGCGGCGGATTTTTATCGCTTGCCGGATCGAGGCTATCTTCGTGAAGGCTATGTTGCAGATATAGTCTTGCTTGATCCGGACAGGTATACGGACAAAGCGACATTTTCCGAGCCGCGACAGTTCACTGAAGGCGTTGTCCATGTTCTGGTAAATGGCACTTTCGCGCTGCGCGATGGAGAAGCGACCAACGTGCTTTCCGGTATTCCGCTGACCCGTCCGGGTCTGACTGACCAGTAGCAAATCCGTACCAGGAGAAATTGATGGCGACAACTACCCAGAGTGAAGCTGGTGGCGGCAGCCTTGTTCGGACGCTGGGCGTCATGGACCTTGTGTTCCTCAACATGGCTGCGATTCTTGGTCTGCGCTGGTTATCCACCGCCGCACAAATGGGTCCGGCGAGTCTCGTCCTGTGGGTGCTCGCCGTTGTTACCTTCTTCATACCTTCCGCGCTCACGGTAAGGGAACTCAGTTCCCGACTTCCCGGCGAGGGTGGTATTTATCTGTGGAGCAAGGCCGCGTTCGGCGAACAACATGGCTTCATTTCCGGATGGGCCTACTGGGTCAATAACCTGTTTTACTTTCCGTCGTTACTTCTCTTTATTGCCGGTACTTTTTTATTCCTCGGCGGAAATGAATGGTTGGGTCTCGGCGATAGCGCTTTTTACAATACGGCGTTCTCGCTAACGCTGTTGTGGCTTGTTATAGGCACCAATGTAATTGGCTTGAAACGTGGCAAGTGGATACAGAATATCGGTGCGTTATCGTCAGGTGCAGTTTTCGCCATTCTGATCGTTGGTGGAATCTGGGCATGGATCCAGTTTGGCAGTGAAACGGAATTCACCGTGCAGTCGGTCACTCCGGATCTGTCAAACGTGGCCACGTTGACTTTTTTCGCAACCATGACGTTTGCGTTCGCGGGCATGGAACTCGCCCCGGCAATGAGTGGCGAGATCAAAGATCCTGTCCGGGCGATTCCGCGAGCCATGGTGATTTCCGGGTTGATAATTACGACGATCTATATCATGGGAACCGGGCTTTTGATGGTCGCCGTGCCTGAAGATCAGATCGGTGTTATCACCGGCATTCCGCAGGCGGTTGCAGCCATCGGTGAACGGATTGCATTGCCCGGCCTGGCGTTTGTCGGCGTGCTCCTGATAGTGATGAGCGGAACCGGCGGGCTCGGTGCCTGGATATCCGGCGTTGCAAGAATTCCTTACGTGATTGGTATTGATCATTACCTGCCGGCGGCGCTTGGCAAGACGCATCCGAAGTGGGGCACGCCGCATGTCGCCCTTATCACACAGGGTGTCGTCGTAACACTGCTGATGATTGGAAGTGTTATTGATGCGACTATTGAAGAGGCGTACATCATGTTGCTCGACATGACCATCATTTTGTACTTCGTACCATTCCTCTATATGTTTGCCGCGCTTCCCGTTCTGCGCAGAAAAGCTAAAGGCAAGGATGAAAATGTTCATCTTGTGCCTGGAGGTATTGCCGGTGTCTGGCTGGTCGCGAGCCTTGGATTTGTCGCGACGTTTCTATCAGTAATCCTGGCGCTCATGCCGCCGGAGGGAAGTGCGAATCCGCAGATGTTTGTAGCGAAGGTTGGAGGGGGGTGTTTGCTGTTTATTGTTGCTGGGTTGGGGTTTTACTATCGCAACAGGCGATGAAATGAGTGCTGCATAGTTATCTACACTCGCCCATGCCGATGGATCGATTATCACAATGATTGAGAAAACGCCCCTATCGTACGGCGGGCGACATCGCTGCTTGCCAACTAGTAGTTCTCCAGCATCTTTAGGAGAGACCTATCATCCATACAACTGCACTTTAGAGGTCCCGCCATGGCGCGTGTACACCCCAGTTTCATATTGCTAGGGCATCGCGCCGCCTCAGCTTTCATAGGGTCCTCGCTGACATGTTGCGGTGGCGTAGTGGCTGTTGAAGCACAACCGACGCTCATTGCGAGCACGGCTATGCAAAATAGAATAGTCGGTCGGCGTAGTCGCCGTTTATGGTCGATTGACATGGTGCTCCCCAAAATCGTTCCGGTTTGCAACGTTCACGGTTTTCATTAAGCAACTCATTATACGACTCTTTTTGCATGAGAAAATTCATTCGCAATATTTGTCGTGTATACAAAAAAGCCCCTAAACAGGGGCTTTTTGACAATATTGCTGTTAGCCAGGCAATACTATCCTAGTTAACTACCTCGACATGCTTGCGGATAATCTTGACATGTTTGCCGTCAGAACCGCCGCTGCCATCGATGAAGGTAACCGCATCGTCGCGGCCAGCCGACTGCAACACGGCCCTGATGCTCGTTTTGGTGGATTCATCGAGCGCATCATCGGTAATGATGGTTACGCCTTCCGGACCGCTACTGGTCATAAAGTGTTCATCACCCATTACCTGAACATCAATGTCCATGTTCCCACCATCAACGAATGCCATATGTGTACCGTGTGGTCCCATTCCCGTCATTTCCGGTAATTCGATCGTTTTTCCGTCGATGTCCAGCTTGAAGCCATTCTCTTCACGCGTAATCAGAACGGCACGTCCTGCGTCATCAACAATCGAGCGGGACTCGCCGACCTGCATGGCCTGCATGTCGAAATCTGCGTCATCGCTGGACCAGCTGAAATTCGTTGTTTCACCCGAGCCATCATCCACAACGATTATTTCGAATTTCATCTGGTGTTCTTCCTGGGCAAACGTAGTTGCCGCGAAGGTCGCCAGTACCGCTATAACGGCTAATTTCAGTGTTTTCATTCGTGTCTAACCCCGTTTTATTGATTTGTGTCCTATCAGGATGCGTGAAGTCCGGAATTGGTCGCATCAGTCGAGACTTGTGTAATGTGTAGGAGCGGCTTTAGCCGCGAATACTCAAGTTTCGCGCAGATCAAAGTATTCGCGGCTGAAGCCGCTCCTACAGATCTTTGATTCTACTGAGCACACACAAGGTTCTGCCTGTCTATCACCACACCCGGCAACGCCCCGGTCAATTCACCACCCGCTATCGCCAATTCTCCGTTCACCAGCATCTCAGTAACACCGGTAGACAATGCAGTCGGATTCTGAAAATCAGCAACCGGTCGGAAATTCTCCAGATCGATGATGGCGATGTCGGCGATGTATCCCTCGAGCAGGTGGCCGCGATCACACAGGTAGAAAGAGTCTGCCACCAATGCCGAACTGCGATACACGAATCGCTCCATCGGGAAAAGTTTTCCCTCAACCACAAAGTCGCGGTACGCTTTCGGATAGGAGGCGAATTTCCGCGGGTGCCCATTGGAGCCGTCTGATCCCGTCATTACCCATGGTTGTATTGCCAGCGCCTCGATGTCTGACGGGTTCATATTAAATGAGCCAACTGATGGATCTCCACTGCGAACGACTTCGATAGCCGCATCAATTGGGTCGAGCTCCAGTTGCTCGGCAATCTCCTGCAAAGTCATGCCCCGCCATTCGCTCTCCCCGGTGATCAGAAGTGACTCTGCGCCGCCACGGCGCCAGAGGTTGGCTTCCATCTCCTCACGAATGCCGTCCTTCAGGTCGGCATTCTCAAGGCGCTGAAACATGGCCTCCTGGGAGTCCGCCATGACCCATCGCGGAACCAGTGAACTACCGAGACTGGTACCGGATGCCCGCCATGGGTATTGATCGGCTGTTATCTCGATGCCTCTTTCCTGAGCGGCAGCCACGAGCGCAATGATGTCACCGCTTTGTCCCCAGACATCCCGACCCAAAGCTTTCAAATGTGCCATATGGACAGGTATCTGTGCTTCGTCAGCAATTTGTATCACTTCCTTTACCGAACCAAGTACACCGATGTTGTAAGAGCTTTCATCGCGCATGTGCGAGTCATAAACGCCGCCAAATTTGGCTGCGACTTTAGCGAGCTCGATGACTTCATCGGTTTCTGCATAGCTGCCTGGCCGGTAGAAAAGTCCGGTCGACAGACCCAATGCGCCGGCACGCATTTCTTCTTCGACAAACTGGCGCATCTGTTCAAGCTCGCCTTCCGTGGGCGCCCGATTTTCCAGTCCCATGGCTGCTTCCCGCGCTGTGCCATGACCAGTGAAGTAACCGACGTTAGTGCCAGTGCCCTGGTCTTGCATTGTGGCAACTTGCGCCGCCCGGTCAGTCAGGCCGCGACCATCGTTGCCAATAAAAACAGTCGTGACGCCCTGGGTCAGGTAATTAACGTTCGCTTTGAGCTCGTTGCTGAGCAACTCAGGATTAGCATGCGTGTGCGGATCGATAAACCCGGGAACGACAACACGATCGGTCGCGTCGATGACCAGGTCAGCAGCTGCATCGGCTGCAGCATCTACAGATACGATACGCGCACCCGAGATGCCGATATTCGCTTTGTGCCCGGGATTCAGGGAGCCATCGTAAACGGTGCCGTTTATGATGAGTACGCTGTAAGGGACTTGCTCATCGGTTTCTTTCGGGGTGCATGCGACCAGCAGGCCGAGTAGTGTTGTATATATAAGTGTCTTTGTGGAAAAGTTCATCGTTTCCTCTCTGGTATTGCCGGTATTGCCGGTATTGCTGATTCTGCGTTGCTGTTTCGAAAAGGCTGCGCTTGTAAGACATTCTATAGCGCGATTTATATCTATTCGCGGCTAAAGGCGCTCCCACGCATTGTCGTGAGGCCGGCATGAGCTGTCAGGCTGGCAATTACCTGTGGGAGCGGCTGTCTAAACTATTGTGATAAGTTGCAGTGTACAGAAGAGTATGAGAGCGAAGACGCCGCGAATGCCTGGTCCGGCGAACACCTTCCTTTCACTCCGTTGCTCTGCTATTTTGACTTTGCCGCATAAATACTAATAAAAACAGGCTTTTCAGTCGATTGGGGATCGGATGTCTCGCATTTCAGAACCCGTAATACCCGTCTGTTCCGGCGGCCGCGCAATCGTCATCTGCGCAGGGCTTACCTTGCTTATGGGAACGTCAGTGGCGCAGGAACCCGGGCAAACGATTGATCCTGCAGTCGCGGAACAAGCAGCCTCAGACCAGCAGTCCCGGCAGTCCCAGGAACAAGTAGATCAGCTGGATGACGAAACAGGCCGCGATATCGCGGCAAATCGCCAGGCAGCGCGGCAACTGAACCGACGCCGGATTTACAACAGCAATCTCGAAGAGCTGGTCGTTGACCAGGAGCGTGAAAAACTGTCGCTACAGCAGCAGATAGATGAGTTTGGCAGCGTTGAACGTGGCGTCGTCCCGCTGATGTTCGACATGATCGCGACGTTAAGAAAGTTCATTGAGCTGGACATGCCGTTCCTGCAAAAGGAACGCTCCGACCGCCTTGAACGCCTCGAAGCAAACATGAGTCGTTCTGATCTTTCGGTCACCGAAAGATACCGGCAGATCATGGAGGCATACCAGATTGAAGTTTCCTATGGCCGAAACATCGAAGCTTACATCGGCACACTGGAAATTGACGGAGAAGAACGCAAAGTCGATCTGCTCCGGGTTGGCCGCATCCTGCTCGCCTATCAAACGCTTGATCGCGCTGAAACAGGATTCTGGGATAAGACCGAACGGCACTGGGTAGCGGACAATTCATACAGTCGGGATATCGCTGATGGTTTGCGCATTGCCAGGAAACAGATGGCACCGAAATTGCTGGAAATACCGCTGCCTGCTGCGGGGCCGGCGAAATGAAGCGGTTAGCAACGAGTGGCCTGCAAATGGTGCTGTCGCTCTGTGTTTTCTTGACCGTGTCGAGTGTGCCCGCCCAGGAGGATGTAGAGTCTTTAGATGAATTGCTACAGGACGTAAGAGACCGCGCAGCGGAAGTCACACTGGAAAATGCCGGGCGGGAAACGGAGTTTCGTGAAGAGCGGGATCTGCAGCAATCGATACTCGAGGACACACAGGCCGAACTGTCGGCGCAAACTGAGCGCGGCAATCGATTGCGAGCACAATTCGACAGCAACGAGGTAGAGATTGAGCAGTTAAACGAAACTCTGAGAATTCGCACCGGTGATATGGGTGAACTTTTCGGCGTCTTTCGTCAACAGGCTGCGGACGCGCGCAGCATTATCGATGGATCACTGGTATCGGCGCAGACGCCGGCGCGACGCAAGGTCATTGCACAACTTACGGAAAAAACCACGTTGCCGGTTATAGCGGATTTACAGGGACTTCAGGTCCTGTTGCTCGAAGAAATGATTGAATCTGGTGCCGTCGTGAGGTTTGCGGCGGAGGTCGACGACGCAAGAGGCGTAAACATTACCAACGAAGTCGTGCGCGTTGGTGTTTTCAATGTTCTGGGCGAGGATGGTTACCTGCTGGCGAATCAGTCAGATTCACGCCTGAGCATTCTGCCACGCCAGCCGGCACGCAGGGTTGTCCGTGTTGCTAGAAAATATTTCGAGGCAACCTCGGGAAATATGCGACTCGCTATTGACCCCAGTCGAGGCTCGTTGCTTAGCCTGGTGATTCAGGCACCCGGTATCGTTGAACAGGCGACTTACGGTGGTGGAATCGGCTATGCCATCATCCTGATGGGAATTGTCGGATTTATCATCGCAATATTTCGGTTCCTGTCATTACGTAAGACAGGCGCACAAATATCAAGGCAACTCAAAGCGAGTACTGTTGCTGAGGACAATCCGTTGGGGCGCGTCCTTAAGGTCTACACCGAGAACAAAACCATCGCCGTTGATGTGCTCGAGAGAAAACTGGACGAGGCGATATTGCGGGAAACGTCGCAGCTTGAGCGTTTTCAGAGCATCGTTAAAGTCATTGCAGGTATTGCGCCGCTCATGGGATTGCTGGGAACAGTCGTTGGCATGATTCGCACGTTCCAGACGATAACTCTTTATGGCACCGGTGATCCGAAACTGATGGCAGATGGAATTTCACAGGCTTTGGTCACGACAGTTGAGGGCCTTGTTGTCGCCATACCGCTGGTATTCCTGTACGCACTGATTGCGGACAAGAGTCGCGAGCTTGTCGAAATTCTTGAGGAACAAAGCGCGGGAATCATCGCGAGGCACGCAGAAAAAATCATCGGAGCACAATAACAGTGTTCGCCCTGGAGTCTCCTTTGCTTGCCTTTCAGGATTTTTTCGGCGCCGGTGGCAATGTTTTGTGGGCGATATTCGCCGCAACCGCATTGATGTGGACGATGATTATCGAGCGCCTGTGGTTCTTTCGCTACGTGCACGCGAAAAATCTCGCAGCCATTAATAAGGAGTGGTTATCCCGACATGAAACGTCGTCCTGGAATGCGCAGCGCATAAGGCGCCAGTTGATTTCCGGTATTTCGCTGGCGGTCAATCGCTATGTGCGAATCATTCAGGCGTTGATGGCATTACTACCGTTACTGGGCTTGCTCGGCACGGTTACCGGGATGATCCAGATTTTCAACGTTGTGGCAGCTGCCGGAACGACAAACGCGAGACTCATGGCCGCTGGCGTATCTGCCGCGACGATACCAACGATGGCCGGTCTGGTCGCAGCACTGTCCGGGTTCTGGTTCGCGGTTTACTTCCGAAAACGCGCCCGGGCGGAAGTGCAAAAAGCCGGCGAGTTGCTGGCGATAGATTCAGAAGCAGGCTTCGGTCCATGAGGCGGCGACGTCGTTCGGAAAGTGAGGCGGACATCAATGTAACGCCGCTACTTGATATCATTTTTATCATGCTGATATTTTTTGTCGTGACGACATCATTTGTGCACGAGATCGGCGTGGAGATGAACAGATCCTCAAATGAACCACTAACAACAGAAGATGAGTCCGAAATAATTTTCGTTCGAATTGATGAGGACGGGCAGATATATATAAGAGACAGGCAGACCGATATTCGCCTGGTACATGCCAATATAGAGATGAATCTGGCAACCATGCCTGATGCAGCAGTTGTTGTTGCCGCTGCCCGGAATTCGGACGCAGGATTGCTCGTCAAAGTTGTAGACCAGGCCAGGGTTGCCGGTGCGCAGCAGGTATCCATGGTCGCGCTGTCGGAGCTGCAATGACGAACAGACGTGACAAGCCGGTTGACGAGATGGATATCAACATTACGCCGATGCTCGATATCGTATTTATCATGCTGATCTTTTTCATTGTAACCACGTCATTCGTACGGGAAACCGGCATCAATCCACAACGGCCTGTCGCCGAGACGGCAACAGATCAGGGCCATGCAAATATCCTGATCGGTATAGATAGTGACGGTCAGATCTGGGTGAATCGACATATGGTGCAGATGAAAGAGGTGCGACAACTTGTCGAGAATGCCGTCAACGAAAACCCGGAAAGCTCGGCAGTATTGATCGCAGACGAGGAAGCAGCAACGGGGATCGTGCTCGACATCATGGACCAGGTCAGGCTTGGTGGCGTCGCCAACATCGCGGTCGCAGCAGAGCCGGAGTCGACCTGATATGCGTTTGCTCCTGTCAGCATTGCTTGGCACTTTCGTTGCGATCGCACTTTTCCTGATGATGAGCGGGATGATTTCCGGCGCTGGGGGTGCAAACGAGCGGCGGGACAGCATGTTGAATCTCGATTTCATTCGCCTGAATCTGGAAGAGATAGAAAATATTCGCCGCAGACTGCCGCCGCCTGAGCCGGAGAAGGTGGCACAAGTCCCGGAACTAACACAACCTGACATACAGCCCGATGAAATTCCGCTGCAACCGATGCCGGAAATCGAAACGCCTGATATCGACATAAGCGGCGTACGGGTTGGGTCGGCACTCGAGATGGGCCGATTCTCGACCGCGATGCTTTCAGGCAGGTACACAGAAGACGGAGATATTGTGCCCATACTTCGTGTCGAACCAATCTATCCGACGATCGCCATGATGCGCAAAATGGGCGGTTGGGTCGATGTAGAGTACATCGTGATGCCGGATGGATCGGTTGCGCAGGCTCGTGTTGTGGCATCAGAGCCAAAGGGCATATTTGACAAAGCCGCGCTGCGGGCAATTAGAAAGTGGAAGTTCAGGCCGCGGGTTGTTAACGGTCAGCCGGTTCCGCGCGGGGTTACTCAGCGGATAAATTTCAACGTATTTAATTGAGCTGTATGGCAGTGAATATTTCAATTCGACTTCGCGTGCTGTTGCTGGCAATGATTTTTATGTGCTCAGGATCCGCAATGGCACAGACAGAAATTGACCTGCTCATGCCCAAACCCAGAGAAATAATTCCGGAGGTCTCGGACGGGGTCTATTTGAAACTGGAAACCGTGGGCAAACTGCTGGATGAAGAAAACTTTGATCGGGCACTTGTTGAAATGCAACAACTTGAAAGGCGGTCACTTAATAAATATGAGCGAGCAGCTGTCTGGCAAATGATTGGCTACGTTCATGGTGTGATGGGAAATTCGACGCTGGCGATCGAGCACCTTGAAAAGGCTCTGGCCGCGCAAGCACTTCCGCAAATTGCACATCAGGGCGTTCTCTATTCGTTAGCCAGTCTGTATTCAGGGGAGGGGGAATTCCAGCGGTCAATTGATTTGTTACAGCTATGGTTTCAATACGAAGAGGAGCCAATCGCAGATGCCTACATGTTAATGGGTTCATGGCATGCGGCGTTAAGCAGGTATGAGGATGCGCTGCCGTTTGTCAAAAAGGCCATTGCAATCGTAGAGACACCGTTTGAGAGTTGGTATGCACTGGAGATCGATATCCACTTTGCATTGCAGAATTACGTTGAGGTCATTCCAGTATTGAAGTCGATGTTGTCTTACTGGCCGCGAAAGCCACGTTACTGGAATATGCTGGCCAGTGCTTATCTTGAACTGGATGATGACAAGGCCGCACTTGATGTGATGATGACTGCCTATAACAACAACCAGCTAACCGATCCGCAGCGAATACTTGGACTCGTCGGACTTAACGTTGCCTACGATACCCCGTTTACTGCCGGATCTATCCTGGAGAATGAAATGAACGCCGGGGTGGTTCCTGATGACCTGGCGAACCTGAAAAGTTTGCTGCAGATCTGGCTTGACGCTCGTGAATACACTCGCGCAATCGTCACTATCGAAAAGATTATCGCAATAGAAAGCGACAGTAATTTTTTGTTACAGGCAGCAAAAATTCAGGTAAAAACCGGGGATTGGCGCGGGGCTGCGGACAGTGCTACGAAAGCGCTCGCGGCGGGTGTGGATAACCCGGTCAGCGCATTGATACTACAGGGAACGGCTCTGGCTGAACTCGATGAGTACGAGGAAGCGTTAGTCATTTTCCGGAAAGTAACGGTATCGGGAAACGAGGGTGAGCAGCAGACTGCAGCAGCGTGGATTCGCTATATAGAGGAAAGATTGAGTTTTCAGAGTCAGGTTGCAGCTACGTCGAGAAAGTGAAAATTGAGGAAAACTGATGACTGTTGCACAGGAACACACGACTTCTTACTATGCGGCGTCAGCGAACGAGGTTACGAACTATCCTCGATTGAGGGGAGACCAGACTGCAGACGTATGCGTCGTCGGGGCTGGCTTAACTGGTATTTCGACCGCGCTCACACTCGTCGAGCGCGGCTACGATGTGTGCGTGGTTGAGGCGAATAGAATTGCCTGGGGAGCGTCTGGCCGAAACGGTGGCCAAATGATCTCCGGTATCAGCGGCGAGCATCGACTGCCGAAAAAAAATGGCACCAATACGGCCGATCTTCTGTGGGAGATGCGCTGGGCCGGTCATGAGATCATTCGCGAGCGTGTAAAGCAGTACGATATTTCCTGCGATCTGAAATCCGGGTACCTCGATGTAGCGATAAAGAGGCGACACCTGCGCGATCTGGAAGCGGATGAAAGAATACTTGCGGAGAGAGATTTTCCGCATGAGCATCGCTTACTCTCGCACGATGAAACTTGCGAGATGACTGGCACGGATGCCTATATCGGAGCTCTCCTGAATATGGGAAATGGCCACCTCCACCCGTTAAATCTCTGTGTCGGTGAAGCGCGTGCGGCCGCATCGCGTGGTGCGAAGCTGTACGAGCGCTCGCCGGCGACCGGAATCGAACATGGGACGAAGGTGCAGGTGATCACGGATGGGGGCTCTGTCACAGCAGACTTTGCTGTGATTGCCGGCAACGCATATCAAACTCTCGAGCCGTCGCTGAAATCGCGTTTTTTCCCGGTCAGGAGTTACATTATTGCGACTGAACCTTTGTCATCTGAACAGTTGCAGAAAATCAATCCCCACGATCTTGCTATCTGCGACCCGAATTTCGTACTTGAGTATTTTCGACTAAGTGCTGATAAGCGACTTCTTTTCGGTGGTCGTTGTAACTACTTCGAAGAAGACCCGGCGACCATCGAGTCGCAATTGCGACCGAGGATGCTGAAGATATACCCGGAACTAAAGAAAATTAAGGTGGATTACGCGTGGGGAGGAACCATTGCTGTGCCGATGAACCGCGTACCGCAAATCGGCCGCCTCGCGCCGAATGTCTTTTATGCCCAGGCGTATTCAGGCCATGGCGTCAACGTCACTCACCTGGCGGGCCAGGTGCTGGCAGATGCTATCGGCGGTACGTTCGAGCGGATGGATATGTTTTCCAGTCTTCTGGGCGCAAGAATTCCGGGCGTTAGTCGATTCGGTAATACAATGGTGTCGTTAGGTATGATGTATTACGGTCTAAAAGACAGGATGTGACTACTAACTGCGGGTGATGCGGAACAGTTGGTGACCTGGAAGTCAGCGAAGCTTCCGGCGTCAGGCTGGACTGATAGTCTGATATATTTCCAATAGTTTCGCAGAAAATCGGCGACTGGAAATGTCGCTCAATTTCTTACTTTGTGAGTCACAAATCTATGAAAAAACGTTTCACGCTGGTGGTTTTAGGATACGCGGTATTTGCTGCTGCTGTTGCCCAGGTCACTGTCCCGGTCTCAACCGAAGAAATCATAGTCAACCATGTCGATGAGGAGCATGCGCGAGCTGTGGCTTTGCTTGAGAAGTCGGTAAACATCAATAGTGGATCGATGAACTTCGCTGGCATCAAAGCGGTTAGTGACTTGCTGGCGCCGGAGTTCGAAGAGCTCGGATTCAGGACCGAGTGGATCGATGGCGCACCGTTTGGCAGGGCAGGGCACCTGGTTGCTCACCGCGAAGGTCGTGGGCCGAAAATCCTGCTGATCGGTCATCTCGATACAGTCTTTCCGCTAGACAGCCCGCTGCAGAAATTTGAAATTGTCGACGAACACTTCGCCCGAGGACCCGGCACGACGGATATGAAGGGCGGCGATGTCATCATGATTCATGCCCTGCGTGCCTTACGAGCAGCAAATGTTCTTGATGAAATGTCTGTCAGGGTTGTACTAACCGGTGACGAAGAAAAATCCGGCAATCCGAAGAGCCTGCGCTCGGCCGCTCTAATTGAAGGCGGGTTGTGGGCGGACTATGCGATCGGCTTTGAAGATGGTGACGGTAATCCGGAGACAGCGGTTATTGCACGCCGTGGTTCCACCGACTGGACATTGTCAGTCAGCGGAACCCGCGCACATTCATCACAGGTATTTCAGCCGGAGTACGGCGACGGCGCGATTTATGAGGCCGCCAGGATATTGCAGGAGTTTCGTCTGCAGTTATCGAGCGAAAAAAATCTGACATTTAATCCAGGCGTGATTGTTGGCGGGACGGATGTTGAACACGACAAAGCGTCAAACAGTGGCACGGCGTTTGGCAAAAACAATGTCATATCCAGCGCAGTGAAAGTCAGCGGTGACTTACGGGCCGTATCACCACAGCAACTGGAACTCGCGAGACAGAAAATGCGGGAAATCGTGGCAGACCATTTGCCGATGACCGATGCGAGCATAGAGTTCGGCGACGGCTACCCGCCGATGGCGCCGAGCGAGGGTAATTACGCTTTGTTAGATATCTTCAGCAAAGTCAGCGAAGACCTGGGCTTTGGCGCCGTCGCTGCCGTTAATCCACGCAATGCAGGTGCCGCGGATATATCTTTCGTGGCGAATGATGTTGAGATGGCCATGGATGGTGTTGGGCTAATGGGTTCCGGCGGTCACACACTTGACGAAGTTGCGGATCTGCGAACGCTGGACCAGCAAACAAAACGTGTTGCGGTGTTGCTATACCGGGTGTCGCAGCTGGAATAACCAACTGCTCATTATGGGGACGGAGCACGTGCTCCGTCCCCATAATGAGAAAAAGATTCGTGGGAGCGGCAGTCTCAGTTAATGTGCCTGGTTCCAGCGCCAAGAAATTCTCGAGAGTGAAGACGCCGCGATTCTAATAATTCGTGGCAGGATGCCGCTCCTACGACCTAGGGGTTTCTGTAAGTATCCACCGGCGGCAAATGTGCGCCGGTAAGGCCTTCCGGTTCTTCTTCACTGACCACCGGCATGCGCAATGTTCCAATACCGTCAATCGTCGCAACAATTTCATCACCCGGTTGCAGGAAGCGTTGCTCGCCGCGCACTGCGGTACCGACGCCGGTTCCTCCTGACGTTCCGTTGTTAATAACGTCGCCGGGGAAAAGAGTGATGACAGACGAGCCAAACTCGATCAGTTCCCACAGCGAATGAATCATGTCGCCAGCGGTCGCTTCCTGCATTTGCTCATCGCCGATACTCAGGGTCTGGCGCAAAATTTCCATCGGGTCGCCATAAAACTCTTTCGGCACTATCCAGGGACCTTGTGGTGCAAATGTGTCATGGCCTTTGCCAACAAACCAGTCGGTGCGAAACGGGCTGCCACCGGGTGGCCTGCCACCGCGGTCGGATATGTCCAGGGTGACCACATAGCCGAAGACGTAATCTTCTGCGTCATCTGCTGATACGTATTTTGCGGTTCGTCCGATCACAGCGCCCAACTCAACTTCCCAATCTGTTCGATTGCGGCCATAGGGAATTACGATCGGAGCACCATTGCCAACCACAGCGCCACGGCTAGGTTTCAGAAAAAGATACGGTACACCGCGTTTTTCGCGGCGCAGCCGAGCTGCTTCCTGCCGCTCTTCCGGCGTGCCGGATTCATCAATGTGACTGTAAAAATTGACTGCCGCATTGAGTATTTTCCCCGGGTACATTATTGGTGGCAGCGTCCTTACGTCGCCGACGTCATGCACATAATCCGGTCGATTGCTGCCGAGGCCATCGCTGGCTACCAGGTGATTGACGATCTCATAAAGCCTGCGTTTCAAACCGTACTCATACCTGCCGATGAGTTCGAGCATATTCGCTGGCAACGGTATTTGCGGGTAAGACGCGCTTTTCTCGAGGGCGGCGTTGGCTGCATCGAGTTCAATGATGAGGCTGTCGCGCAGGACAATTGCCACGGTTGGCGCACCATTGATCTCAAAAGTGCCGACTTTGAATGGTTCTGTTATGTCTTGTGCATTGACGCTGGCCGGGACGGCCAGCACCAGAAGCGCTGTGATTAGTAGATTCGTGCGCATGAGATCCCCCGATAATGATTGTTTTTCGCTGTGCCCCCACCGCTTGTACGTCTGGCGCAGTTGCCTGTCAAGAATCTGCTGTGCGACTGATACGCACATTGATCCAATGTGTGCCTGGCTCTAATATCAGTGCATCGCAAAAGTCAGATGCTGCAGCTGCGGCCACTTGCGCTTGAAATTACAACTGGAATTTTCATGAACAAGACTCTTATTGCCCTACTGTTTTCGGTCCTGACGATCTTTCCGGCTTTTGCAGCGGAATCCGTAACGTTATTGAGACCAGCACAGGTTTTTGACGGCGAGGATATGCATCCGGGCTGGATCGTGATGGTCCGCGGTGACTCGATATTGTATGCGGGCAATGCTGATGACATGCCCGAAGTCGATATCGATCAAACACTGGACATGGACGGCGAGACTTTGCTGCCAGGATTAATCGAGGGCCATTCGCATATTCTGTTGCATCCATACAATGAGACTGTGTGGAATGACCAGGTACTGAAGGAATCTGCAGCGGAAAGGGTCGCGCGAGCGGTAAATCACGTCCGGGATTCACTGCTGGCCGGTGTTACAACGATGCGTGACCTGGGTTCGGAGGGCGCCGGGTATGCTGATGTTGGTGTACGCGATGCAATTAACAAAGGTGTAATACCAGGTCCACGGTTGTTGGTGGCTGGCAAGGCGATCGTCGCTACCGGAAGCTACGGTCCGAAAGGGTTTCATGAGGGCGTCGACGTTCCGCTTGGTGCGGAGACGGCTGATGGTTATGACGATCTTGTGCGTGTTGTGCGCAGCCAGATCGGCAGGAATATCGACTTTGTGAAAGTCTATGCCGATTACCGCTGGGGACCGAACGGTACGGCGTCGGCAACTTTCACCCAGGCCGAGCTGGAAACAATCGTGGAAATAACCCAAAGCAGCGGCCGGCCGGTCGTTGCACACGCATCAACCGCGGAAGCGATGAAGCGCGCTATTCTTGCCGGGATCGAAACGATTGAGCATGGCGACGGTGCAACTTCTGAGGTTTACAAATTGATGGTCAGGAACAACGTGGCTTTGTGCCCGACGCTCGCAGCTGGCGATGCAATTTCACAATATGGTGGCTGGAACAAGGGCGTTGACCCGGACCCGCCGCGTATTCAGAATAAAAAGAAGAGTTTTCAAGCCGCGCTCGATGCAGGCGTGACGATATGTTTTGGTGGCGATGTTGGTGTGTACCCACACGGTGACAATGTACGCGAGCTGGAAATGATGGTTGACTACGGTATGCCTGCAGGGGACGTATTACGTTCTGCCACTTCTGTTAACGCAGACTTGTTTCATATAGACAAGAAAGTCGGCAGGGTTCGGGCAGGATTGCTGGCAGATTTGCTTGCCGTGAATGGTGATCCAACTGAAAATATCTCCGCGCTACGCAACGTGCAGCTGGTCATGAAAGACGGCATTATCTACCGTCAGGAATAAGGAAGAACGAGATCATGAGCAAATCCTGGGGACCACATGACATTGGCGGTCAGGAAGGTGGGCCGATTGACCTGTCCGAACACGACACGGCGCATTGGGAATGGCAGATTGATGCCATGGTACGTTTGGCGCTCAGTAAAGGACTGATCAGTGATTTTGCCGAACTGCGTGATGGCATTGAACATCTGACGCAAGATGACTATGACAGTTGTACTTACTATGAGCGTTGGGCCAAGTCACTGGCGTACACGCTGATATCCCGCGGCGTCATAAATGAGCAGCAACTGGCAGATCAGGTAGATGCGGTACGTGCTCGCCAGGAAGCGCAGGGCCTCTCGTGAGTACGCCACTTTTCAACGTCGGGCAACGTGTGCGCATAGCTGATCGGACACCCCCCGTACATCACCGTGTGCCGGCGTATGCAAAAGGGCAGGTCGGTGTTATCGAACGGGTATGCAAGCTGCACGGCGAGCCGGAAAAATTCATACGTGGTGATGGCAAGCCGCCGCAGCGACTGTATCGCGTGCGCATTCCCCAAAACGATTTGTGGCAAGACTACGCCGGTACCGAAAGAGATGATCTCGATATCGAAATATTCGAGCACTGGCTGGAGCCAATGGCATGACAGATCACGACAAAGAGCATGACCACGCACGGACGTTTCAGCCGGATCACCCGGAGCCAACCAGTGACGCGGCACGTGTTGGTCTTGCACTGCGGGAATTATTGATTGAAGCAGGGCACTACACTGCAGAAGAGGAACAGGAAGTAATAGCAGCGATGCAAGGCGCCTCCCCGGAAAATGGCGGGCGAATCGTGGCACGTGCCTGGACTGATGCGGCGTATAAAGATCGCCTGCTTGGCGATGGTGCGAGCGCCATCAGGGAACTTGGCTTTGAGCTCGAGCCATACGAATTCACAGTGATGGAGAATACCGATAGCGTGCACAACGTTATCGTTTGTACTTTATGTTCCTGCTATCCGCGTTCGCTGCTCGGCATGTCGCCAGCCTGGTATAAATCCAAAGACTATCGATCGCGTGTGGTGCGCGAGCCGCGTTCAGTTCTTGCCGAGTTTGGCGTTGAGCTATCTGATGACATTGACGTACGGGTACACGACTCTACGGCGGAGTTGCGCTACATGATTCTGCCGCAACGTCCTGAAGGTGCGGATGATTGGTCGGAAGAGCAGCTTGCGGCGTTGATTACGCGGGATTCTTTGATTGGTACGCAGCGGAAACTGTTGACCTGAGCGGTTGGTTGAGAATTCGCGGCTAAAGCCGCTCCTACAGCAGGCACTTGGATCATAAATGGCACAATCTGTAGGAGCGGCTTTAGCCGCGAATTCCAGCTAATTAGTTAAACCACCCCTGCCTCAAGCATACGAATCGATCCAACAACCGCATCAATCTCAACATCAATGCCAAGCGGAATCGTAAACTGCTGCTCAATATGGCCAATCATACTGCCACTGAACGCGGGAATTCCCAATGGCTCGATATGTTCCGCAAGAACCTGCTCCAGCGTGAGTGACCCATAGCTGTTGTCAGGCTGGCATTCTGTACAGCGGCCGAACACGAATCCTTTAATTTTGCCAAGCACACCGGCGAGTGACAGCTCAGTAAGCATTCTGTCGACCCGGTAAACTGCTTCATTAACATCCTCGAGAAACAGAATACTGTTGTCCCAGTCCGGCAGATAAGAAGAGCCCATGATCGCCGTCAGGACGGTCAGGTTTCCACCGAGAATTCGACCGTTAGCTTTGCCGCTTTTGATAGTCTGAATCCGGTTCTCTGTTTGCACCAGGGTTTCTTCAGTTATATCTGTCGGATTGGTCATCGTGACCCGTTCGCCGTTCATCACGATGCGTCGAAAATAATCGGCAGAAAAAACGTTCAATGGACTCGGCCCATGAAACGTCACGAGTCCTGTTTTGGCGTGTACCCCTGTCAACAATGCAGTCGCATCACTGTATCCGAGAAGTACTTTCGGGTTTTCGCGTATAGCGTCGTAATCCAGTAAGGGCAGTACTCGCGCAGATCCCCAACCGCCACGCGCGAAAATCATTTTGATACTGGAATCGCGGAATAACGTATTGAGATCGCTGGCCCGGTCTGCGTCAGTACCAGCGAAGTAGCCGTGTCGGTTGTAGTAGTTATTCCCCAGCACAACCTCGAGGCCCAACGACCGGAGCGCGTCTGTCATGATTTCGATCGGTTCAGACTCAAAGGCGGCAGTTGCAGGGTTAACAAGGCCAATTTTATCGCCCGGGCGGATGCGTTCGGCCTTAATTAGAGAATTCTGTCCGTACGATGTGCCGGCCAGGCCAAGTGCACCGACCGCGGATATAAATTGACGCCGGTTGATCATCTAAAACGTTACTCCACAGAGCCAGGTTCAATTGTGAAACCAAGTATGGCAGTGTGCGGGAATAATGAACATGTTTGAAAAAGCACTGCTGCGAGCCGGCCCCTTAGTACTCGATGGCGGCCTTGCTACAGAACTGGAGACGCAGGGATTCGATATTGCCGGTGTACTGTGGTCGGCGGCATTGCTGCAAAGTAATCCCGACGCAATCGTAAAAGCGCATCGGGCGTATCTTGATGCTGGCGCCGACTGCATTATCAGTGCGAGTTACCAAGCGAGCAGGATGGGCTTCATGTCGCTGGGCCTGTCGGCGACCGCCTCGGACCAACTTATTGCGGGTTCAGTCGAACTTGCGTGTACTGCGAGAAGCGAGTTTCTCGCCGCAAACCCCACCACGAGCAGGTTGCCCATAGTCGCTGCAAGCGTTGGACCCTATGGTGCTGCGCTTGCAGACGGATCAGAGTACACGGGCAGTTACGATATATCTGCGGCTGAACTGCGCGAGTTTCATTTGTCCCGCCTGGAAATTCTGGATCGCAGCGGCGCGGACGTACTCGCCTGCGAGACAATTCCCGATATTGTGGAGGCGGAGGTTCTCTGTGACTTGCTGAGAGACGTCGCAACACCAGCCTGGATTGCATTTTCATGTCGGGACGAACAGCGAATCAGCGATGGCACATTGCTTAGCGAAGCCGTCGCCTTGTTTGCAGATCATCCTCGCGTCCTGGCGACTGGTATTAACTGCACGCCACCGGGTCTGATAACCGCTCTTATCCATGAAGTGCTGAAGGGTGCACCACAGAAAGCAGTCGTCGTTTACCCGAATTCCGGTGAAACCTATCACGCGGCCGACAATACCTGGTCCGGCGTCGCTTGCGATTTAGACGGTGGGTTTCCCGTTACTGATTGGCGTAATGCCGGAGCAAAATTTATCGGTGGTTGTTGCCGCACCGGGCCAGCGGATATCGTGGCCGTGAATGCTCGATTGAAAAAGCAGGCGGGGCGCTAAGAGCAACCCACCTGCTGTGTGGCATTGATTGTTGTTATTCGCCGACCGTGTCCGTGATCGCCTGTTTGCAACGGTCACTGACCTCTGCTGCGTTTTCTTCAAGGCACATCAGGATGCGACCTTCGCCCATGGCTACAGCGCTGCAATGCTTTTCGATATCTGCTGCGCATTGATCGCCTACATAAACTATAGCGGCTGCCATCTGCTCCAGAAGGGTTGCTGCCTGGTAAAGTGCATATCCACACTGGCCGGAAATCTTGTCTTCATGTGCGGCCATGCAGTGCAACAGACGACCCTCGCCCGGCGTTACCTGGCTGCAATAGTTATTGATGTCAGCCTCGCAAGCGCTGAGTAACTTATCGACGATCGCGTCCTGTGCAAAAGACTGGGATGCGATCAGTAAAAAGGATGCGCAGGTCATCCAAACAATATTCTTCTTCATTATTATCTTCTCCAGAACTACTATTAATTACGTCTTTCGTATTTGACGACCTGTTCCGGGCCGACTTCGGCACCGTAGATATTACCATGCACATCTACTGCCACACCTTCGGCAGCCGTTGTACTAGCGTTATCGGGGTCCTGATTCGGATCCGGTATGAACATTGTCACCCAGCCGTCGAAAGCGCTACCGATGTAAATACCACGGGCGTAACCACGATTCATGTGCCAGGTGAGGTTCGACTCCGAATCGGCGGCATACAACACATCATCACCATCTATGAACAAACCACTGGGAGCACCAAATTGTGTCCAGGTCTCAAGGTGATTGCCATCCTGGTCGAAAATTTGTATCCGGCTGTTGGCGCGGTCACCAACGAACAGGCGACCGGTCGAGTCCATGGCCAGCGCGTGTGGATCACGTAATTCGCCATCTTCCTTACCCGTCGTGCCCCAGGTCTTGATGAAGTCGCCGTCACTATCGAATTTTACGACGCGGTTGTTACCTTCGGCGCCATGCCCGTCGACGACGAAAATACTGCCGTCCGGCGCAACCAGCACGTCCGATGGGCCGTTAAACTCATCCAGGCCATCGCCTGCAACGCCGGCTTTACCAAGACTCATCAACAGCTCGCCGTCGGTATTGAACTTGTGTACCTGGTGACCCCTGTCGCCGTCACCGCGTGCATCGGTAATCCACAGGTTGCCGTCGAAGTCGACGTGAATTCCATGCGGCCAGACAAATACGCCGGCACCGAAACTTTTCAATAGTTCGCCGTCAGGATTAAACAGAAAAATGTTGTCGAGATCTTCATGCCCAACGCAAGTGTTTTCACCGCAGCGTTCCGCGACCCAGATATTACCGTCTTTTGTCGTGTACACAGCGCTGGTCGAACCCCACTCCCGACCAATGTCACCCCAGCCAGGCGTTGCCTTGAATGGATGACCGGCCACAGCAATCGTAGCAGTCGCCAAAATCATCAGGCACCCGGTTAAAATATGCTTTCGTTGCATGGCATTCTCCTTTGTCTGGTCACGTCGTCGCCAAGTGTAGTGCATGCAAGGGCGCGGCGCATCGGTGATACTACGAACAGTCTCGCTATCCAGCACAGCGTGGCCTAGCCGTGCCAATATTTTTAAGTCGAACTAATGACTAAAAAAAAGCGGGCCCTCCGGGCCCGCTTTTCCTGTGAACAGTCCTTTAATCTGTGCCAAGTTCATCCAATAACTCAAGCGCTTCGTCCCTGAAGAACGGCAGATTGGCCGACAACGTATTGCGAGTTGCCGCCCGTGTTGCAAGATCAATTGCTTTGTCCGTATTGCCCAGACTTTTATTGGCTACTGCAGACCAGTACAAGACAATCGGATCCAGTTGATTGGCCTGCGCGAGTTCCGCGACTGAAGTCTCACTGTCCTCGTTGGATGCGGCAAGATAGCCGGTGATCTCGTGACCACGCCGACGTTCGAATGCGGTGCCATCCGCCTCTACAGCTGCATTATATTCTACAGGTGGGACAGGTGGGGTCGGACCAGCCTAACTGGCTGAATTCTATGGCTCAACAGGCCCAAAAGAGGTGTTCTGACCGCCTAAATGGCCAATATGACCAGTAAAAACACCGAATTTAAGTGACAAGGATCTGAACCACCTACCTGAAACATTACCTCGCAACCATGATCGCCCGTTATGGGGTCAAAATGAGCCATTTAAGCGCGTTGAGAGGTATTTTCTTCGAACTATTCCTTTACAAATCAAGCAGTTTTGCAGGTCCGACCCCACGCTTATTTACAGGTCCAATGTGCTCCTGAGGACATCACGTAGCGCTGGCAGGCAGTCCGGATCCATGACGTTTATTGCGACTGCTCCGGAGAGTTTGTGCACCAGGTCGATGGCGGCGGAGGTGCTGGTAGCCGGTCCGCTGACCATATCCGGCTTGAGGCCAAATGCTTGTTCAACGCCGACGACGGCGTACGGGTCTGACGCACACAGCACGGTACATTGAATGTTGCTGCCGAGTTCATCAATCGCCGCGGTACCGTTGTAGGGCTCCAGCGGCGATGCGCCGGCTTCGGCAACGAGGAAGTCGGGCTTGAGGTTATTAATATGGTGTAACAGCGGACGGACAGCATTACGAAAGGTTTTTTCCGGCACCACGGTTGAGGGAAGTCCCGCATCAACGAAATCGAAAATCGCATCAGCACCTGCATCACGAAAACTCAGGATATCGCGATAGCGCCCGGCACCGGTCAGCTTCGCACCAATGACGATCTTGCCCATCTTCTCCAGTTCGTGAACGATGAGTCGACCCGTGGTTGTTTTGCCTGCAGACATTGAGGTGCCAACCAGCAAAATCGTCGGTATGGAAAAACTTCCGCTTGATGGACCGATGGCAAAATCAGACATGCAGACTTTTTCGCCGTTTCTGACAACATGCCCAAGGTACTCAAGATCAAGTAAGGCCGGGATCATCTGCGACATGGAAGTCACTGCGCCAAAAAGACCAGCGCTGGTCATCGCTTGCATCCGACCGTCCCTTATCTCTGACCAGCTACCGACACCCTCCAGTGTGGCTGAGCGATTGCCAAACGCGCCAATGACCCAGTCACCCGGTAAGGCGTGCACCATCCGGCCGGACGCCAGCTCAATACCATAAACAAGATGTGGCACTCCCGTGATCTTGCCGGCAACGTAGTCGCCGGTAGCCCAACGGTCCTGGTTAATCCGGGTTACGTCGTATGACTCGCGATCCAGATCCGCAATGCGTGTCAGGGAACTCATCGATACAACAGTCATGATTGTTCTCCTTCACCTGCGGGAGACAATAGTAACAACGCCAGCAGCGCCGCTCTTTCCAGCGTCTTATCGATGTAAAGAAACTCGCGTTCTGCATGTGCGCCATGGCCGACCGGCCCCAGGCCATCGAGCGTGGCGGTATATTGGCTGGTCGTATTGCCATCGGAACCGCCGCCAGCACGTCCCTGCTTCAGGTCAATGCCCAGCCCTTTTGCCAGGCCCCGGGCTTTGTGCCAAAGGGCGTTGTTGCGTAATGTAAATTCCATTGACGGACGGCCGATGCGCCCTTCAATTGTCAGCCGCACGCCCGGTGTCACTGGTTCAAGGGCTTGAATTTCTTTCTCGATTCGGTCGCCATCGGCCAGTGTTGGCACGCGGACATCTACTACTGCCTGACTGTGTGGCGCGATTACATTCGGCTGCAGTCCGCCGTCGATCGTACCGACGTTGACGGTGATGCCCTTGTCTGCATCGTTCATAGCGAACAAAGATTGAATAACGTGTGATAACTCCAGAATCGCACTGGCGCCACCCTCGGGATCAAGTCCCGCATGCGCGGCTTTTCCGTGCACAGTAATGGTAAAGCGGCCGATGCCTTTGCGTTCGGTCTTTATCATGCCTTCTTCACCCATGGCGGGCTCCAGGACGAAAGCACGCTGAACACACTTCGCCAGCGTGCGCACATAACGTGTCGACGTGCGGCTACCGATCTCTTCATCGGAATTAATGAACACAACAGGTTCCAACGATGTTTCTAATCCGAGATCGCGGATGGTTCTCATGGCGGAAATCATTTGCACAAGTCCGCCTTTCATGTCGAACACACCGGGACCGCGAATGATGTTGTCATCCACCGTAAACGGCCTCTCGGTGACAGTGCCCAACGGCCAGACTGTGTCGTAGTGCCCGAGCAGCAACTGCAATGGCCGGTTTTTCACTCTTTTCACCGGGCGCGCAAACAAATGTTTGTGGCCACCGTGGCCACTTAGCTGCGTAACTTTAAAGCCCAGGTCTCGCAAAGCGTCCGTGAGAACCGACAGTATTAATCGATGTGCTTCCGGGCGCGACGAGGGCGATTCTGCCTCGACCATATGCCGCAAGAGCGTGATCAGCGTCTGCTGCTGATCGCGGATGTGATTTAGGATTTGTCCAGCTTGTCCGGCGTTCATGATGCGCTTACCGCTTCATGCCGGCCGGAAAAGGAAACGCATTGGAACGTTTGATGGTTGCGAATCTCGCCGGCGGCAGATAGGCGAATAGCGGGGCGTCATGAATAAGCTCCTGATCGTCCAGCTCGGTCGAGCGCACGTAATCGGGATCTGCATAAGCCGCGATCACCTCGCCGGTGATCAGGCAATTGTCAGCCAAATCCTTCAATCGTTTTGAAATGCCTGCATTCGAGATACAGGTACGCGTCTTCGATAAACTCGCCATCGATTTCCGTGGCTGGAAACGTGGCGAAACTTTGCAGCACCGTTTTCGGGCCCACCAGACGGTCGTGGTGATGCAGCGAGGCTCGCATACAGAACCTGGGACGGTTTCGGATAGCTGACGGTGAATTCGCCAGTTCTGTTGATATTGGTGTAAGTATGATGAGTCGGACTACAGACGAAGCCGTAGTAGTTCTGCCAGCCCATCGGAAACGCCATGTGTTTCGGCGCGAGATCGAGGGATCCGTCTGCATCCCTGGTGCCTACAAGTACCAGCGGGGCGACCATAAAACAGCGGTCCCAGACCGGCTGGCTGGCATCCAGTTTGACCAGGTTTTCAGGGGTTCGGAGCTTGTTCATCATCAGTCCTGTGGCACGCAAAACGCGTACGAACTATTCTGATTTCAAGCTACTCGCCTGCTCGTGCTACTAGAATACGTAAATGCCGATAAACCCGGAGGGCCAGTGCTTAAGCGGGTTCGCCGTCGCTCAACCGTCTTCGGTAGCCAGTTTTCGACCCAGCTCCAGGGTTACATCCGCGAATTCTTCGACGTCGGAAAAACGCGTGCGCCAGTTGGAAAACGCTGGTCTGAATACTGTACGTGGTCCTATTTTAGATGTGCCAACAAGAAAACGACCGTCCGCCAGCACGGCCTCGCCAAGTTTTTCATTCAGATCGTCCAGTTCTTCGTCACTCAGGTCGCCTGGATTGTAACGAAACGCAACAATATTAAGTTGCGGGTCGTTCATTAATTCAAGCTGTGCGATCCTGTCCACCTGTTCCGCAAAATGCTGCGCGAGATCCAGGCAGTGTTCAACAATTCTCCGCTGGCCCTCGAGCCCGTATGCCTTCAGCGTCGCCCATACGGCGAAGCTTCGTCCGCGGCGCGAACTCTCCGGACCGATGGCACCAAATGTCGGGCGATCGTGATCAAAGTCCGCCAGGTAGTCCGCCGAATAGCGAAAGGCCCGCGCCATCAGGCCGTAATCGCGAACAAAGGCGTAGCCGGAATCGTAAGGAACGTTTAACCACTTGTGCCCGTCGACCGTAACGGAATCTGCTCTTTCGACGCCTTCGACAAAATGTGCGGTGCGCGGCGAGATCCTCGCGAAAAGACCGAATGCGCCATCCACATGTACCCAGCAATTGTGCTGGCGCGCCAGGTCCATCATTTTGTTGACCGGGTCAAATTCACCGGCATTGACTTCACCGGCGTTGATGATCACTAAGGCAGGTTTGCCATCGAGTGCGACCAACGCCTGCTCCATGGCTGCAAGATCAACCCGACCAAAATCGTCGCGGCAAAACTGTTGCACATTCGCCCGGCCGATACCCTGTACGGCCATAACCTTGAGCGTGCTGGCATGGACAAACCCGGAAGTCAGAACCGGCATCTGCGGCATGCCGGAGAGACCGGTTTCGGATACATCAATGCCAAGTTCTTCGCTCCACCACTGACGCGCTGCGGCCAGGCAGACGAAATTGGCCATGGTCGCGCCCGTGACCATCACGCCGGGCCATTTTGCAGGCAGGCCAAACATTTCCTTGAGCCAGTCCAGCGCCTGCGATTCCATTTGTACACCGACCGGCGAGAGCACCCAGGTGTAGGTAACAGCGTCGTAAGCAGTCGCCAGAAGATCAGCGGCCAATGCGGCCGGCGTGCTGCCGCCAATGACAAAATGGAAACATCGGGGACCGCCGGTATTACCGCCCGCTGCCTCGTTAAGTTCAAGCAAACGCTCGATCGTCTCTTCCGCCCCGCAGCCAGTCTCAGGTAAAGGTTCGTAGAAGTCAGCCAGCGCTTCGGCAGATCCTGGGGGCAAAGCGATGCGATCATCGGTGTCGAGAACCACCTTCGGCAGGGACTTGCTTAACTGTTTGATCAGGCCCTTCATCTCCTCGCGAAGATCTTTGCCCAAGTTAGATTCTTTCACTACAACTTAATCCTTATTGCTACCAGGCGCCGTGCTTAGTGCGAGCATTATCTGGCCTGTGTAATAGAACGGCAATCCCCATACATAATGTGGAAACGCGGGCTGCATAAACTGATTCACAGCCACCGATAAATCCGAACAATAGAATAACAACGCGCCGATCGGGATGAGCGTGGGGCCACCATTCCCCTTGGTGCCGAAAGCGGTAATCACCATCAGGCTAATGACCAGCGTGTAAACACGAACCGGAACCAGCATTTCTGCGGAGATCCAGGGTGTCAGCCAGACCATGGCGCCGATGGATACCAACGCAACCGGGATGGCGGCACCTGTCGCCCATCTGATATTCATGCCCCGCGCTGCGAACGCAATGACATAGGCCACGTGGGCGAGCAGAAAAGTAGCTAGTCCGAACAGAAACATCTTTTCTGTCGTGCCGAGCAGGAAGGTGTCACCAAACCAGGACAGTACGAGGCCGACAAACAACAACCTGCCATAGCGACTTTTAATCGCGCCCGAAAAAATCGCGACAGCCAGAAAAGCCGTTGAAGCTAGCAGCTTCGAGGGTATGATTGCGGCCCGGATATCCAGCAAGCTCGACACGACTAAAGCCAAACAGGCGATTGCCGCCAAGCCAATCCAGGGATAGGTGCGTTGCGGAAGCATCAACATATGATACCAGCCCGGACTTTTCATGAATGCGCCGGCGCCCTTGCTTGATCTTTGTCCACACACGAGACTTTCCTCACTCGGGAATACTCACCGGTATTCCGCTCGGTCGGAAAATCTAGTGTGTGGACAAATCTCTGCGCGCTGTGAGGATTGTCGTCAGGCAAGCCGAGGAAGTACTCTTGGGGTGCAATCATCGCCGCGATTCATGAATAGTCCGGGCTAGCATAAAATATCTCAGCTAATCAATTCGGGAAATGATAAGTTTTGCCCCCCATTCCCTAAAAAAACAAGAGCAAATGAAACTATTCAGGTCAGGTGTGATGTTGATGGGGGTCCTGCTATCAGCAGGCGTACTTTATGCTCAGGATTTTTCAGCGTTCGAGTATCGCAACGTAGGGCCATCCAGGGGTGGGCGCGTTACCGCAGTGGCAGGTACCGTTGCGGCCCCGTCTACATTTTATCTTGGCGGGTCCGGTTCCGGCGTCTGGAAAACCGAAGACTACGGTACGACCTGGAATGTTGTATCTGACGGTTTCTTTGAAACACCATCGATCGGCGATATCGCGATAGCGCAAAACGATGCCAACATCGTTTACGTTGGCACAGGCTCGGACGGAATACGCAGTAACGTTATCCCAGGCAAGGGCGTGTACAAATCTGTTGACGCTGGTGCAACCTGGCAGCATGTTGGATTACGCAATACCGGACATATTGGCGCTGTGGAGATCGATCCGACCAATCACAACGTTGTCTGGGTTGCCGCCATCGGCCAGGCCTTCCAGGCGAACGAGGAACGCGGCGTTTATAAAACGGAGGACGGTGGCGAGAGCTGGGATAAAGTTCTCTTCATATCGGATACGGTCGGCTTCACTGATATCGAATTGTTGCCGGGAAACCCGAATGTCGTATTTGCGGCCGCGTGGAAGGTCGAACGCAAGCCCTGGACCATCATTAGTGGCGGCAGCCAGGAAGAGGGTGGTTTGTTCAAGTCAGTCGACGGCGGCAAGTCATGGAGGAAAATAACTGAAGGCTTACCGCAGGGACTGATCGGCGACATGGATATCGCTATTTCTGCCGCGAACTCAAGCGTTGTATATGTGCTGGTTGAGGCGCCGGATGACGCTGGCGGCCTGTACCGATCTGACGACCAGGGACAAACGTTCAAACAGGTCTCTGACGACGAGAACATTCGCAACCGTCCCTTCTACTACGGGAATATCGAAGCTGACCCAACGAATGCGGATGTCGTCTATTCACTGGCCGGCCGATTCGTGAAATCCGTGGACGGCGGTGAAACCTGGGCTCGTGTCTTACCACCGCATGATGACAACCATGACATGTGGATTAACCCGGACAATCCGGATCTTTTTATCCAGGGCAACGATGGTGGCGCTAACATCACGCACAATGGCGGCAAGACGTGGTCGACGCAATTCAATCAACCGACGGTCGAGATCTACCAGGTCGAGGTGGATGACCAATACCCGTACTGGTTGTATGCAGGTCAGCAGGACAACTCCACCACGATTGCGGTACCGAGCATGCCGCCGTTTCGTACCCAGGATGTCGCCGCCTACCTGGTCGACTCAGGTGGCTGTGAAACCGGACCAGGCGTGCCGAAACCGGGTAATCACAATATCGTTTACTCAAACTGCAAAGGCCGCTTTAGCGTCTTCGACAAACGTATTGGAACGGAGAAGGGCTACTACATTGGCGCCACTAATATTTATGGCCACAATCCGCGCGACCTGAAATATCGTTTTCAGCGCGTTGCGCCGATTCATATATCCCCACACGATGCCGACGTCGTTTACATGGGTTCACAATACGTGCACCGAACGACTGACGATGGGCAAACCTGGGAGATAATTTCTCCCGACCTGACAGCCAATGAACCTGACAAGCAAATGATTTCCGGCAGCCCGATTACGAGAGATATTACGGGTGAGGAGTACTACAGTACGATTTACTCCTTACGCGAGTCTCCACTGCAGGCCGGTGTTATCTGGTCCGGCTCGAACGATGGCCCGGTCTATGTGACACAGGACAACGGCGAGTCGTGGCAGAACGTAACGCCGGGCGGACTGCCCTCCGGCGGGCGGGTTGATTCCATTGAGCCATCACCACACGATGCGGCAAAAGCCTATATAGCCGTTCTGCGATATCAACTGGGCGACTGGAAGCCTTATATATACAAGACAGAGAATTTTGGCAGAAGCTGGGATTTACTGACTAATGGCCGCAACGGCATCCCTGCAGATTTGCCGACACGCGTGGTACGTGAAGACCCGGTGAAGGAGGGGCTGCTTTTCGCGGGCACCGACTCCGGCATGTTCGTCTCCCTGGACGATGGCGAGAACTGGCACGAGTTTCAACAAAACCTTGCCGTCACGCCGGTCACCGATATCAAGGTGATTCGTGACGACCTCGCCATTTCGACGATGGGCCGATCGTTCTGGATACTCGACAATATCAGCACCCTGCGCCAGGAAGGCTTTAAGGATGCTGAAGCTGACGCGGTTTTGTTCAGGCCGAAAGATACGATGCGCTACCGGCAGGTCTACAGTCCAGGCGAGAAAGGCAGCGTGCCTGACTTTCCACCACCAGCAGTTGTGATCGATTACTACCTGCCAGAGGACGGCCCGGACGTAATCAACCTGGACATCCTTGATGCAAGAGGCACGCTGGTAAATTCATACAAGAGCGCCATCGAGCAGGCGGATGACGAAACCGCAGCCGAAGTTGTAGAGAACATGGCACTGAGCCAGGTAAGAGTGATCACGGACGAATCACTATCAAGCGACTCCGGCATGAATCGTTTTCGCTGGAACATGAAACACTTCGGCCCCTGGCAGGAAGATGCGGAAGACAGTTTGACTGGCGGCCCGTTGGTGAAACCTGGTGTCTACACTGCAAGACTCACCGTCGGGAGCACCGCTACAGAGCAGACATTCGAGATCCTGGTTGACCCGAGAGTGATCGAACAAGGAACTACGCTTGCCGACATAAGCGAGCAAGTCGATCTCGAACTAGAAATTGTGACATTGCTTTCTGCAGCGAGACGACTTGAAAAGAAACTAAGCGACGAGCAGGAAGTTCTAAAGAGCAACAGCGATGATTTGCCTGATGCCGATTTCCAGCGTTTGACGATGATTGAAAGCACGCTCTCGGAACTCAAAACCGCGGACCTCGTTTATCCACAGCCTATGCTGACAAGTCAGATTTCTTACCTTTACAACATGATCAGCAGGGCAGACCAGGCGCCGGGCAAAGATGCGGAAGATCGCTTCGAAGAATTGAGCGCGAAGTTCAGGTCATTATCGACCAGTATCAATAGCGGCCAGTAATTCAGAGCTGCAAAGATCTCGACACTCGCCCGTGCCGATAGAAATCCGATCACGAGGATCCAGCAAACGCATCTATCGTACGGCGGGCTCCTACAGTTACTAATTAGAATTGTAGGAGCCCGCCCAGCGGGCGAGTGTCGAGATCACAGGGATTACACAAAACCGGGGTCGAACCGAGGTGTATCTATTGCAGCAAACGACGGATAATTTTTCCTGGCCGATTTTCGGTTGCTGCACCATCAGAGTAGATCATTTCACCGGAGACCCAAACCAAAGCAATTCCTTCCGACAACATGTCCGGCTCTAATGGCGTCGCTCGGTCGATCACCGTTTCAGGATCGAACAACACAAGGTCCGCGACTGCGCCCTGGCGAATTAATCCTCGATCTGTGAAGCCCATATGCGCTGCACTCAGGCCGGTCATCTTGTGTATTGCTGTTTCAAGCGGCATCAGCTCTTGTTCACGCACGTAACGACCGAGAACTCGGGGAAACGAGCCCGTACCACGTGGATGCAGATCGGTGAGGCTACCGTCGGTGCATATGTTTGTTTCCGGCCAGGACATAAGTTGGCCAATGTCGGCTTCGACCATGCTTGTGCCGATCATCGCTTCCGTACGCTCGCCGGTTTCCTCCCTCATCCGTTCTGCTTCCTCGGCGAGTTGCGTGAATGCCGTTACCGTATCTATTTCACGTAAAGCTGCAATTTCGGTCAGGGTCTTGCCGACATACTCCGGTTGCGGATCGAATTTGGTCATCCAGAAACCATCCGGCGGCGCGATCTGGTCAAGAACTTCGGCAATCGCCTCACGATCGGTGTAATCACGTTCCGGCAGTAACACCATCATCGTCGATTGCCAGTACTCGTAGGGATAGATGTCAGCTGTAATCTGCACACCATCAGCGCGCGCTGCATCCAGTTTCGCAAGAGTCTCGTCGGCGCTGCCCCACAGGCGTTTCATGGCCAGTTTCATATGCGAAATCTGCACCGGCATGCCGGTCTCACGACCAATCAGGATAATCTCGTCAATTGCGTCTTCGAACCAGCGGTCTTCACTGCGTATGTGGCTGATGTATCGGCCACCGACGGCGGCGGCCACCCTGGCCAGAGTAAGCACCTCTTCAGTTTCAGAATATATGCCCGGGTCATACTCCAGCCCTGATGCGAGGCCAAGAGCACCGCTCTTCAGTTCAGTCTGCAGAATTTTGGTCATGTAATCGACTTCGTCGTCAGTCGCTACGCGTTGAAAGTCCTCCCCAAGCACCTCAGTTCTGATGGTGTTGTGTCCAACGTAGGACGCGAAATTCAGAGTGGCCGGATTTTCCTCGAGTTTGGAGAAAAAATCGGCGAGCGGATAGGGTGAATCACCATCCTGGCCAATTACGACAGTTGTAATTCCCTGGCTGATAGCAGCGAGTGCATCCGGGTGCTCGAAGATAGCGCTATCGGCGTGACTGTGGGTATCGATAAATCCGGGGGCGAGGGTCTGTCCCGCTGCATCGACTACTGTCTCTCCTGCACACGGAGTCAGCTCGCCAATGTCTGCGATCAATCCGTCGTTAATACGCACGTTGGCGCTAAATCCAGGCGCGCCTGAGCCATCAATGACGATGGCATTGGTTATCAGGAAACCCGGTGGATCATTGCGACATACGGTCGCATCCTCTTCTGCGCAGCCGAACAGTGTCGCAGCTATCAACAAGGTAAAAAATTGCACTCTGAATTTCATAAATACACTTTTCTCTAATCGTCGCCGTCATCGACTTCAAACTGGCCGGTGAGACGTCGCCACACATGTGACCAGCTTAAACCTACCGCGAGCAGCGCGGCAAGACAAATCAACCCGACCCAGCTGGCAGACGTTACGGTGTCAACGTTGAGCACGCCGACATCGACGAGCAGCCAGACCACGCCGCCGAGGAGGGAGCCACCGAGGATAAGCCCGAGAACACCCAAAGATCTTTGTGTTGCCGCGAGTAATATTACCCAGCCGATCAACAGGATGACGCCAGTAACAAAATGTTCGGGGCCAAGTGCTTCCGCTTCCTGGCCGGTGACTAGCCAGGCTACGTATGAATAGTGTGTCGGGTTGTAGGTAATTAGTACCAGTATCAGAGTCGCGGCAAATCGCCAGGCAAAACTATAAAAATTGAATTCTCTGGAAGGCCGGCCGGAGCCTGAGGTTTTCTTCCTGGATTTCTTTTTGTCCGATTTCTGCTTGCCCACTTTTTTCAGGCCGCCTCTTCAGTGCGCGCTTCTGCAATTCGTTGCTGGACCGCGTCGAAAAGACTTTCACGAAAACCGAGAATCTTGAAAACTTCTACTACCGTGAAAAACGGCGCTGCCAGATTCGCCTGCACCGGATGCTTGAGAATAACGGGAACCGATTTCTCGACGGCGTGACCGACAAATTGTGCAACGTAGCCACCGAAAAATGCACCGGCAGCAACGCTCGCTGAAGTGGCCAATGGCTCGTTGCCGATCGTCGTTGCGAAAAAAGCGATTGGGATGGCATAGAGCAGGAAAACCACGCTAAACAGCTTGTCCAGCGACCAGTAGAACACAAACATAAACGCCGCGGCGACGTAGGCGAGATTGATGGCCAACCCGAAAAAATCTGTGCTGGCCCAGCTAAGCGGAATAAAAACACCAAGCATAATCGTGGGAATGCCAATCAGGTGTACGGCAATATTGAATGGATGCTGATGTGCTGCGGCGTAGCCGACCAGCATGTCCATCATGCGGGAATTGGTATTCATTGTATAAATCGCTAATTCAGGATATTGCGAAAGGTGAAACTTACCATGAGATCGAATTACGTTCCTTTTTCCCGTGGTTGCTTAATTCATCGGGTGGCTGCGTTATCATCAGTGACCGAATCTGCCAGCAGAGAATTTCCCATGCAGTTTACTCCGTTCGATCTTGAATACACCCAGTCTGTTTGGGAGCAGAAGGTTGATTTCAACCTGACTGAAAGCGGCGTTCATCCTATCAGGCTGGACGAGCTGTTAGGCGATGACAGCGACAAGCTCTCCGAGATGCTGGCGACAGAGATCAACTATCCGCATGTCAATGGGGATCCGGAGCTGCGACAAAACATCGCGAATCTCTACAACGGCGCCGGCGTCGAGAATGTCCTGGTGACAGTGGGTGCTGCTGAGGCAAACAACATCGTCATGCAGACGATAATGGAGCCCGGCGACGAACTGGTTACGCAATCGCCGACGTACAAGCAGATCTGGGGACTTGCTTTGAATGCTGGCCATATGGTCAGGCCATTTCATATGCTGTCAGACAATGGCTGGGCTCTGGACATTGATGACCTCAATGCCCAGGTAAGCGATAAAACACGAATCATTGCCGTTTGTAACCCAAACAACCCCACCGGCTATATCCTGACTGATGACGAGATGGATGCGGTCGTTGCTGCAGCTGACAGTGTTGGTGCGTGGATTTTGGCAGATGAGGTATATCGCGGCGCCGAGCGCTTGCGAGAAGAGGAAACGGCGTCATTTTTCGGCCGCTATGACAAGGTTCTGGCACTTGGCAGTATGAGCAAGGCCTACGGGCTGCCGGGCTTGCGTGTTGGCTGGGTGGTTGGTCCTCCGGATACTATTGAAGACATCTGGCGCCGGCACGAGTACACCACTATTACTGCGAGCATGCTGAGTAACCTGTTGGCCACTTACGCGTTGTCGGGTGATGTCAGACCACGCTTGCTGCAGCGCACGCGTGAATACATACGCAAAGGATTCCCCGTACTCGAAGCCTGGATGAACAAGCAGGACGGCTTGTTCAGTTACACGCCGTCGCAGGCATCCGCAGTGACCTTCATTCGTTATCACCTAAACATTAATTCTACCGAGCTGATGGAAAAACTTTGCCGCGATGCGAGCGTCTTTGTCGGCGCTGGCGACTCATTCGGAATGGATCATCATATTCGTATTGCATTTGGCCAGGACAAGGCGGTACTCGATGAGGCATTTAGCCGCATAGAAAAGACGCTGCAAACATTAGCCTGATGAAGATAATCACGCTTGAGCAAATCAAGGCGGCATTACCCTCAGTTGATCTGATGGGTGAAATTGAGGCTGGATTTGTTGCCTACAGTAAAGGCAAGGCAGTAGTGCCTCCCGTCGGTGAGCTGGTGCTGACCAATCCGCCTGGCGAGGTACATATCAAATATGGTTATCTGAGCGATGATGATTACTACGTGATAAAGATAGCCTCAGGGTTTTATGAGAATCCGAAACTGAACCTGCCCTCGAGCAACGGGCTCATGCTGCTCTTCGGTCAGAAAACAGGCGAATTGGTCGCAGTTTTGCTCGACGAAGGCTATTTGACCGATATCCGTACTGCTGTGGCCGGAGCGATAGCAGCAAAATACCTGGCGCCCGCCAACGTCGAGAGGATTGGCATTGTCGGAACGGGGATGCAGGCGAAACTGCAGCTTGAGTACCTCGCGCCGGTGACTGACTGTCGCGATGTACTGGTGTGGGGGCGCGATGAGAAAAAACTCGCTACTTACCAGTCAGCGATGGCGAAGCAAGGTTTCAATGTGACAGCAACAACAGAAGCAGGTGATGTACTGCAGTCGTGCAACCTCATCGTCACCACAACGCCTGCGGAATCACCCATTCTTCATTGGGCAGACGATATTCAGCATGGCGTGCACATTACAGCGATGGGGTCGGATACCGAGAGCAAGCAGGAGCTTGATGCAATGCTGCTGCGAAATGCCGACCTGGTTGTCGGCGATAGTATTTCACAATGTCTCGAACGCGGCGAGATTCATCGGGCGCTTAAGGTCGATGCAATTATTGACAAGAATATTGTGGAACTCGGCAACATTATTTCGGGGGACGCTGTCGGGCGAACGTCGGATGATCAGATTACGATTGCAGATTTGACCGGCGTTGCGGTACAGGATATTCAGATTACGAAAGCTGTATTCAGCGCTCTTGATTCAGGCAACTAAATAAATCTACGTTGTACCGCCAGACTACAGCTACCTCTTTTGCTGGGAGCGGCTAGTCTAAACCACCGTGCCTTGCTGTAGTGCATAGATGCACATAAGAATTAAGACGCCGCGAATGGCCTGGCAGCAGGACAAGGCCATTCGCGGCGTCTTAGCTCCTGTACATCGTTATGCGCTGGGATATATGCGCATCCATTGAGACAGCCGCTCCTACAGTAGGTCTGTTCTTTTTATTCGTATCGCAGGGCTAGCACCGGCCGTGCCGCCGCCGCCCGACTTGCCTGCAGTGCAATCGTCAACCATGCCACCGCCAATGCTGCTACCGCGCTGGCAACAAACAGCCAGGCCCAATCCGCCAGTGGCGCTTTGTACACGAAACGGTTCAGCCACTGAGCCATGAAATAATAAGCGACTGGCCAGGCGATAATGTTCGCGAACAGCACCAGCTTCGTGAAATCGGCAGTCAGCAACAACACGATATCCTTAACCGAAGCCCCCATGACTTTACGGATGCCGATTTCCTTGGTACGTCGTTCGGTAGTGAATGACGCGAGGCCAAAGAGTCCCAGCGTGGCTACAAAAATTGCAAATGCCGAGAAGACACCGAACATCTGCGCCTGCCGCGCTTCTCCCCGATAGAGAGCATCAAAGCGGTCATCCAGAAATTCCCAGGATGCGGGCTGGTTCGGTGCCAGACGATTCCAGACAGTCTCGAAATGTTCGATCGCTTCACGATGATCGCCGGCAGCCAGCTTGATTGAAATATGTCTCATGCCCCCGTTCTGGTTCGGTTCGGTGTAAACGGTGGATTTCATTTCATTGTGCAACGAAGAAAAGTGAATATCAGGAATCACACCCACAACTTCACGATCGAGAAACATGGTAAGTTCGCGGCTCTGCGGCTGCCGAATAATCTTGCCGATCGCCTCTTCGGGCGTCCAGCCAAAACGGCGCGCCCCGGACAGGTTCAAAATCGCTGCGCCTTTGACAACCGGATTCTCCTCGCTGGGTTCATCGATACGCATTTCGTTTTGCCTGAAAGGACGCCCGGCGAGTAACTCTACGTCATAATGCTCGAACCACTGGTAGTCGACTCTGATTATAGAAAGAGCCTGCATCGTATCCATTGAAATCTGCACGCCTTCAGCTACGTAACCGTTGCCATCATTATTCTGCATTCCTGGCACTCGCGACGAATAAACCACCGACAGAATGTCCGGATGAGATTCGAGTTCCACCTTCATTGGTTCATAGGTATCCCACAGACCGGAGAAGTACGGCAGGGAGGTAACCATGTTGCGCGATTTGTCGTAACCGAGATCGATGTTGCGGGCGTATTCCATCTGCGCCATGACGACACCGGTTGCAATAAGGAGTGCAATAGATGTTGCGAACTGAAAGACGACGAGCGTTTTACGCAATAGCGCGGAGCCTGTTCCCGAGGCAGGCCCCTTGAGAACCTCAACCGGGCGGAACTTCGATAAATAGAACGCCGGGTAACTGCCGGCAAACAGGCCGACTATTACGGTGCCGAGCAGAAGTATCACAAGCGATTTTGGGTCCGCCATAGAAAAGCTGAGCGGTTTCTCCAGAAAAGCTGCGAATACCGGCAGTATCAGTTCGACCAGCGCTACAGCGAGCAACATGGCGAATGCAGTCAACATGATCGATTCGCCCATGAACTGGGCAATGAGTTGGCTGCGCTTCGCGCCAACGACCTTGCGTACGCCAACTTCCTTGGCACGCTGTGTCGAGCGCGCTGTGGTCAGATTCATGAAGTTGATGCAGGCGATCAGCAATACGACCAGGGCAACGGCAGAGAATGTATACACCACGGCAATGCTGCCGTTTGCCCGCCACTCGCCACTCCTGTTGGAGGTTAGGTGGATGTCTGGCAATAGCTGGAGATTTAGCGCCGACCTACTTGGCGCATCCTCGTCCCAGTGCTTGATCAGAAAATCCTCGAATCGCGATTCCAGGTCATCAGGGTTGTAACCCTGCGGAAGCCGCAGGTAGGTGTAATAATTGTTGCTGCCCCATTCCTCCAGCTCATCCGGTCCCATCATGAGTGGCACGGCCGCCATTGAGCCGATTAACTCCAGAGACATATGCGTGTTGTCCGGAAGGTCCTCAATGACTGCGGTGACGGTAACGTCAATCTGATCCATCAGGTTCAGTGTTTGCCCAATCGGATCCTCATTACCGAAGTAGCGATTCGCCGCGCGCCGCGTCAGGACGATGTCGGTGGGTCTGGCTAGTGCTGTCCCGGCGTCACCGCTCACAAAGGTGAGGTTGAAGAATTCAAACACGTTTGGATCAGCGATAACCATATTTTCTTCGAGTATTCGCAAATCGCCGCGAGACAAAGCGCGCGATCCGGTCACCAGAATCCTGGTGATATCTTCAATCTCCGGGAAGTCCTGCTTTAACAGCGGTGCGACCGGTGGTGCTACGGCAGCAAGTCGCAGGTTGTTACCGAAGAAATCCCGCGTGACACGGTAAGTACGATCCGCGTTGTCCCAGTGCTTGTCAAAAGACACCTCGTAACGAACGAATATCGTGATGATGATGCAACATGCCAGGCCGATCGCAAGGCCGATAATATTGATCGCGCTGAACAGCGGATTCCCTGTGATATTGCGCCAGGCTATTTTCAAATAATTCCTAAGCATGACGGGCCTCACTTGCATGCTGCATGCCAACAACGTTTTCTGAAAGTACGCGCCCGTCCAGCATTTGCACTATGCGGCTGGCGTGTTCGGCATGGCCCTGATCATGGGTGACCATGATGATGGTGGTGCCGTCGCCGTTAAGCTGATTCAGGAGATCAAGAACCTCCTCGCCGTTGACTGTGTCGAGATTACCAGTCGGTTCATCTGCGAGAATCAGTTTCGGCTTCGTAATCACCGCTCGTGCTACCGCAACTCGCTGCTGCTGTCCGCCGGAAAGCTGCTGCGGTCTGTGGTCGGATCGATGTGCGATACCCATCCGCTCCAGTACTGCCTGGACTCTGTCCTGTCGTTCTTTGATGCCCACTTTTTGGTAAAGCAGCGGCAGCATGACGTTGTCGGCAACCGAGAGTTCGTCTACAAGATTGAAACTCTGGAATATGAAGCCAATGTTGTGTTTGCGAATATCCGCGAGCTGGCTTTCGGCATATCCGGCAACATCCTCGCCGTTGAATGCATAGCGACCGGAGTCCGGTGAGTCGAGCATGCCGAGTACGTTTAACAATGTAGACTTGCCGCAGCCGGACGGGCCCATGATTGCGATGAACTCGCCCGCCTTGATTTCGAGGTTGATATGGCTCAACGCCGATGTCTCAACGTCAGCTGTTCGGTATACTTTAGTCAGGTCATGTATTTCGATCATTTTCCCACTCCTGTAAATATTCTTTTTATCGATCAATAAACAGTCGATCGACTTCAATAAAGTTTGCATAAGACGAGATGATGACTTCGTCTCCGGGGATCAGGCCCCCTTCGACTTCTATCGTGTTCGGATTACGTCGGCCCAATTGCACAGGGCGGCGTGTGGCGACCTTGCCTTCGGGACCAAGCACGAAAACCCAGGCACCGCCGGTATCATTGAAAAATGGTCCGTTGGTCAATAGCGTTGCTTGCTTCGAGGTATCGCCAAGTACCAGCCTGAGTTGCAGCGTTTGTCCGCGACGAATGTTTGCCGGCGCCTCGCCAATAAAACGCAGATCAACTTCGAACTGGGATGCCTGCACCTCGGGGTAGATCTTGCTGATCTCAAGATCGTAATTGCGACCATCGACTTCAAGTTGCGCCAGTTGACCATTGCGCAAGCGACCCAGGTAGAACTCGTTTACCAGGGAAGTTGCTTTGAAACGATCGATGTCATCAATTTGACCGAGTCGTTCCCCTCTTGATTTCGACTCGCCGATCTCGACGTTCATTGACGTCAAATGGCCGGAGCGTGGTGCGCGGATCAGGAGGTTATCCAGATTGGCGCGAGCCAGACCCAGGTTTCTCTCAAGCTGTTCAACAGAGTTGTTCAGTTGCGCGATCTGCGCAAAGCGGATTTTTTCATCCTGCGCCTGACTTTCCCTGGTCACCCCTCTGCGACTTTGCCAGTAGAGCAACTCGTCGCGACTGTCCTCATATTCGTTTTTCGATATGAACTGGTTGTCTTCCAGTTCCTCGTAGCGGTTAACCAGACGCTGCAGGCGAGTAACCTGGTAGTCGATTTCGATCAGGTCGCTTTTTAGTTTTAGCCGGTTCTGTTCGATCGCCAATTGTGTGTTGCGTAAATTGTTGAGTTGTTCGCTGACCTCCGCTTCCCGAGCTATGACGTCAAGTTGCAGCGAGGTATTTGATAGTTCAATCAACTCCTGCCCTTCCTCGACGAAGCTTCCTTCCTCGACCAGGATTGCCTCAACCCGGCCACCGTCGATTGCGTCGAGATAAACTGTTCGCTCCGGCTCAACACTGGCGCGCAGCGGAATGTAATCCTCGTAAACACCGGTCATTACTTTGGCGGTCCGGATCCGCTGCCCATCGAGCGTGAATGATGTCGATGTGTCGATCGATAAGATGAATATCGTCAGCAGCACGACGGCCGCAGTAACGGCGGCACCAATAAGCAGGGGTTTCCGCGAGCGGGTCTCTATCTTGCGGTCCATGCCGCCCTGGCTCGTATGTGGCTTGTGTGTATCCATACCTCCTGTATAGCAAGGCACGTGCCAACTTCGTGTCCGTTAAAAATCAATGAGTTACGAGAGATCGATCGGTGAATAGTGTCCGATATCGTAATCAAGTGATCGATTTCGGACACCTGTCACTATAAAGTGAGCGTATGAGCCTTAGCGCCACTATTCTTGTTGTAGACGATGACCCGGATGTCCTGACAGCGGCGCGGCTTCTGTTGCGTCAGCATTTCGACAATGTGCTGACATCAGAGAACCCGGAAGAAATTGAGGCGTTGATGACAGGCCAGCGTATCGACGTTTTTCTGGTGGATATGAATTTCGCGATTGGACGGAATTCAGGTGCGGAAGGGCTCAGGTGGCTGGAGCACATTACGCGGCTCGATGCGGATGCCGTGGTTGTGCTGATGACCGCATTCGGCGATCTCAATACTGCGGTTCAGGCGATGCGCGAAGGCGCCGCGGACTTCGTCCTCAAGCCGTGGCAAAACGACAAGCTGGTTGCAACTCTGACGGTTGCCGCAGAACTGCGTAAAACCCGCGCAAGAGTAACGGCCCTTAGTGTTCCACCACCAGCCAGCGACATGATTGCCGGCTCGGCAAAAATGCAGGAAATCCTGAAGATCGTCGCACGCGTGGCACCGACCGATGCCAATGTTCTTATTCGTGGCGAGAACGGTACAGGTAAGGAACTGATTGCACAGGCTTTGCACCGGCAATCCTCCCGCGCCAGCAAAGCATTGGTGACCGTCGACCTGGGCGCTATTGCAGAGAGTCTTTTTGAAAGCGAACTGTTCGGGCATAAGCAGGGCGCGTTCACCGATGCACGTAGCGATCGGGCCGGACGTTTTCAGGCGGCCGACGGGGGCACTTTGTTTCTCGATGAAATTGGCAATCTGCCACCGTCACTGCAGACCAAGTTATTAAGAGTTCTTGAGAGTCGCGAGGTTGTGCCATTGGGCGGAGATCAACCCATACCAATTGACGTGCGACTAATCTCAGCCACCAATCAACCGCTGGATCGCCTGGTTGCAGAAGGCACTTTCCGTGACGACCTTCTTTATCGCATCAATACAATTGAGATTGAATTGCCACCGCTGCGTGAGCGCCTCGATGATTTGCCGGAGTTAGTCGCATATTTCAGCGCTTTGTATGCGCGCAAATATCGATTAGCTGACAAGAAAATCACTGCGAGCGGATTGACCGCGCTGTGTGCGCACCATTGGCCAGGCAACGTAAGAGAACTCTCGCACACGATTGAGCGTGCATTGATCCTCAGCGAGCAGGATGAGCTTGATGAAAGTGACTTTCCATTTGCGCCCGCAGCAGATACTTCGACCTCCCTTGACCTTGAGTCAAATGAGCGCCGTATGGTTATACAGGCGCTCGAACGAGCTGCTGGCAACATATCTCATGCCGCCGAGACACTCGGCATAACGCGCGCTGCACTCTATCGTCGCATAGAGAAATTCGGCCTGTGAAACATCGCTACCGGGCACAGTTTCGCTTCCTGACGATTGTTCAGGTGCTGTTTCTTGTTGCCAGTATTTCTCTGCTTGCGTGGGCGGTTTTCGCGACCGAGCACTTTGCCGTGCCGGCAGTGATCGCGATTGTCGTGTTGTTACAGGTAATCAGTTTGCTGCATTACGTTGAATCGCACGTTGATACTCTTGAAGAATTTTTTGCGGCCGTAAACTACGAAGACTTTACCCGCCGTTTTGTTGAGGATGATGTTGACGTTGAGCTAAAGGGCGCATTCAACAGGATAATTCAAAAATTTCAGAATGCCCGTGCTGAACGAGATGTTCAGGCGGGCTACCTGGAAACTGTGGTCCGACATGTGCCGGTGCCGTTCATTGCTGTGCGCTCTGATGGATCATTAAGCCTTGTCAATAATCCTGCACGCCGCCTGACTGGATTGCCGGCGTTACAACATATTGATCAGCTTGCTGAGCTGGATCCGCAGTTGCCAGCACTAATGCGTGACATCGAGCCGGGACAGCAACAAATGCTGCAAACAAAACTGCGTGAGGTACCAGTCGAGTTGCGCATTTCCGTTGCCGAGATTCGAATGGCTGGTGACGTCGAGCGACTCTACTCGATTGAAAACCTCTCCGGAGAGTTGACAGCACGCGAAGCCAGCGCCTGGCGTAACCTGATCCGGGTACTGACCCACGAAATCATGAATACGCTGACGCCGGTAACGTCTCTGGCGCAAACGACAACTACGATGCTGGATAATCCCGCAGCGACAGAGGACATCCGCGAAGCGGTTACTACTATTGCCAGGCGTAGCGAAGGCTTAATGAAATTCGTCGCTCGTTACCGTGAGTTACTGAAGGTGCCACAGCCGGATATTGGCTCTGTATCAGTGATCGATGCGTTGCAGGGTGTTAGCACATTGTTGGGGGATGAACTGGAGGCTCTCAATTTCACGATTGACGTCGTGCCACCCTCACTCGAAGTACAGGCGGATTCGCAATTACTGGATCAGGTGCTTCTGAACCTGGTCCGCAACGCAATCGATGCAATGCAGGAAACGGAATCGCCGTTACTCGAACTGGGTGCCCGGCTGGACTATGGTCGGGTCGTTATAAAAGTGACTGACAATGGTTGCGGAATTGCCGATGAGTCAATTGAGCAGATATTTGTGCCGTTTTTCACGACAAAACGCGATGGCAGCGGTATTGGCCTTAGTCTTAGTCGACAGATCATGACGGCACACGGCGGTGATATTGTTGTGAATAGCGATACTGGTGGCACCACCGTCAGCCTTGTTTTCAGAGCGTAGTATGGGCTGATAATGACTAAAAATACTCTCGCAAGTGGATTGATCATATTGGTCGCTTTCGTCGTGCTGGCGAACAATGCATCGGCGGATCTGCTTTTCGAGAGTAGTGATGTGCTCAATGTGACCATTGAAGCGCCGATGCGACAATTGATTAAGAAAATGGAGCGCAAGCCGGAGTTTGATGCTGTGCTTCGTTACCAGGATGAATCCGGAAACGAACAGATATTGCCGGTGAAACTGGCGACTCGCGGAAATTCGCGACTTGAAGCCTGTGAATTTCCACCGCTACGCTTGATTATCGATGCCGGGCAGGCCGGCGGCACTTTGTTCGCGGGTCAGCACAAGCTCAAGATGGTTACACAGTGTGCAAGGAGCAGTTATGGCAAAGACTGGCTGCTTTTGGAGCTTGGTATTTATCGCGCCTATAACGTCATAACGGATTATTCGTATCGGGTGCGCGAACTGCGGGTCACCTACAGGGATGGCGAGTCACAGCGCTGGGAGCGGATTCAGCCGGCTTTCATTATCGAAGCAACCGGCGAGGTTGCCCGGCGCCTGCAACGCAATTCGATCCGGCCACCCAGTGTCAAAGTTGAACAATACTCTGCTGTGGAATCTGCCAACAACCTGCTGTTTCAATACCTGATTGGTAATACAGATTTTGCCATCAAGCGTGGTCCGTCAGGCGAGGGTTGCTGTCACAACGGACGGGTACTGGTGATTCCGGGTACGCAGAATGACTGGGTCGTATTGCCCTATGATTTCGATCAGGCCGGTCTGATCAATACCAAATATGCCTTGCCGAGCAAGCAGTTTTCGATAAGCAGGGTTACTACACGTTTGTATCGGGGGTTTTGTTCGCACAATGATGCACTCAAGAACGCCATCATTTTGTTTAATCAGCGTCGCGAAGAGATCACCACTGCACTGATATCGCCAGAGCTCAAGAGAAGAAAGCTTGAGCGAACACATAAGTATGTTGACGACTTTTACGAAATTATCAACGACCCGGGAAAAACTTCATGAGCAGATACTGAACAAATGCCGGGGGCCCCAGGTCTGCTTCAGTACGCAAGACAAATACGTCGTCTGCACAATGATCATGAATGGCCAGAACACGGCAGTTGCTTTTTGCAGGAGATATACCAGCGAACGACAGCAAACTGTCTCCAGGATGATTGATTCAGGATAGAATGGTCCAGGGTTCACATGATGCTTAGCCTAGAATTGGAGTACACCGGATGATCAAGCACATCAAACGTATTGCTGCCGCCCTGGTCCTGGTTGTTAGCTGTACCACCGCCAGCGGCGAAAGATTGATCGCCGAACTTAATGGCAGCGGCAATCAAACGACCGCGACATTTACTGTAACTGCCCCATGGATTCTGGATTGGCGCATTAACAGCGAGTATGACAGGATGGTTTCGTTCGATCTGGACCTCCTGGACGGCAACACCGGCGTGCTCAAGGGCAGTGTGGTGGTCAGAAAAGCTCTTGGCAGAGGACTTGAAGATGGCGTCCGACTTTTCAATGAGAGCGGAAAGTTTCGCTTTCCGGGTAAACGGTTCTCTGGTCCAGTGGTACCTCAAGGTCAAACAATTAACACCGGCAGAAGCCGAGCTTTATACGCCCCGGTAGTAACGCCAGACGCAATTGCTGTATTCCGGATCGAATTGATTCGGGGTATGCTTTCACAACACAGGGACTGGTCGAAGTTCCGGGCTCCGTAAAATAATAA
>PVMK01119512.1_pt1 | contig 74324 bp, 66 predicted proteins | sample 1853481 | NCBI WGS metagenome assembly PVMK01 (sample SAMN08533507, study PRJNA380276) | Marine sediment metagenome, whole genome shotgun sequencing project.
GGAGAGACTCGAACTCTCACTCTGTTTCCAGAACCGGATTTTGAATCCGGCGCGTCTACCAGTTCCGCCACTTCGGCACGAGGTGATTTTCTTTCGAAGGCGCAAAGTATAGCTCCGCCAGATCATCTGAACCAGCGGTTTTGGGCCCAGTTTTCATGATTTGTGACTTATACTGCCGCTTCGCCATATTCAGAGTAATTTCATGGTCTATGTGACGGTTGTTACAGGCTACGTGCTGGTTCTATTGGGCATCAGTGTCTACAAGAGCCGCAGGGTTGAATCAGCGGACGATTTCATGGTGGCGGGACGCAGCGTCCCTGTCTACATGCTGGTTTCAACCCTGGTCTGTACCTGGGTTGGGTCAGGCAGCCTGTTTGGCACAGCAGGCCTGACTTTTCGCACGGGCATATCAGTAATCTGGTTTTCAGCCGGTGCGTGGATCGGAATTCTGGTTATCTACCTGATTGCTGCACGCGTGCGCCGGATCGCACAGTACACCCTGACCGACTTGCTGGAACAGCGCTACAACCGCCTGGCAAAAATATTGGGCACCGTGACCATCATTATTGCCTACATGGTCATCGCCGGTTACCAGTTCAAAGGAGGGGGACGCTTCATCGCCATTCTTTCGCAAGGTTCGATCAGCCCCGAAACAGGGATGCTCTTCGCTGCTGCACTGATCATTGGTTTTACCGTGCTCGCCGGCATGGTGTCGATCGTGTCAATTGATATATTCAATGGATCGATCATGCTGATCGCAATGATCATCACGCTGCCGTTTGCGGTTGCTGCTCATGGTGGGCTGACGGAGGTTATCTCGACTATTCAATTGGCGGCGCCATCGCATCTGTCCTTGTTCGGCGGTCACGACTTTTTTTGGGTGATGGGCATCACGCTGCCCACTTTTCTGTTATTGCTGAGCGAAAGCAGTATCTATCAGAAATTTTCCTCGGCGAAAGATGAAAAAAGTGCAAGGCAGGCCGTTTTGGGCATGTTTTTCGGCGTTATCCTGGTCGAAGTGTTGATGATCGGTGTTGCATTGGTGGGCTTCGCGATCTACGCAGACGACCCACGCTTTTTTCTGGCCGACGGCAGTCTGAACAGGGCGATGGCAGAGGAAATTATTCTGCGGATTGGTTATGAACAATTGCCCACTGCAATTGGAGCCTTGCTATTGTCTGCAGGCGCGGCAATTTTGATTTCCACCGGCAATACGTTTTTGATTGTTACCTCGACCAACGTCACACGGGATATTTTCCAGGCGTATTTTTTCCGCAACGCAAGCCCGTCGCAGATTGTCTGGATTCAACGAAGTTGCATCATTGTTATCGGATTGCTGGCCTTTCTGCTGATGAGCCAGTTTGAGACGATCCTGGAAATGGCGCTGGTATCCTATACGATGATTGGCGCTTCCCTGGCGCCGGCCCTTATGGCCGCTTTTTTCTGGAAACGGGTGACTCGGGCCGGTGGTGTAGCATCCATAGCTGCAGGCATGTTGACGGTGATCGGCATCGTCATATTGAACAATGTTTTCAAACACACCCCTGAAGGAGCACAGTTGCTTGGCCTGTCTTTCCCAATAGATTCTGATTACATAGCGCTTCCAGCTGTGATTGTCTCCGTTACCTCACTGATTGTGGTCAGCCTTTTGACGCGCCGTCCTGAACAACAAGACTGGGAGGAATTTATAGAATCGTAAGTAAGCCGCGGATTAATCGATGTCCTTGATGTATCCCTTGACTGCCGGGCAGAATCGCTCGTAATCGACCAAGAATGAATCGTGGCCCTGGATAGACGGCAGCATCTCCAGCTGGCAATCAATACCATGGCTGTTAAACATTTCGCAAATTTCTTTTTGCTGGTGCGGTGGCCACAGGGAGTCGGATTCCACACCGATCACCCTGGCGGAATCCAACTGGATGTCGGCAAAAGCTGCTTTCATATCCTCGTATCCTTCGCTGATGTCATACCAGTCCATCGCACGTGACAGGTAAAGGTAGCAGCAAGGGTCGAAATTCCGGATGAATTTTCTGGCGGCTGACTCGAGATAGGACTCCACCGCGAAATGCATGCCAAAAAGCCGTTCGTTGTAGCGGTTCTGCAGTTTTCTTCCGAAACGCACCCGCCATTCGGGTTCAGAGCGGTAGGAGATCATGCCGAGCTTGCGGGCCAGCCGCATACCGGTTTCCGGCCACAGCGCATTGGTGTACTCGCCATCATTCCAATGCGGGTCACGCACAATCATTTCACGCTGCAATGAGCGTAATGCAATGGCGAACGGCTCAGCGCGGGCCGAGGTGGAAATGGCCAGGAAATGACGTGTCACGGCGGGTATCTGTTTCATCAGCGCAAAGCAACTCATACCCCCCATTGAAGGGCCGACCAGGGTCCTTAACTGTTCGATCCCAAGACTTCGAAGCACCAACTGTGCAGACGCTGCGATATCCTGGATCATCAGGTCGGGAAATGAAAGACCGTATTGTTTGCCGGATTTCGGGTTGATGCTGGCCGGGCCGGTTGACCCTTTGCAGCTTCCGATTGAATTGACACAAATGACAAAATTGCGCTCAGTATCGATGGGTTTGCCTGACCCGATCATGGGTTCCCACCAGCCTTCCCTGGGATCTTTTTCGCTGCTGGCAGCATGGGCGTCCGGGGACAGGCCGGTCAGGATTAACACCGCGTTTGAACGCTCACTATTGAGTGTGCCCCAGGTCTCGTAAGCCACGTCCACACTGGAGATTTGGCCGCCACTGGCAAAACGGAAGGGCTCCTCGACATGCAGGTACCAGGTTGCGCCTTGCTGCGTGGTTTTGCTTTGCACTGACCGGCTCATGGTGGGTAATGATACATTGTGAGGCATGCGAACGCCGCCAAACAATTCAAGCAAGGTGCAAAGCACGCAGCAAGGCGTGCACCCTCGTCTTGAACCCCTGTTGACCCGGCACCTTTCCAGTGAATGGTCACAGCCTTTGCATATACCTTCCGTGCAGGCTTTCGAAGCGTTGGAGCCACTTATTCAGGGTAGGCGAGACAGAGTTATTCTCGACTCAGGCTGTGGTACAGGTGAGAGCACCCGGCTGTTGGCGCAGGCTATGCCGGACTGTTTGGTGGTGGGTGTCGACAAATCTTCTGAGCGCTTGTTGCGCACCGGCGCAAGATCGTTTCCTCACCGTGAAGGGAACGCAGTCTGGCTGCGCGCCGATCTCACCACGTTCTGGCGCCTGGCTTTGCAGGCAGGTTGGCGCTTGCACCGCCACTACATCCTGTACCCAAATCCCTGGCCCAAACCCGGTGCTTTACAACGCCGCTGGCATGCCCACCCGGTATTTCCTGACCTGATCCGGCTTGGTGGTCTACTGGAAATGCGCTGCAACTGGGAACCTTATGCGCTGGAATTTGCCGCTGCAGTGAATCGCGTGCTCGAAATGAATATCAAGCCGGGCACGCCGGAAAAATTGCTGCCGGTGAGTCCGTTCGAGCGCAAGTACCGCAACAGCGGACACCGGATTTATTCGGTTGTCGTTTCTTGTGATTCCAGGCGGGTGAAGTGATCGACCCCGGTCAGGCTGTTGTAGATAAAGATCACCAATTGCTCCGGCGTGATCCAGACATTACCCAGAATTTCATCCCATTCGGCTGTGGGTTTGGCCGCGATCGCCTGTTCCAGGCTCATGCCCTGGTCGATCAGCGCCGCTACGTTGTCACGGGCCTTGCTTAGAAAGGCGTGGTATTCCCGCAGGCCGTTGAGGTCACTCATCGGTCCGTGGCCGGCGATGACGTGGGTGTCGGGGTTTGCGAAGGTCATGCCCAATTCCACCGCTGCGATCATGCCCTGGATGCTGCCCCCGCCGTCCAGATCAATGAAAGGATAGAGTCCATTGAAGAAAATATCCCCCATGTGGAGCACATTGCTTTGCGGAAAGTGGACGATGCTGTCACCGTCCGTGTGGCCGCGTGGTACGTGTATTACCTTCACCGCTTCGCCGTTCAGGTGCAGCGTGACCTGGTCGTTGAAGGTAACCACGGGCAGTGAATCTTTTGGCCATGCCGGCGTGGTTTCATTCCAGAAGTTGTTGAACTGGTCGCTTGTCATCCGCACGCGGATATTGTCATGCGCGATGATGACCGATCCGCTACTGCCGAGCGTTTCGTTTCCGCCGACGTGATCACCGTGGTAATGGGTGTTGATCACGAAGCGGATGGGCTGTTCGCTCACTTTTCTGATATTAGCCAGAAGTTGATCGGTCAGTGGTTTTATCTGATCATCGATAATGAACACGCCATCTTCTCCGGAAGATACGGCGATGTTGCCGCCCCTTCCCTTGATCATGGTCACCGTGGCTGACAAAGGCGTGGCTATGTATTCGACTTCCTGCTCCTGCGCATAGGATACGGGGGCAAGAAAAAAGGTCAGCGCCGTGAGGGCGGTGGTAAGGAATGGGCGAAACCGGGATTGCTGCATTTTAACCTCCAGATGACTGGAGGTCATTCTAACCGCTGATTGATGGTCAACTCCATAGCCTGCGTAGAACCCAACTCAACGGTAACCGGTGCACTTTGCCAGTCTCCACTCGCCGCGTTCGGTGCGCCGGTCAGAGATATTCTCGCCTGCAACTGGAGCTGGCTTTCTGACGAAATCTGGCGCTCCTGAAGCATGCTGTCCTGGTCAGTGACGGTGATTTCAAGCGGGAATTCCGGGTTGCTTATCCGTCGAACACCCAGCGGAGGTCCCATAGCAGGCCCGGGAGAGCGAATTATCACGTACAGCACACTCTGGGCCGGGATCGCCGCCTGCCCGGAATCATCCACATTTACTGATATCCTGATCCCCTGCCAGGCTCCTTCGTTCTCCCCGACAGCTTGTGTAGCCGACGCGATTGGTGTTTCCTCTGCGACCATACCCAGCCGTCCCTGCACCTCGCTGATCTGCGACTGCACCGATTGCGCAGCAGAACTTCCGGGCTCGAGTTGTTCCAGCAGGGATTCCCAATAGCTGATTGCAAATGCGTATTCACCGGCCTGTGAAGATGCGATCCCCAGCAACCACAAGGCCTTCTGCATGCCCGGTTGCTGGTCCAGAACCTGTTTCAGGCTGGCGACCATTTCATCACTCAAGCGGCCATCGGGAGAGAGAAAAATACGGGCTTCAACCAGGTCGACAATGATCTGCGGATTGTTCGGTGATATCTGGTTTGCCGTTTCAAGAGCTTCAGCTGCCTCCTCAAACCGTTGCGTGGCCTTGAGAGTGCGGGCCAACAACATCCAGCCCTCAAGGTCTTGCGGACTTTCGGTCAGCCTGCCGCGTAAGCCAGCGATCATCGCATCTATTTCCTGGGACTCAGGCGAATGGGCCTCGTTCGTGTCAGCCACGCGGGATGGTGGTGGCCGTAAATCGATGGCATCCGGAGTGCCAATTTCGTTGTAGATCCATAACGCCGAGGCTGGCAGAAGGAACACCATGGCCAGGGCGAGTGGCTGCCACATCGATTTGACGCGCAATAATGGAAATAAAGCGATCAGAGCGGCTGCAAAAAGCACCGCCGCAGCGATAGCCCAGAACATTAGTTAGTTCCCTCTCGCATTTGGTCAGCGAGTTTGCGGTTGCGATTGCGTACGGTAAAAAACACGGTGATTGCTCCTATGCCCAGCAGCGCTCCGGGGAAAAGCCAGAGGGCCAGCGTGTTTCCACTCATCGCGGGACGGTACAGGACAAAATCTCCGTAGCGGTCAACCAGGAAAGTCTTGATTTGTTCGTTGCTCTGGCCGGCCATCATCATTTCGTAAATTTCTTCCCGCAGGTCGTGGGCCAGGGGCGCATCGGAATCAGCGAGGTTCTGGTTCTGGCAGACCAGGCAGCGCAGTTCAGTGGTTAACCTGTTGTACCTCGCTTCCAGCCCCGGGTCATCAAATACCAACGGTTCCTGGGCCGATACGGAGACTGCGATCAGTACCAGGATGACAGCCAGGCTCAGGAGCCGAAGGCGACCCGCCGGTACCGGTTGGGTAAGTCGAGCGAAGCGAGCGGTACCAGAGGTACCGAGCGCCCATTTTATGCAGTCGAGCGCAGCCGCCTTCCGCCGCAGGCGGGAGCAGGGAAGCGAGACTCCTTTTAATGGCCGGGTCATGGTGCTTTGTTCCACTTCAGTACCCTGGGAACGATTTCCTGCTTGACGGTTTCAGGCGTCACGGCTCCGATCTGTTTGAAAACAATCAGACCGTCAGGGTCCACCAGGAAGGACTCGGGCGCGGCGTAAACACCGAAATCGATGCCCGTCCTGCCCGAGGGGTCATATAGGTTAATCTCGTATGGGTTGCCAAAGCGAGCCAGCCAGGCCTGCGCATCGGCGGTGTCATCTTTCCAGTTCAACCCTACAACACGAATCAATCCCGATTTGGCCAGTTCATCAATAATGGGGTGTTCCACTCTGCAGGTGACACACCAGCTAGCCCAGACATTCAACAGGAAGGGTGTCCCGATCAGGTCGTCCTGGGTGACGATAAGTTCTTCCTGCCCGAGAACCGGCAATGAAAATTCAGGTACGTTCTTGCCAATTAATGGCGAGGGTATATCGGTTTTGTGGTCCGCAATTTTCAAGCCGGCGGCCAACAGGATGCCGAGCCCCAGAAAAATAATGATGGGCAGTAGCCGGCCAATCATGCTGGCGCCTCCACCAACCCGGTGTCGCCTGTGGCAGCCCCGGATTTCCTGGCGGTCACCGCATTCCGGTAGCGCCGGTCAGTAGCTGCCAGGAAGCCGCCCGCCATCATAAACAGGGCGCCAATCCAGATAAATCGAATAAACGGTTTATGGTAGATCCGGATAGCCCAGGCAGTGCCCCGGTCATCCAGAGACTCGCCCAAGGAAACGTACAGGTCCCGGGTCAGGCCCGGATCGAGCGCGGCTTCGGTCATGACCTGGCCGTTGGAGTATCTTCTTTTCTGCGGGTACAGGTTGACCACGCGCTCGCCGGATTTGTAAACGATGAATTCGCCTTCATCAGCAACGTAATTGGGCCCGCGAATTCCGCGGGTGCCTTCAAACACGAAGCTGTAGCCGGCCAGTTCGAAGGAATCGCCGGCTTCCATACGCAAATGCTTTTCGGAACTGATGGCATTTGTCAGCGATGCCCCGACCAGGAACAGGCCGACCCCGAAATGGGCCAGCACCATCCCGGTTTCACCGCGCGCAGGCAGCTGACCTTTATTGGATGACATACGCTTGAGATAGTAGAGGATGCAACTGCTCATAATCCAGAATGCACCGGCAACACCGGCAAAGCCCCAGGCGCCCGCAGCTGGCAGCCAGATGGCTGTGGCGATAGCGCCCACCACGGCGGCGATTGCGGGAACCACGAGTTTTCCAAGGAGTCGGCCCAGTTGGTCTTGCTGCCAACGGATATGGAATCCCAGCGGCAGAAGCAAGGCAATAGGTACCAGCAGCAACGCGAAAAGCGTACCGAAATAGGGGGGGCCGACCGAGATTTTTCCAGCGTCGAGTGCGTCCAGCAACAAAGGATAGAGCGTTCCGGTTAGTACCATGGCTGCGATCACCACGAGCAGGAGATTATTTATCAGCAGCAGGGTTTCCCGCGACAATCCGGAAAAATTGCTGCCCTGCACCATGGCGGGTGCCCGAATGGCGAATAGCAGCAGTGAGCCGCCAACCACCACTACAAGGTAGGTCAGAATGAATACACCGCGAGTCGGGTCTGAAGCAAAAGCATGAACCGAGGTCAATACGCCGGACCGCACCAGGAACGTACCCAGCAGGGAGAGCGAGAAAGCGGTAATGGCGAGAATCAGGGTCCAGTTTCGAAAGGTCCCGCGCTTTTCAGTTACGGCCTGGGAATGGATCAGGGCGGTGCCCACCAGCCAGGGCATGAACGATGCGTTTTCCACCGGGTCCCAGAACCACCAGCCACCCCAACCGAGTTCGTAATATGCCCACCAGCTACCCAGGGCGATACCGATGGTAAGAAAGGCCCATGCAACGTGTGTCCACGGTCGCGACCAGCGTACCCAGTCACGATTGACCTGCTGTCCCAGCAGTGCCGCAACCGCGAACGCGAAGGAAACGGAAAAACCGACATAGCCCATGTACAACATGGGTGGGTGAATGATCAGCCCCGGGTCTTGCAGCAATGGGTTCAGGTCCAGACCGTCGACGGCAGCAGGCATCAGACGCCCGAAGGGGTTGGAAGTGAAGATAACGAACATCAAAAAGCCGGCAGAAACCCAGCCAAGTACTCCAAGGGTCCGGGCCCGAAAATCATCCGGTAGTTTTTTGCTGAACAGGGCCACGCCGAAGGTCCAAAGGCAGAGTATCAATTCCCACAGCAGTAGCGACCCTTCGTGCGATCCCCAGACGGCTGAAAACCGGTATACCATGGGTAACTGTGAATTGCTGTTTCGCGCCACGTACTCGACGGAAAAGTCTTGCATCACAAAGGCCCATGTCAGAGCCGCAAAAGCACCTGCGACCAGGAAAAACTGTGCGATGGCACCCGTTTGTCCGATTTTCATCAAGCGCCGATTGCCGGTAGAAGCCCCAATCATGGGGAGGATACCCATCAGGACCGCAATCAGCAGGGCGCCCATCAGGGTGATTTGTCCAATTTCGGGAATCATTTCTGGTCCTTAACCTTCTTCGTTTGAAAGAGAAACATGGCCTGATTTTTCAAGCGCATCGGCTACTTCCGGCGGCATGTAATTCTCGTCGTGCTTGGCGAGCACTTCGGTTGCGGCGAACAATCCGGATTCATCCAAAGAGCCGCGGGCAATTACACCCTGGCCTTCGCGAAACAGGTCCGGGAGGATGCCAACGTATTCAACAGTGACTTCTTTGGGGCCGTCGGTCACGATAAATCGTGTCGCAAGCCCATCCCCTTCTCTTGAGACAGTGCCGGGTTTAACCAGTCCACCAAGACGGAATTGCCTTCCGGGTGGTATCGGTTGCAGGGCGAGATCACTGGGGCTCTGGAAATAAAGCAGGTTCTGTTGCAGCGAATAAAAAGCAATGGTGCTGGCGACGCCAACGCCGGCCAGGATCAGCAAAACCGCTATCAGTCTTCTTTTACGTGTTGGAGTCACTGGAACTGCCCTCAATTTGAATTAAACGCCTGATGTCCATGGAAACGGATCTTTTCCGTACCAGGGGCGCCACGGCGCACCACAACAGAACGACAGCGCCGATTAAATAGGCCGCCCAGATAAATGGCGTATGACTCATCAGTTCTTCTCCTTTAATATTTCGCGCACCCATCCCTTGCGCTTATCCTGCTCGAGCAGTGTCACCCGGGCGCGGGTCAATAGATTTGCCCCGTAGTAAAATTTGGTCGCGATAGCGATGATCAGCAAGGGCCACAACATGCTGGCGTCGATGCTGCTGCCGCCGGTCAGGCTGATACTGCTGCCCTGGTGCAGCGTATTCCACCACTTCACAGAATAATGAATGATCGGCAGGTTGACCGCACCCACCAGGGCCAGCAGGCATGCGGCTCGCGCGGCCTTACGGGGTTCATCGATCGAGCTGTAAAGACCGATGACACCGAGGTACAGGAACAGCAGAACCAGTTCACTTGTCAGCCGTGCGTCCCATACCCAATAGGTACCCCAGGTCGGGCGCCCCCATAGGGATCCGGCAGTGAGCGTAACGAGGGTAAACGCGGCCCCGATCGGCGCACTGCTGATGACCAGGATTTCCATAATCCTGACACGCCAGACCAGCGCTATGAAACTCATGACGGCCATCGAGGAATAAATCAGCATCGACATCCAGGCTGCAGGGACGTGCAGGTACATGATTCGAAAACTTTCACCCTGCAGGTAATCCGCCGGCGCCTTGACCAGGCCCAGATACAGGCCCCAGACAGTCAGAACGCCGAATACGAGCCAAAACCAGGGGATGAATTTCCCGGTGAATTTATAAAACCACGGCGGCGAACCCATCTTGTGAATGAACATCACGACGGGATTCTTTCTGGGCTTGATTTTTTTAGCAGTGTTTGTATTCATGACAGACTAATTTTAAGTGCCGCTGCAGTCGCAAAAGGCGCGAGCGTAAAAGATGTTATCAGGCCAGCCAGCAGCAGGCCCAGAAACTGTGTGTACGGCAGGCTATCAGAGGCAGCCATAACTGCGGCGGTTGCGATGATCAAGATGGGGACGAAGAGCGGAAATACCAGTAGTGACAGTAATTGGCCTCCGCGCTTGAGACTGATAGTCAGGCCGACACCGATCGAACCAATCAGGCTCAGGATGGGGGTTCCAAGGAAAAGGGTCAGGATCATGACTCCCAGCGATTCCATCGGCAGGTTCATCCACAGCGCCAGCAGGGGTGACAGCAGAACAATGGGCAAGCCGGCGACCAGCCAGTGGGCGATAATCTTGGCTAGTGATATCAGCGTCAGGGGATGCCCGCTGATGACGAACTGCTCCATCGTTCCGTCTTCGAAATCCGAACGAAAGAGTGCGTCCAGGGAGATGACGGTGGCCAGCAGCGCCGCGATCCAGATCACCCCAGGAGCAATGCGGGCCAACAATTGCGGCCCCGGCCCGATACCCAGCGGAAACAGGCTGACCACGACCAGCAAAAAGATGACCGGGAACAACAATTCGCTCCGGCGCCGGAAGGCCAGCAGCAGGTCGCGCTTTAGGAGTGCAAAAAAAGCCTTGGAAAGGCTTCCGCTTACCGGTTCGGCATTCATGCGGTTGCTCCTGAAATAAGGTGAATATCCTGGGTGCCCGCCCATGAGGGCCGGTGGGCGCCGTGGGTGGCCAACACGCAACAGCCGCCGGATTCCAGGTGGTCATTGAGTATTCTGTCCACCAGTTCGACCCCTTCCCGGTCCAGGTTGGAATAGGGCTCGTCGAGCAGCCAAAGCTGCGCTTCACTGACCAACAGACGTGCCAGGGCGCATCGTTTGCGTTGTCCTGCAGATAATGTGCGTGTTTGTTGTTCCGCCACCCTGCTCAGGCCGACCTGTTTGACGAGTTCTTCGCAGCTGCGGTTTGAAGTGCCCAGGAAATCCCGGATGAAACGCAGGTTTTCCAATACACTCAGATCATCCTTAATTCCGAGGAAATGACCCACGTAGGCCATACCGCCCGCGCGGTTGTCGATTTTTCCCGAGGTGGGATGCAGAATGCCGGCCAGGACCCGGATCAAAGTTGTTTTACCACACCCATTGGCACCCGTCACCAGTAACAGTTCACAGGCGTCAAGCTGGAAGCTGACAGCTTGAAAAACAGGCTCGAAATAGCGCTCGAATACAATTTGAGATGCAGAAAGCATGAAGCTCCAGATTACGATTTTCCTTTATTGCACCATGCTACGGAAACCACAGGGGCAATTCCAAGAGATTCTAGATATCTAAATGATTCAGATCAATACATTTATTTGCGAAATTTTTTTTGTCAAGCCACGGTCTTTCAGGGTCAAGCCGTTGATTTTTGGAAAGGGTATAGTGCGCCTGCCTGTAGGAGAGTGGAATCCAGATGAAGCAATTTGATTTTGACCTGTTTGTGATCGGCGCGGGATCAGGCGGTGTGCGTGCCGCGAGAATGGCAGCTGCTCATGGTGCGCGCGTGGCCATATGTGAGGAAAGCCGGGTCGGGGGCACCTGCGTGATTCGTGGTTGTGTTCCCAAAAAACTGCTTGTTTATGCTTCGCATTTCTCCGAGGATTTCGAGGATGCGCGAGGCTTCGGCTGGGATACCGGCTCGGCCCGTTTCAGCTGGCCGGACCTGATCCGGGCCAAGGACAAGGAAATCGATCGCCTCAACCAGGCTTATCTGCGGCTGTTGTCGGAATCAGGCGTCACCTTGTATTCCGAGCGCGGTTCCTTCGTTGACCCGCATCGCATCCGTGTTGGCGATGAAACTGTCTCTGCGAAGCATTTCCTCATTGCAACAGGCGGCCACCCCTGGGTGCCGGACATCCCGGGCATCGAGCACGTCATCACTTCCAATGAGGCTTTTGACCTCAAAGAACTGCCCGCGCGCATTGCAGTGATCGGGGGCGGTTTTATTGCTTGTGAATTTGCCGGAATCTTCAACGGATTGGGTTCAGAGGTCACCCAACTGTACCGGGGCGATGCAATTTTGCGTGGATTTGACCACGATGTGCGCAGGGCCTTGGGTTCGGAAATGCAAAAGAAGGGGATAAGTCTAAAGCTCGAAACTGTCGTCGAAAGAATTCACAAAACGGATTCCGGGCTTGATTTAACGCTACAGGGTGGAGCGACGTTGGAAGTAGACCAGGTCATGTATGCTACGGGCCGCGTTCCGAATGTTCGTGAACTCGGATTGCTCCGTATTGGTGTGGAATTCCGTGCTGATGGCCGCGTGGTCGTGGATGATTTTTCGCAGACGAACATCGAGCACATATATGCGGTCGGTGACGTCACCAGCAGGGTCAACCTGACGCCCGTGGCTATCTACGAGGGCCATGCCTTCGCGGACACGGTTTTCGGAGACCGTACCCGTCCGGTCAATCACGAATTCGTCCCTTCAGCCGTCTTTTCGCAACCACCGGTCGGCACCGTGGGCTACAGCGAAGAGGAGGCCGTTACCCATTGCGGGCCGATCGATGTCTACATTTCGGAATTTCGCCCAATGAAGCATACGCTCTCCGGGCGTGACGAAATGACCATGATGAAACTGATTATTGAACGTGAAAGCCAGAAAGTTGTCGGTATTCACATCGTCGGATTGGATGCTCCTGAGATTGTCCAGGGGTTTGCTGTCGGGGTAAAATCCGGATTGACGAAGGAACGGTTCGATTGCACCGTCGGAATCCACCCGACGGCAGCAGAAGAATTAGTCACAATGAGAAATCCTGTCAGGAGCCATGGATGATATCTGGTTTGAAAAATGGAAGTACCCTGGTCCTGTTCGGTAAATTTTTACTGGCTTTCATGGCTGTGCTCTGGGCGTTTTTTGCAGCGCAACCGGCCTTCGCCCGTGATGGTTCAGATCCAACTGTTGCGCTTGAACGCTATGTTATTCAATTGCAGGATCCGCCACTGGCCGAGTACGACGGGCGGGAACTGTCAGTGGCGCGCTTACCCAATGATAAGCGACTGGCCCCCACGGCCACGCATTTCACCGGCAGACGAAAACTGAACACACGATCTGCGGAGTCACGTGCCTACTTGGGTTTTATTGCAGAGCGCCACCAGGAATTCCGGCATGAAGCTGCCGTGTTGTTGGGTCGCTCGATTTCACCGATACACAGATACCGTATAGCAACCAACGGCTTTGCCTTCAATCTGAGCCATTCAGAGGCTGCGATTCTTGCGGAATCTCCGCTGGTCAGGTCATTGGCACGTGATACGAAACACAGCCTGGAAACCTATGCAGGTCCCAAATGGTTAGGAGCCGCTGAGATTTGGACAGGCGCAGCGGTATTTTCCGAAAAACGGGGTGAGGGCATTGTCATCGGTGTCATCGATTCCGGCATCAACTGGGATCATCCGTCTTTCGACAATCCATCTCCCGACGGATACATCCACAGCAATCCATTGGGTGAAGTGCTGGGTCTTTGCAAGCTTCCGGCATCCGGGGCGAAGTGCAATGAAAAGCTGATCGGAGTGTACGATTTTGTCGAAGATGATCCTTCTACCGATGACGCAGTCGAAGAAAATACAAATGGCCGGGACGTGGATGGTCATGGCAGCCATACCGCGTCGATCGCGGCCGGCAACCCGGTCGATACCGCCCTGGATAGCCAGACCAATGTCACCGTATCCGGCGTGGCGCCGAGGGCAAACATCATTACCTACCGTGTTTGTTTCCAGGGTGACTGCCTCGGCTCCGCCATCCTGTCTGCCATCGATCAGGCCATTGAGGACGGCGTCGATGTGATCAATTATTCGATTGGCATTAGCAGCTTCGACGTGGATCCCTGGCAGGAGAGCGTTTCCAGGGCGTACCTGAATGCGCGCGCAGCAGGAATATTTGTCGCGACATCCGCCGGTAATAGCGGTCCGGATGAGGGAACCGTCGGTTCTCCGGCCAATGCGCCCTGGGTCATTGGCGTTGGCAATGCAACCCATAACAGTTTGAGGGGCAACGGCGTGAAGAACCTGGTGGGCGGTGACAACACGCCGCCGAACGACCTCTTTGGCGCCAGTCTGACTGAAGGCATCGGACAAACAAAAATCGTGCACGCCAGGGATTATGGCAATGCGCTGTGTGGCACAGGAGAACCCGAATTGCAACCGGCCTGCAATGGAAACCAGGGGCTCAGCAATCCATGGGACGGCGAGCAACCGTTTAACGGTGAAATCGTGGTCTGCGACCGTGGAATCTATGGCCGGGCGGAAAAAGGCAAAAACCTGCTCCTTGCCGGTGCCGGCGGTTACATACTCGCCAATACGGAAGAGTTTGGCGAGGTTATTGTAGCCGATGACCATTGCCTGCCGGCCAGCCATGTCGGTCAAGAGGATGGCGATACACTCCGCGCCTGGCTGGCCGGCGGCAGCGGGCACGGGGGCACTATTACCGATTATTCCCTGGTGGAAAAGGACAGCCTTGGCGACCAACTGGATACCGACAGTTCACGCGGCCCCGCGAATTCGCCGGTGGAGGACACCCTGAAGCCAAACCTCATCGCGCCAGGTGTTTCCATCCTGGCAGCTTCTTATCAGGACCAGCAATTTGCTAACCTGTCAGGAACTTCGATGGCATCGCCACACGTTGCTGGCTCTGCGGCGCTATTGAAATCAGTGCACCCTGACTGGAGCGTGAGCCAGATTGCATCGGCGATTGAGATGACAGCGACGGCCGAGCTGGCGACAGACCGTGGCATTGATGCAGCCACGCCACAAGAACGCGGTGCCGGGCGGCCGCAATTAGGAGAAGCCGCCAATGCAGGCTTGTACCTGGATGTAACGGCAGCCGAGTTTGATAACGCAGACCCTGCTAAGGGGGGGCAGCCTAAAGCGCTGAACCTGCCAGGGCTGGTCGATGCGAATTGCCAGATTGAATGTAGTTTCCTGCGCCGTGTGACCGACCAGATGGGCGGCGGCAACTGGACCGCAACAGCCATTGACTTTCCGGAAGGTGTGCAAGTTGCCATCAGTCCGGAGAATTTCAGCCTTGGGAGCGGGCAAACCCGCGAGCTGGAATTCGATATTGATGTGTCACAATCAAGCATAATCGGCGACTGGGTTTCCGGCGTCATTCGGCTCAGTGCAACAGGTTCATCTGACCAGTTTCTTACCGTTACTGTTCAGGTGGCGGGTGGGGATTTACCCCAAAGCTGGCAGGTAAGGGATGAAAGGAACGGCGGTTGGCAGGAATTTTCCCTGTCAGGACTCGTTGGCCTGCCGGATGCGACCTTTACTACTGTGGGACTCACACGACCTTTCCAGGCAACCCTGGTTGAAGACCCCACTGAAGACGATCCCTACGACGGCCAACCGGGTGTAGTCACGACCTGGCACTCACTGCCGCAGGGCGGGTCATGGTTGTACGTGGAAACCCTGAATTCCACCGCCGTGGATCTTGACCTGTTCGTGGGCCGTGATGAAAACGGCAACGGACGCGCAGAGGAGTCAGAGGAACTGTGTCACAGCACGTCTCCGAACGAACTGGAGATGTGCAATCTTTACGACCTGCCTCCGGGTGAATACTGGATTCTGGTTCAGAATTGGTTCGGAACCGTTCCGAGCGGCGATCTGGTTACACTGGCACATGCCGCCAGCGCCCCTACCGAAGATAATAATCTCGCCGTGAGCGGGCCCGGAATAACGGCAGCGCGTGACTCGTTCCCGCTACGTGTGAGTTGGGATAACGTGAACGCACTGCCCGGCGAACGATTCTTTGGAGCAGTCAGCATTGGCACCAGCAGCGCCACTCCGAATAATATTGGTATCATCCCGGTACGATTTACCCGCGACGACATCGCCGCGGCGGAAACATTTCCGTTGATGAACGGAACGACCCATCGCCTGGCTTTGGATGCCAGTGATTTCCACGACCGCCTGTTTATCGATGTACCGCCCGGTACGAGCAGCCTGACTGTAAACGCGAACGGCTCAGATGAAGACCAAAACAATGGCCTGACGCTTGAGCTCAAGCGCCTGACTTTTGATGAGGCGCTAAGTGTGCCGCCTTTTGCGACACCTGCCGGCAATGCGCCGATCCTGGTATCTGCCACTGGTGTTGGCGGCGTCGGACCTTCAATCACGGTAATCGGTGTGGAGCCGGGAAGATGGTACGCCGTGCTTCGCAACAGCAACGACTCGCCCAGCGCAATTGAGATCAGGGCCAATGTGGCGTTCCAGGGGGCTCCAGTGGCGGCTCGACCCGGCTTATGGGAACCAAGCTCCCGCCCCGGGCTTAGCCAGGGTTATGAATACAATCAGAGTGGTTCCAGCCGCGCGCTGATCTGGTACACCTACGATGAAGACGGCCTGCCGGCCTGGTACATTGCGGATAACCCGGCCACGCTTGGCAATATCTGGACGGCGGATCTGCTCCGATTCACCAATGACGGCACGAAACAGCAGTCGGTCCCGGTCGGGCAGGTTTCGATTACCAGCCTGGCTGAAAATGACGCGATGTTTTCTTACACACTGTATGGTCAATCGGGTACGGAACGGATGATGCCCATCAGCCCACTGACCTGCCCGCGAATCAACGGCTCCACCCGAAGCTATACCGGATTGTGGTACCGGGGGGTTGACGGCCTGGGCGGTGCCAGCATCCTGGTGAATGCCGAAACACAGTCACAGATACATTACCTGTACGATGACTCGGGCATGCCCAGGTGGTTGTTCGCCCAGGACATCGTGAACCCACAGCCGACCAATGGCCAAATTCCAATGTTCCAGTACCACGGATATTGTGCTGTCTGTGCCGACGCGCCAGTTGGGTACGACCCTGAGCCGGTTGGAATGCTCGAACGCAGTTTCAACAACGACACCACTGGCAGTTGGACCCTGGACTACCTGTTCAAGCCTCCGCTCAGTGGTTCGGCCAATCGCACCGACTCAATCTTCAAGCTGACCGATACGCTGGATTGCCAGTAGATTCCGACCAGGCTGAGATCTGCTGCAACAGCACGAAACAATCTTCAAACCGGTTGTACAGTGGCACCGGGGCGACGCGAATCACGTCGGGTTCGCGCCAATCCGTGATGACGCCACGCTCCTGGAGGTAGTGAAACAACTGTCGCCCGCTTTGACGACCCGAGCGAACCCGCATGGATAACTGGCAGCCCCTTCGCGCCGGATCAGAAGGCGTTAGTATTTCGATTCGTTCATCAAGGCGGGTGCGGATCCCGTCCTCCAGGAAGGCTGCCAATGCCCGGGATTTTTCGAGCAGGGGCTCCATGCCCGCTTGCAGGAAAATTTGCAGTGAAGCCCTGATAGGAGACATCGCCAGGACCGGTGGGTTGGACAGTTGCCAGGCCCTCGCGCCGGTGGCCGCGGCGAAGTCAGGCCCCATCCTGAAACGGCTTGCCCGTTCGTTTCCCCACCACCCGTGGAAGCGGGGCAGGTCGTTGTTTCCGTGGTGCCGTTCGTGGATGAAACAACCAGCAACGGCGCCCGGTCCGGCGTTGAGATACTTGTAATGGCACCAGGCGGCGAAATCGCAGCCGTTGTCGTGCAGTGAAAGTGGCAGGTTCCCGATGTAATGAGCCAGATCGAAACCGACCCTTGCACCGGCCAGATGGGCTGCTGCCGTCACGCGCTCCAGGTCGAAGGCTTGCCCGCTGATGTATTGCACGCCGGGCCAAAGCACGAGAGCGATCTCTTCCCCGTGCTCCTGGAGGCAGTTTTCCAGCGCGCTTTCTTCGATCAACTGACCGCCGGCTTCCGGTTCCAGTTCCAACAGGCAGTCTGCGGGATCAAGGCCATGAAACCGCAATTGTGATTCCACTGTATAGCGATCCGACGGGAAGGCGTGTTTTTCAATCAGGATTTTACGGCGCTTTCCCTGTGGCTGATAAAAACTGATCATCAGTAAGTGAAGGTTCACGGTCAGGGTGTTCATTACAACGATTTCCGGCACTTTGGCCCCGGTCAGTTTTGCCAGCAATGGGCACAAAACGTCGTTATGTTCGATCCAGGGCAGACTGCCTTCGAAATGGCCACGCACGCCCAGAGTCTTCCAGGCATGGAGATCTTCGCTTACAGCAGATTCGACTGATTTTGCCTGCAGTCCCAGCGAATGGCCGCAAAAATAGGCTTGATCGGTGCCGTCACGATGCGGCGGTATGTGGAATTTGCTGCGAAATCCACCCAGTTTGTCCTTCTGGTCCAGATCCTTCGCGAACTGCAACAATTTTTCCATCAAACTCGTACCCTGGCTGACGGAACATTATAATGCCGCGCATTCCTTTGGGTAGCGTGCTTTTGAACCTCAGTGATTTTCAATATGATCTCCCGCAGGAGTTGATTGCGCAACAACCTTTGCCGCAACGCTCTGACAGCCGGCTACTGCACCTTTCAAAAAGCGGCGGGCCGCTTGTCGACCGGCGTTTTGGTGATCTGCCCTCGCTGCTCCAGGAGGGTGACCTGTTGGTGTTTAATAACACCCGGGTCATCCCTGCACGGTTGTTCGGGCGCAAGGAGACCGGGGGCCGGGTTGAGGTCATGCTGGAACGGTTGGTGGATGACATTGAATGTCTTGCTCAACTTCGCGTCAGCAAGACACCACGCGAAGGCTCGTTGATTTTCCTGGAGGACGGATCACGGCTGGAGCTAAGTGGCCGGGAAGGTTCGTTTTTCCGCCTGCGACTGGAGGGAGGCGGGCTGGGAGAGAAGCTCGAGAAGTTGGGCCACATGCCTCTTCCTCCCTACATTGACCGTGAAGATACGCTTGACGACCGCACAAGATACCAGACCATCTATGCTCGCCATCCGGGCGCGGTGGCGGCACCCACAGCGGGGCTGCATTTTGACGAGGCCCTGCTGCGCCTTATCGAGTCGCGTGGCGTGGAGCGCGCCGAAGTGACGCTGCACGTCGGCGCCGGGACTTTCCAACCGGTGCGTTGCGATAAAATAGAGGATCATCGGATGCATGCCGAATACCTGGAGGTTTCTGCCAGGGTTTGCGAAGCTGTCGAGGCGACCAGGGGCCGTGGCGGGCGCGTCATTGCGGTGGGAACCACGGCTGTGCGCAGCCTTGAAACAGCTGCTTGCGGTGATACGCTCGAGCCATACGCAGGTGATAGCCGGATTTTCATTTACCCGGGCTATGATTTTCGAGTAGTCGACGGCCTGGTGACCAATTTTCATCTGCCTGAGTCCACGTTGCTCATGCTGGTCTGCGCGCTGGCTGGTACGGCAGAAGCGCTGGCGGCCTATCAACATGCCGTGTCCAGCCGTTATCGTTTCTTCAGTTATGGTGACGCAATGCTGGTTCTCTGAGCTGGCAATCGTCATACTTCCCTACACATAATTTTCCGGAGTAATCAATGTCCACACTGATCGAACAGGCGCATTCCAGAGAATGGTTCTATTCTTACGAATTGCCTGATGGCAGCACGACGCCGACGTACCACGGAAATGACATCAAGGCGATTCACGACACCCGCTGGCAGATGCTGGAGTCCTGCCTGGACGAAAACCTGGGGACGGACCGTGATGGCCTGTCAGCCCTGGACCTGGCGTCCCACCAGGGTTGGTTCGCGGTTAACATGGCGCGTGCTGGGTTCTCTACGGTACAGGGCATCGATGCCCGCAAATCGCACGTGGACGACAGCACTCTGATATCCCGGATTTATGGCATGGATCACCTGTCGTTCAAACAAGGCGATGTACACGATCAGAAGCCGGAGCAACTGGGCCAATTTGATGTGGTGTTGATGCTGGGCTTGCTGTATCACCTGGAAAACCCTGTCGGCGCCTTGCGTGTTTGCCGGGAACTGTGCAAAAAGCTTTGCGTCATCGAAACCCAGATCGTTCCCGGGATGACCGGTTTTATCGATTATGGAAGTTACCAGTACGTGCGTCCGCTAAAAGGCAGTTTCGGCATCATCGACGAAACCGAAGATACACACGGGCCTGAAGCAAGCATCACCGGGGTTTGCCTGGTGCCCAGCCTGGAGGCCTTGTTGTGGTTGTTGAATAAGGTCGGATTTTCCAGTGCAACGGTGCTGGAACCGCCGGAAGGGGCTTACGAACAATTACGCTACCACAAGCGTGTCATGGTGGCAGCGCTGGTTTGATCTTCGAGGTTCACAATACGACCGGCAGAGCGCGCACTGGCCTGTTGCAGATGGAGCGGGGCGATATCCGCACACCCGCCTTCATGCCGGTAGGTACATACGGCACCGTCAAGGCAATGTCCCCCTTTGAGGTGCGCGCTACTGGCGCTGACATCATTCTGGGCAATACCTTTCACCTGATGTTGCGGCCGGGTACCGCTGTGATCGAAAAGCACGGCGGCCTGCACGGATTTATGCAATGGGATCGCCCCATTCTCACGGACTCGGGAGGATTCCAGGTCTGGAGCCTGGCCGAACGGCGAAAAATTACCGAGAAAGGTGTCACTTTTCAGTCACCGATCGACGGTTCGAAGGTGTTTATGGGCCCGGAAGAGTCGATGGTCGTGCAGAAGTCGCTGGGTTCCGACATCGTTATGATTTTTGATGAGTGCACACCCTATCCGGCCACTGTGGACCAGGCAAGTGAATCCATGGAGTTGTCCCTGCGCTGGGCGGAACGCTCGAAGCGGGCCCACGAAGGTAGCCCGTCGGCCCTGTTTGGCATCGTGCAGGGCGGAATGTTCGAGGATCTGCGCGTGCACTCTGCACGTCGTTTGGTCGAGCTGGGTTTTGACGGCTATGCCATAGGCGGCTTGTCCGTGGGGGAGCCTCACGACGAACGTGACAGGGTGCTCGACTTCACGGTGCCGGAGTTGCCGGAGGACCGTCCGCGTTACCTGATGGGTGTGGGCAGGCCGGAAGATATCATTGCCGGAGTGCAACGGGGCATCGACATGTTCGACTGCGTCATGCCGACGCGAAATGCTCGGAACGGCTACCTGTTCACCAGCCGGGGTGTCCTGAAAATTCGCAATGCGAGATACCAGCAGGATACGGCAGCGATCGACCCTGAGTGTGATTGTGAGACCTGCCTGAATTACTCACGCGCATACGTCAAGCATCTTGAACGCTGCAACGAAATTCTCGGCGCGCGCCTGATGACCATTCACAACCTCCGCTTCTACCAAAAACTGATGCAGGGGCTTCGGGATGCAATCGTGGCCGGGGATCTGGAGTCTTTTACCTCGACATACCTCGAAAAATTAAAGAAAAACAGTAAATCCATATGATGAAGGTGGCCTTTCACTTATAATACTCGGCTGCAAATTTATCTTTGAGAGGATTGTCATGGAAATCTTGGATTTCTTTATCGCCAGCGCATACGCGCAGGACGGCTCACAGTCGGGTGGATTAATGTCCTTCCTGCCGCTGATTATTATTTTTGTCATTTTCTATTTCCTGCTGATCCGTCCGCAAATGAAAAAGGCCAAGGAGCACAAGAAACTGGTGGCTGAACTCGGCAATGGCGACGAAGTGGTGACAAACGGTGGATTGCTCGGCCGCATCACGAAGGTGGGTGAGTCGTTTATCACCGTAGAATTGGCCGATAACGTCCAAATCAAGGTGCAAAGACACGCCATTTCGAGCATCATGCCTAAAGGCACTATCGAGTCCGCTTAAAGCGGACTCCAAACAACAAAAACCTGTTTCGAGGCTGAATAATGAATCAATATCCTGCCTGGAAGTATCTGCTGATCTTGCTGATCTTGTTTTTGGGCGTACTGTACGCCCTGCCAAATATGTTTGGTGAAGACCCGGCATTGCAGATAACTTCTTCCCGCGGCTTTGTCATTCCACTTGACCTGGACGCGAATATCGAAGACGCGCTGGTTGTCGCATCTATTGATTTCAAAAATAAAGAGCGAGCCGGCAATCGCATGCTTTATCGTTTTAACTCGACCGAAGACCAGTTGAGGGCTTCCGAGGTTGTCAAGGAAGCGCTGGGCGAGCAATACGTCGTCGCGCTAAACCTGGCGCATGCCACGCCCACCTGGCTTCGATCATTGGGTGGCAAGCCAATGACGCTGGGCCTGGACCTGCAGGGTGGTGTGCATTTCCTGATGCAGGTTGACATGGATACCGCCCGCAGTCAGCAACTGGATCGCTATGTTGACGATCTGCGCGCCGCACTGAGAGATCAGCGTATCCGATATGTATCCGTACGCAGGGAAGGTACCGGATTACTGGCCTTGTTGCGCAGCGTTGAGGACAGGAGCAGCGCCCTGGAACTCATCCGGCAGGACCAGAGTTTGCAGGGCCTGATTCTAAGAGAGTTGGACACCGAGGAATATTTCGGTATTTCAGCAACGGTTCAGGAACAGCAATTGTTGGAATTACAGCAAACTGCGCTGAAACAGAACATTAACACCCTGCGTAACCGCGTCAACGAGATCGGTGTTGCAGAGCCGGTGATCCAGCAGCAGGGCGCAGATCGCGTAGTCGTGCAACTGCCCGGCGTGCAGGATACGGTGGATGCCAAGAAAATTATCGGCGCCACTGCAACTCTGGAATACCGGGCTGTTGATGAAGCCAATGATGCGTTTACTGCCGCCCAGACAGGCAGGATTCCACCGGAGTCGAGGTTGTATAACGATGCTTCCGGCCAACCTGTTCTGTTGAAGAAACGCTTGATCGTAGCGGGCGACCAGTTGATCGGCGCTTCCAGCGGGTTCGATCAGCAAACCGGTCAACCCCAGGTAAGCGTCACGCTGGACGGCGTTGGCGCCAAACGCATGCTGGATTTCACTCGAAATAACGTGGGCAACCGAATGGCCGTTGTCTACATTGAACAGAAGCCGGGTGGCCGCAAGATCGAGGAGGTCATAAGCGTGGCCGTGGTGCGAGAGCCTTTCGGCAAAAGATTCCAGACCACGGGTCTTGATTCCATGGCCGAAGCCAGCCAGCTGGCTTTGCTGTTGAGAGCCGGAGCGCTGGCCGCACCGATGGAAATCGTGGAAGAGCGTACGGTCGGTCCGAGCCTGGGTGCTGATAACGTGGAGCAGGGCTTCAAGTCGGTCCTTATCGGCTTCATCCTGGTGCTGTTTTTCATGGCTATTTACTACCGTGTTTTTGGCCTGGTGGCAGACCTGGCGTTGTTCGCCAACCTGGTGCTGCTGATCTCCCTGCTGTCCATGCTGGGCGCCACGCTGACCATGCCGGGTATTGCCGGTATCGTATTGACAGTCGGTATGGCGGTGGACGCCAATGTACTGGTCTTTGAACGTATCCGAGAGGAGCTACGCAACGGCAATACGCCGCAAGCCAGTATTCGAGCGGGATATGACAAAGCCTTTTCGACTATCGCGGATGCCAATATCACGACGCTGATTGCCGCGTTCGTTTTATTCCTGTTTGGAACCGGGCCCATCAAGGGATTCGCCGTCACGCTGTCGCTGGGTATCGTGACATCCATGTTCACTGCGATCATGGGAACGCGCGCGGTTATCAACCTGATTTACGGCGGCCCGAAACGTGTCCGCAAACTGGCCATTTGAGGTGTTGTCATGAGATTTCTTAGCAAAAAAACCAACATCGATTTTATGGGCAAGCGGAAAATCGCGTTTGCCCTGTCAGCCATTCTCATCATTTCCAGTATCACGATTCTGCTCGTAAGGGACTTGAATTATGGTCTCGATTTCACCGGGGGAACGTTGATCGAAGTGAGCTACGCGACAGCCCCTGAAATTTCCGATGTCAGGTCTAACCTTGCCAGTGCGGGAATCAATGACGCTGTCGTGCAGACCTTTGGCGCCGCTTCGGACATCGTTGTGCGGATTCCGCCAAAGGATATCGAGGGCGAGAGCAACGCCGAAATTTCCACCATTGTGCTGAACGCCTTGCAGCAGGGTGTGGAAGGCGAGGTTTTGATGCGCCGTGTCGAATTTGTCGGCCCGCAGGTGGGTGAAGAACTTACGGAGCAGGGCATCCTGGCCGTTGTTTATGCTCTGATTGGCATTTTTCTCTACGTGATGATCCGTTTCCAGTGGCGATTCTCCGTAGGTGCAGTTACTGCGCTGGTACATGACATACTGATCACGATGGGTCTCCTTGCAATTTTGCAGGTGGAGTTTGATTTGACGGTTGTCGCAGCGCTGCTGGCTGTGATCGGTTACTCGCTGAACGACACCATCGTGCTGTTCGACCGCATCCGGGAAAATTTCCCCCGCTTGCGTAAAGCCTCATCGTTTGAAGTCGTCAATATCTCGGTCAATGAAACGCTATCGCGGACTTTGATGACGTCTATGACCACTCTTCTGGTGTTGGCCGCTTTGTTTATTTTTGGAGGTGAAATCATCCACTCTTTTGCGTTCACCCTCATCGTGGGTGTTGTGGTCGGAACTTACTCGTCCATTTACGTCGCGAGCACGACACTGCTGGAACTGGGCGTCAGCAAATTCGACCTTTTGGCGGTTGAAAAAGAGGGCGCGGTTCTCGATCAGAATTCCTGAGTGATTTCGTGACAAAAACACGGCAATTTCGCGACTGAGCGTTGCCTCTTTCCCGGTATACCCATACCGCCCCGGATCCGGAAAAGTGGCGTAGGAACGAGGACCAGATATTACCCGTACTCCCATCCCTGGAAGAAGTCTGGAAGCGTTGCGAGCAAGTGCTTGGCCAATGAGACTCCTGCGTGATTAAGCGCCTTTCCACTTTGAGGTGATTAATTGCCGCAGGGGGGTCATCACCTTATAGGGCGCTGCGATAATCGTTCCGGCTTCTTCGACGGCGTCGTTGCCGTCGAAATCCAGCACCACGCCACCGGCCTCGCGCACGATCAGAGCACCGGCCGCTACGTCCCAGGGCTTCAGGCCGATTTCGAAATAGCCATCCATCCGCCCGGCAGCCACCCAGGCCAGATCAAGGCTGGCAGTGCCGGCACGCCGGAAGTCTTCAATCCTGGAGAACACCGATTGGAAAACGCGTGCGTAGGCCTGCAGGTCGCCGCGGCTTCTGAATGGAAAAGCGGTGGCCAGGATCGCACCTTCGAGCCCAATTCGTGAGGCCACTCTCATCCGCGTGTTGTTCAGAAACGCGCCCGAACCCCTGCTTGCCGTAAAAAGCTCTTCGCGGACGGGGTCGTAGACTACGGCATGTACTGTCCGGCCCTTGAATTGCTGGGCAATCGATACCGCAAAATGTGGCAGCCCGTGCAGGTAATTGCTGGTGCCGTCGAGCGGGTCGATGATCCAGACGTGATCGTCTTCGCCGGTTTTGCCGCTTTCTTCGCACAAGAAGGCATGTTCGGGGTAAAAGCGCTTAATTTCCCGTACAATTTCTGTTTCGCAGGCTTTGTCTACTTCGCTAACATAGTCGTGCCGGGCCTTGCGTTCAACGGGAATCGCATCCACGTGCTGCATTTGGCGGCGCATGATGTTCCCGGCGGCGTAGGCAGCCTCGATTGCGACATTAAGTACAGGATGCGTCATGTCAGATAGTCTTAAAAAGGCGGCACAGGATACCAGAAGCCGCACATCTATGGCAGGGCCAGAGGGAGAAATTGTGGAAACCCGGCTGGCCCGGGTACGCTTTGTTTTGATCAATACCACGCATCCCGGAAATATCGGAGCAACGGCCAGGGCCATGAAAGTGATGGGGCTGTCCTCACTGCACCTGGTTACTCCGAAAACCTATCCAAGCGCTGAAGCGACAGCGATGGCTTCTGGAGCCGACGATTTGTTGCAATCCGCGGTCGTGCATGATTCGCTGGATTCGGCGCTTGCCGGTTGCCCTCTCGTGTTGGGTACCAGCGCCCGCATGCGCAGCCTGCCCATGCCGATGCTGGATGCACGGCGGGCTGCCAAACAGGCCCTGACAGAATCCGAATCTGCAGAAGTCGCCCTGCTGTTTGGGCGCGAGCGATATGGCCTGACCAATGAAGAAATGCAGCGCTGCCAATTCCTTGTAAATATCACTTCCAACCCTGCTTATTCGTCCCTTAATCTCGCCCAGGCTGTGCAGATTCTTGCTTATGAGTTAAGGGTGGCTGCACAGGGATTTTCTGATATATCAGTTGCGCCAATCGATTGGGAACCGGTGGATGATGGACAGATGCAGGGTCTGTTCGAACACCTTGAACAAGCCCTGCTGGACATCCGCTTCCTCAACCCCAGTCAGCCGAAGCGGCTGATGATGCGACTGCGGAGACTGTTCAATCGTGCCCGACCAGATCAGAATGAAATCAATATCTTACGTGGAATACTAAAGGCGTCACAAGAAGCTTCCAAAAAGAATAAATCGGAGGGCTAATAGGACTGACTTCGCCTCTGCAATGAGTGATCAGGGCTGGGCCAGATAAGCGGGCAGGGGAATGTCTTCTCCCATGTCTGGGGCATTTTTCGGCTTTCCTGCTTTCAATTCGAGCGGAATTACGCCGGCCCAGATGGGTGTGTCCAGATCTCCTTTTGCGTCACCTGGCGGGCCGCTGCGGCTTTTGACGCTAAAGGTTTTAAGCGGAAGGGTGAGAAGGGTGGTCGCATTGAGTTCCTTTCGGGTAGATGGTCGAAGATCAGCCAGTCGGCCGGGTGCCAGGTGTTCCACCAGGATATCGAGGCCCCGCTTCTTTTCATCCTTATCTGAGACGAACTTCGCGGTGCCGAAAACCATTAAAGAGCGATAGTTCATTGAAGAGTTAAAAGAGGAGCGGGCCAGCACCAGGCCATCGAGGTGTGTCACGGTGACGCAACATGGCAAACCGTCCACCAGTTTTTTCATCAGCCGGCTGATGACAGAGCCGTGCAAAAGGACATTGTCGCCGTCCCTTCCCAATGCCATCGGAACAACGTAGGGCTGTTCATCCAGGGTGAATCCAACATGGCAAATGCGGGCATCATCGATGATGTCACAGGCCAATTGCATATCCTTGCTGCCCCGTTCCGGGAGCCGGCGTAAGCGGGTGTCGGCTTTGACGGTCATGATTTCATTACCTCGTGTAAGCTAAAATTCCGAAATACAGTGTGCACTGAAAACGATCCAGCGTGAATCCAGAAAATAATACAGGCTCTTTTGCCACCACGTCAGACTTCGATACATGGGTTAAAACCGTGTGGCAGGTAGTGCAGGGCATTCCGCGCGGCCACGTGCTGACTTACGGTGAAGTTGCTCGCCTCGCCGGCATGAGCCGTGCCGCGCGCCGGGTCAGCCTGGCAATGCGGCGAGCGCCTAAAGGCATGACGCTGCCCTGGCACCGCGTGGTCAATTCCCAGGGAAAAATCTCATTTCCTCCGGATAGCGCGGGTTTTAAGAAACAAAGGAGTATGCTGGAAACTGAAGGGGTGGTATTTCTGAACGGGAAAATCAACCTGAAGAAATTTGGCTATCAAGGCGCTTTGGATCACTTGCTTTGGGGAGAACCCATGTGAATACAAAACCCGGAAAACACCATCTTACCGCCGATTGGGCCCTGCAACAGTTGCCGGGAGACAATGAAGAGGCCTGGCGTGTTCTGTTTGAGCACGGATCACTGGAAATTGAAGTCTACGCCCCCGAAAGCCATGACCCGCAACAGCCACACACACGCGACGAAATCTATGTCGTCATCTCGGGCCAGGGGTATTTTCTGAACGGTGGCGAACGCCATCGGTTCAAAGCAGGCGACTTGTTATTCGTACCGGCCGGAGTTGTTCATCGCTTCGAGGACTTCAGCAACGATTTCGCCACCTGGGTGATGTTTTACGGCCCAGAAGGCGGGGAATGACTGCTCGTATCAGGGATGCCTGGCGCCGTTTTCGCAGGCGGTTCTGGTTGTCCCTGGTTTTCGATGTTCTGCTTATCCTGTTGGTATTGTTCGCCGTCCACTCCTGGCAAATCCGCGATCTTCCTATTGATGAACCGGCTCCGGAAACCTTTTTGGCCCTGCTGGATGGTCCGGGATTTCAGTCCGCGGTGACTGCAGGCGAGGCGGGCATCATCTATTTTTTTGCGCCCTGGTGTTTTTATTGCCGGACCAGCATTGGCAACCTGGAAGATCTTGTTTCTGATGGGAAAGTATCCTGGGCTACAACGGTAGCGTTGGACTACACAAATAGGGATGAGGTGCAGGAGTTCATCGACAGAACCGACATTACTTTGCCGGTACTGATGGGGAGACTTGAGACTGCGACCGACTGGTCCGTGAGAGCCTTCCCAACGTACTACGTCATAGATGCCGACGGAAGCATCAGCAGCCGCTCAGTAGGCTATTCAACCAAATTCGGGATGTTGTTCCGATACAGGCAGGCGCAGTAGACACAATTTCACCTGCGATCATAACTGGGGGCAGGCATACGGGGCGTTACTCTTTGAGCTTTCTTATCTGGCCCTTCGGGCTTCCCTCAATCAGGTACCCGCCAGATCGGCTCTCGATTTTCAGCCCTGAAAATCGCCCCGGGCGGAACCCTTCACTCGGCTGATAAATGCTCAAAGAGCAACACCCCGTACGCCTTTGCACTCCTGATACAGGGGCGACCAGTTGGTCCGCTACAGCGGGTGGTAGATAGTTTGGAGCGCTTCGAAATGCCGAGTAATTTGGAGGCCCAGGGACGATCGGGCGGGATGCCCGATCGAGGCCGCCCAGCACAGGATGTGCTGTAAGGCCGGCCCGTCAGGGCATCCGGATTGCGAGGGTAGTCCCGCAGGGACCATTGAGCCAGCGAACCAAATTATCTGCCACCTGCTGGAGCCCGTCCGGATCGCGGAGGATTTCACTCCTACAACAAGGCTTTTGCGTGATGTCGCAGGTGGTCCTCGATGAAGGTGGATATGAAATAGTAACCGTGATCGTAGCCATCCTGCATTCGCAATTCCAGCGGATAATGGATCGCGATGCAGGCTTGTTCCAGCGCGCCGGGTTTGAGTTGGTCTGTCAACCACTCGTCATTGGTACCCTGGTCGATCAACAGGGGAAGTTTCTCCACGGCATTGCCAATGAGGAGGGCGGCATCGTATTCCACCCAATCGTTGCGGTCCTCGCCCAGGTAGTTCGACAGGGCTTTCTGGCCCCAACCGCAATCTGATGGATGGCATATGGGTGAAAAAGCGGAGACCGACTTGTATTTTCCGGGATTCTTCAGGTAACAGGTCAGGGCACCGTGCCCACCCATGGAATGCCCGCTGATGCCGCAGCGGCCATTTACCGGGAAATGCCCATTGACCAGAACGGGAAGTTCCTGGGTCACGTAGTCGTACATCCGGTAATTACGCGCCCAGGGCTCCTGCGTTGCGTTGACGTAGAAACCGGCGCCGGATCCGAAATCCCAGTCGTCGTGTTCGCCCGGCAGGTCGGTGCCGCGTGGACTGGTATCCGGGCAGACAATGGCGATACCGAGTTCAGCAGCCACACGCTGGGCCCCCGCCTTGAGCATGAAATTTTCGTCCGTGCAGGTCAAACCAGACAGCCAGTAAAGGGCTGGAACTGGTTTCTCCTGTGCCTGTGGCGGCAGAAATATTCCGAAAGTCATGTCGCAGTCACAGGCTGTCGACCTGTGTCGAACCCGTTGAATCTCGCCGCCAAAGCTGGCGGTTCTGGATATTACTTCCATCAGTTGCCCCTGCTCAGTAAATCACAACAGACCGGATGCTTTCGCCTTGATGCATCAGGTCGAAGGCGGTGTTGATATCGTTCAGGCCCATGGTGTGAGTGACCATGTCGTCAATGTTGATTTTGCCTTCCATATAGTTATCCACGTAGCCGGGTAACTCGCTACGGCCTTTGACACCGCCGAAAGCCGTTCCGCGCCAGACGCGTCCGGTGACCAGTTGGAAGGGCCGGGTCGTGATTTCCTGGCCCGCGCCCGCCACGCCGATGATCACGGATTCACCCCAGCCCTTGTGACAGCACTCCAGTGCCGAGCGCATCAGGTTTACGTTGCCGACGCATTCGAAGGAGTAATCAGCCCCGCCGTCGGTCAGGTCGACAATGACGTCCTGGATAGGCTGGTCGTAGTTTTTCGGGTTGACGCAGTCGGTGGCGCCTAACCTACGCGCCATTTCGAACTTGTCCTCGTTGATGTCCACGCAGACAATGCGACCGGCCTTGGCCATCACGGCGCCCTGGACGACGCTGAGGCCAATGCCGCCAAGACCGAAAACAACGATGGTTGAACCCGGTTCCGCTTTGGCGGTGTTCAAGACGGCGCCGATACCCGTGGTAATGCCGCAGCCCAGCAAACAGACCTTGTCCAGTGGTGCTGCCTTGTTGATCCTGGCGAGCGCGATTTCCGGTAACACGCTGTATTCGGAAAAAGTCGATGTTCCCATGTAATGGAAAATGGTTTTGCCGTTTTTCGAGAAACGGCTGGTGCCGTCGGGCATCAGGCCCTGTCCCTGCGTAGCGCGGATGGCGTGGCAGAGATTGGTCTTGCCTGATTTACAGAAACTGCATTCGCCACATTCCGGCGTGTAAAGCGGGATCACGTGGTCTCCAGGCTGAACGCTGGTGACCCCGGGCCCGGTTTCCTCGACAACCGCACCGCCTTCGTGTCCAAGAATGGACGGAAAGATGCCTTCAGGGTCTTCGCCGGAGAGCGTGAAGGCATCGGTGTGGCACACACCGGTGGCGACGTTGCGCACCAGCACCTCACCATCACGGGGACCTTCCACATCGATTTCTTCGATGACCAATGGCTTGCCTGCTTCCCAGGCGACTGCGGCTCTTGATTTCATGGTGCTCCTTAATTTGATTGGTTTTTTCTTAATGCTAATGACTGGCCAGTCGACTCCGCTGGCCTTCACTGCACAGCATGATAAATCAGGAAGTTACCACGAGTCATCAAAACAGGGGTGGTCTGCAGAAAAAATCACCTAAGTTGAAGAGTATACTTGTCACTGCCTGGGGGTAATAAAACGAAGAAAGTTGCCTGAAGCTGTTGCGATGGAGTAACCAATAAGAACATGAAAGATAAAATAAAAGCAGTGCTTCAACAGGAGGCTAAGGCAATATCAAACATTCCTGTCACCCCTGAGTTTGAAAAAGCGGTTCAGCTGATTCATCAGCAGGTTCATGAAAAAGGAGGCAAGTTGGTTACCAGTGGCATGGGCAAGGCCGGTGAGATTGCCCAGAACATTTCTACAACTTTCAGTTCGACCGGAACACCTGCAGTTTTTCTTCACCCATCGGAAGCGCAGCATGGGGACCTCGGCGTTATTCAACCCAACGATGTATTGCTGTTGATATCAAACTCAGGGAAAACCCGTGAGATTCTGGAATTGATTGAACTCGCTAACCGGCTTTACCAGAACTTGCCTCTGATCGTCATAAGCGGCAAGGAAGAATCCCAGTTGGCCAAATCGGCTGATGCCTGCCTGCTCACCGGTGATCCAGGGGAAGTGTGCCCACTCGGACTATCTCCCACAACGTCTACTACCGTGATGACGGTTATTGGCGATGTCCTGATCGTTCTGATGATGGACAAAATCGGCTTCACAATAGAGGAATATACCAAGCGGCATCACGGCGGATACCTGGGTAGAAAATCACGGGTACAATCGAACAACCTGGTATAGGGTTGTATATTTACGGCATTGCGTTTGGGGCTATTTGTGAAGATTGACGCCATCTTGTGGGATTACGACGGTACGCTTGTAAATTCCGCCCCAAAAAATATCAATATCACCAAAGATATCCTTGGCGAAGTCGCTCCCCACCTTTCCGGCAACAATCTGCCCAGACACCTCAACAGCGAGTCTTCATATCACAGGGCCAACCATGCCGCTGAAAATTGGCGTGACCTGTACATCAATTTTTTCGGGCTCACCCGGCAGGAGGCGGACATTGCCGGTGCACTGTGGAGCAAACACCAAAGGCGTAACACGACGCCTGTCGCGTTGTTTGACGGAATTACCGAAACAATTCAATCATTTGCGCACATTCCACACGGTATTTGCTCGCAAAATTCCACGGCCAACATCCGGACTCTTCTCGATGCGGAAATGATCAATTCATACTTCAAGTCTGTGGTCGGCTATGAAGACGTTCCTTTCGAACGGCAAAAGCCTGCTTCAGATGCCGGGGTAAAGTGTCTTGGAGAACTGTTCGACGAAGTCAGGGGCAGGACCCTGATAGTAATTGGTGATCATGAATCAGATGTCATTTTCGGGCGCAACATCGCAGCTGATATTGATGGTTCCAATACCGTGATTTCCATTGCAGTTTCATACAGTGGTGCGGATACCGGGGAGTGGGATCACCAGCCCGACAAAGTCATTTCCAGTCCGCAGGAACTTGAAGAATATTTGTGAACAAAAGCATTAGGGCCGACCTGCGAAATGTCGCTCGCCCGGTAAAAAGAAGTTTATAATTCCCGCCTTTCCTGATGAATCAAATAATTCGGAGTAACACAATGCAAGTCACCCAGATATTCAACCGCGGCTTAGTACTCATTCTCACTGCCTGCCTGCTGAGTGCCTGCGATTCCACAACGGATCCTGTGGTGCCGGAGTCCACAGAACCTGCCGAACCGGTATCTGCTGCAACGATTTACCCGGAAGCAATGCGCAGTAACCATGAGGACGAGTACTTCGGCGAAGTAGTGGCTGACCCTTACCGGTGGATGGAAGATCTGGACAGCAACGAGGTTGCCGCTTTTGTCGAGGCTGAGAACGAGATGTCGATCCCCTACCTCGAGGCTCTTCCCGTACGCGAGCTCACTGCAAAGCGCATTGACGAACTCTGGAGCTTTGAGAGCTTTCGCTTACCGGTCGCCGAAGGCGGTCACTATTTTTACCGCCGCAATGACGGCAGCCAGGACCAGGATGTCCTGTACCTAACCGATGACCTGTCAGAGCAAGGCCGCGTGCTCATCGATCCGAACACCTTTTCAGATGATGCGACAATTTCATTGTCTACTTATGCAGTCAGCCCGGATGGTGCTCTGGTCGCATACTCAACTTCCGATGGCGGCTCCGATTGGAAGACCTGGCATGTGCGCGATGTGAGCACAGGAAAAGACCTGGACGGGCTGATCGAGGGCACCAAGTTCACGGGTGTGTCCTGGGATCGTGATTCCGGTGGCTTCTACTACAGCCGCTATCCCTGGAAAGAGGGCGGTGAGGAAGGCGCGGCGGACGATAGCAAACAGGTGAAAATCTACCACCACAAAATCGGTGAGCCACAGTCCTCGGATGAAATGGTCTACGAGATCACCGACCACGAAACGCGAAATCCCGCGGCACAGCTTACCGAGGACGGCCGTTACCTCATCATCTCTGTTTTCGACGGCTATCAATCCAACGGACTGTACTACCGCGATATGAAAGACCCTTCTGGCGCAGTCGTGAAATTGTTTGATGATTGGGATGGGCTGTACTACTACCTCGGCAACAACGACAGCAAGTTCTTCCTCTACACCACCCAGGGTGCGCCTAACGCGAGAGTGGTGAGCATCGATGTGTCCGATCCGCAGGGCGGATTAACAGAAGTGGTGCCGGAACAGACCGAGGCGCTGGAGTCAGCCAGCTACATCGGCGGCTACCTGGTCGCGGCCTATATCAAGGACGCTTATTCGAAGGTGCGTGTTTTCGGGCTCGATGGTTCTCACTTGCGTGATGTCGAATTGCCCGGTATTGGCAGTGCGGGCGGCTTCTTCGATGATGCCGACAGCACCGAGGCCTTCTACGCCTTCGAAAGTTTCACCGTACCGCCGTCGATTTACCGTTACGACGTGGCCACCGGTGAACGTGAGCTGTTTCGTGCAGCCGATGTGAATATTGACCTGGATGCTTTCGAGGTGAAACAAGTCTTCTACACATCGGCTGACGGCACCAAAGTTCCGATGTTCATTATCCACCGGAAAGGTATCGCGCTCGATGGCAGCAACCCGACCTTGCTCTATGGATACGGCGGTTTCAACGTTTCGTTAACTCCGAATTTCTCTGTGTCCCGGACCGTGTGGATGGAGATGGGTGGCGTTATGGCAATCGCCAACCTGCGTGGCGGGGGCGAATACGGTGAGGCCTGGCACCTGGCCGGCACGCTGCTCGAGAAACAAAATGTTTTCGATGATTTCATTGCCGCTGCCGAGCACCTGATCGACGCGGGTTATACCTCACCGGAACACCTGGCGATTCAGGGCGGGTCCAATGGTGGCCTGCTGGTCGCGGCAGTCACGCTGCAGCGCCCGGAGTTGTTCGCAGCTACCCTGCCGGCTGTTGGTGTGCTGGACATGCTCCGCTACCACACGGCCAGCGCCAACGCCCGCCAGTGGTCGTCGGACTACGGGCTTTCCGAGGTTGAAGACGAGTACCTTGCGCTGCGTGCATACTCGCCGGTGCACAACGTTAAGGCTGGCACTTGCTACCCGCCGACCTTGATCACCACCGCCGATCACGATGACCGCGTGGTGCCCTGGAACAGCTTCAAGTGGGCTGCGGAGATGCAGTACGCCCAGGGCTGCGATAACCCCATTCTGTTGCGGGTTGAGACCCGGGCGGGTCATGGTGCCGGTAAACCGCGGTGGATGATCATTGAGAGTCTGGCGGATCAGTGGGCATTTCTGGCAAAGCACCTGGGAATCGAGTGATCAGCCACACTCATATTTTTTGATACAGATAGCAGGAGAGTAAAATGAAAAAAGTCAAATTGATGTGCCTTGCGGCACTTCTTGGAATATCCATACAAGGTGTCTGGGCAAAGGATATTGTCCACGACGCCGAGTACTATATCCTGGAGACCCAAAATGGCGAACGCTGGGCTGCTGAAGATCAGGAACTGGACCAGAAGCTTGCCGCGCTGAAGGAGAAATACGGGCAGCCACCAAACATCGTATACATCCTCTGGGATGACCAGCAGGTAGGCGCCGTCGGCAATCTGATGATCCAGAAAAACCTGGGTTATTCAACCCCCAACCTGAACAGGATGGCGGCGGAGGGCATCAACTTCACCCGCATGTACAGTGAACCAGCCTGCACACCCACGCGAGCGGCGTTCCTGACGGGCCGGCACCCGGTGCGCAATGGCATGGCCGTGGTCGGCATGCCGCATGAATTCTCCGGTTTGAGCGCCGAGGAAGTGACCATCGCCGAAGTTCTCTCCGAAGCCGGCTATGCAACCGCCCATTTTGGTAAGGGTCATCTCGGCGATATAGAAGAGAGCTATTTACACAACCAGGGCTTTGACGAAGCGTTGTTCACACCAATGAACCAGATCCCCTCGTTGTACAACCCACAAGGCGAGGCGGTTAATGCCGTTCTGGGCTTGCACCCGGAACTGTATCCGCCCGATCCCTACCGGCTGGATGATATTGGACTGACCCCATCGGGCTGGGTGATGAATATTGAAGGCAAGAAGGGTGAACTGGGCAAGGAATTTTGCGGCACCTCGAACGAGTGTTATGACGAATTGGACAACGAGTCAGAAAAACGGACTCTTGCGTTTATCCGTAAAAATGCTGAAGCAGGCAAACCCTTCTTTGTCGAATATTGGCCAAACTGGCTGAATTTCATGGCGCCGGAGCTACCCAAGTTAACAATGAACGGCGGCAAAATACCGGGTTCCTATGTGCGCCTGGATGCCTTCGTTGGGCAGTTAATGGAGCAGCTCAGGGAACTGGGGATCGCCGAAAATACGATCTTCGTCGCGATGGCCGACAATGGCCCCATGTCACACAGCCCACCTCCAGGCTGGGCGATGACAGAAATCATGTACCGTGGCGGTAAAGGTGATTTCACCGAGGGCGGCGTGCGGGTACCGGCGATGGCGTGGTGGCCCGGTGTTATCGAACAAGGTCAGTTGGTGGGGGACATCATTCATGTCACTGACCTTTTCACCACTTTCGCGCGATTGGGCGGGGCGAGCCAGCACATACCCACTGACCGGATTATAGACGGGCTCGATCAGACAGCCCTCTTGCTCAACGGTGACGGCAACGGACGCCGCGACTACGTATTCATCTATGCGGGCAACGAACTTGGGGCGACGGTAAAAGGCCGCTATAAACGGCACTGGATTGGTGCAGGCGACGTCGCGGCATCCGGCATGCCGGAAGCGTACTATGACCTGTACCAGGATCCGCATGAAAAGAACCCGCAGCTGGTTCCGCTGATCCACACACAGGGGCAGTTCAATCGGATGGTTGCCAGGCACCAGCTGTTCAAAAGGAAGTATCCGGATAAGAGCAATGCCAAGGGTATTCCATACACCGGCCTGTCAAACGCACGCCCGGAGACCAAGGCAATTGGTGAGCGGGTCAAAGCCTACATGGAGAACATGCCGTTCGATATCGAGGAATACCTCGAATATGAAATCCCCGGTAGCAAAAATGTCGGTGATTGGGGGAATTAACCACTGCTTTCCAGTCAGCAGCGCGATGACATTGCGTTCACTCAGTATCGTTAGTCTTTCGTTTGCTCTGGTGGTATCCGCTTGCAGTCGAGAGTCGCCCGTACCGTACAGTGGTCCGTATGCGATTACGCGCCCTAACATTTTGCTGATTGTTGCCGACGACCTGGGGTACTCGGATGTTGGTGTTTTCGGATCGGAGATCGCGACCCCGAACATCGACGCCCTGGCCGCCGAAGGCTTGATGTTGACCCAGTTCCATGTGTTGCCCAATTGCGGGCCGACACGTGGTGCCATGATGACCGGTGTCGACCCTCACCGCGCCGGCATGGGTGGCAATCACGAAGTCGCAGCAGCAAACCAGAAGGGACAACCCGGTTACGAGGGTTATCTCAGAAAGGATGTTGTCACGATCGCGGAGTTACTAAAAGATGCGGGATACCACACTTACATGACCGGCAAGTGGCACCTTGGCGCAGACTCCAATAACCCGGCATCACGGGGCTTTGAAAAGTCTTTCGCTCTACTCAACGGTGCCGCCAGCCATTGGGCTGATCAGGGTGCAATCATTCCGGGTGCTATCACGCGATACCTCAGTGATGGCCAGATCGTGGATGAACTGCCCGAGGATTTTTATTCAACAACCTGGTACACCGATCAACTGATTTCTTATATCGACTCAGCCGGTGGCGATGGCGCTCCGTTCTTTGCGTATTTGTCTTTCACCGCGCCGCATAATCCACTGCACGCGCCACAGGAATACATCGACAAATACCATGGCCGCTTCGACCGGGGCTGGGACGAACTGGCCGCCGAAAGATTTGAGCGTCTCCGATCCCTCGGTCTGGTGGGTGACTCTCAGGTTTCTCAACCGCGACCGGAGTGGGTGAAGGCCTGGGAAGAGTTGAACGCAGAACAACAGGCCGCGCGGGCCCGCGATATGGAAATTTATGCCGGCATGATCGATCACATGGCCGAATGTATTGGTCGCTTGCTCGAGCATTTGCGCCAGTCAGGTAACTATGAAAACACGCTCATTGTGTTCATCTCGGACAATGGACCCAGCCGTACCAGTATCCAGGACTATCTGGCGATTGGCGGTGAAGGTGGTGAGTTCTTCAATAGCTTCGACAACTCGCTGGAAAACAAGGGCTTGCCCGGGTCCTCAACAGACATCGGACCGGGTTGGGCGTATGCTGCGGCAACGCCGTTGCGCCTGTTCAAGGGCTATGTGGCCCAGGGTGGCATTCAGGTCCCCGCGGTGATCAAACTGCCCGGTAGTATGGCTACTGCGGGCAGTCGAACAGATCACTTAATACATGTTATGGATCTGATGCCAACGTTCCTGTCTGTTGCGGGGGCGGACTATCCCGGCAGCTACAACGGTGAAACGATCGTTCCTTTGCAGGGCAAGTCGTTAATGCCAATGTTAACAGGCGGATCATCGATCGAAGTTGAATCCAGAGGACTTGGCTGGTCGGCGTATGGAATGGATGCGTACCGGAGAGGCAATTGGAAAGTGCTGCGGCTACCAGAGCCGTACGGTAGCGGTGACTGGCAACTGTATGACCTTGCAGCGGATCCCGGTGAAGTGCATGACCTGGTGTCCGAATTCCCTCAACGGGCAAGTGCGTTGGCCAAAGCATGGGAGAACTACGCAAAATCAAACGGCGTGATTCAGCCCAATACTGCCACCGCGTATGCCAAACCAATAGTCGGTCGAAAACACTAATCCTGGCGGGTGTTCTGGATAGCTTCCAGGCTGCCAGCCGAAGTGGCCACCCGGGTCAGCCTTTCAACAGGTCGGCGGAGGGACTTTGATGGTGCAGGTGAACATCCGTCTGCGGGTAAGGAATGTTGCAGCCTGCCGCTTCGAGTTCAACTTTGCCCTGTTCAAGCAAGTCACCTTTAACCGTCGAGTAATCTTCAGTTTTTGCCCAGGGGCGCACCGCGAAGTCTACGCTGCTGTCGCCGAGGTTCATCACGAAAATTTTGGTTTCAGGGTCGTCCAGCACTTGGGGATGGTTTGCGCACAGCCGTGTCAATACTTCTCGCGCCACCTTGAGGTCATCGTCATACCCGACTCCAAAAACGATATCCACACGTCGTTGGTCGTTGGCTGAGTAATTGGTAATTATGTCAGCGGCAACCTGGCCGTTGGGTATGATGATCCGCTTGTTATCCGGCGTGGTCAGGGTGGTGCTGAAAATCCGGATTTCATTCACCGAGCCCGCTACTCCCGCCACTTCCACAAAGTCACCTTTCTTGAAAGGCCGGAACATGACCAGCATCACGCCGGAGGCGAAATTTCCCAGCGAGTCCTTCATTGCAAGGCCGACGGCCAAACCGGCGGCGCCAACCACGGCAACCAGCGATGTCACTGGCAGGCCGAGCGTGTCCAGGGCTGCCAGGATGATGACGATCAGCAGAACAGCGTAAGTCACGTTGCACAGGAAAATGACGAGCGTGGGATCGACCTCACGTACGTCCATCAATTTCCGGACAACAGCAGTGATGCGTTTCGCGATCCATTTACCGATGATGTAAATCAGGAGTGCGATAGCGACCTTCACCGCCCAGCCTCCCAGAATAGACATCAGGTCAGCTCGGGATAAAAACTCATTGAACGTTTCCATCAGATCAGGCGATGTCCCCGCCCGGCTCGAGGAACTGTTCCATCTTGTCGGCCGTGAGCGCTATATTCCTGATGGTGTAATCCAGTTCCTGCTCGCCGACGAACGCGTAAGGCAGGTTTTCACACATCTTGATGTATGGCACGCCGTCGAGATCGCCAACGGCAAGGTAACCGACCCGTTGGGTCAGATTGATCCGCAAACACTTTTCAGCAGCCAGGTCTTCCAGCGGTGCGACAGGTGTTTCTACGCGCAGGACGCGGCGGCCTTCGCTGGTTTCCAGTTCAGCCAGGAATATGCTTTGGCGGCGATCGCCGCTTTCGTTTGGGACCACGTATTCAAAGCTGATGATGAAGGGTTCGTCAATTTTCAGCTCGTACAAATCCATCATGTGTTGCCGGATTTCGGAAAAAGTTTCCATTTAGTTCTCCAGGATGACCATTGCCACTACTTCGGCGCCAGCCGGACGGCTCCGTCCAGGCGGATGGTCGTGCCATTGAGGTAGGTGCTCTCAATGATATTCCCCGCCAGTATCGCAAACTCTTCTGCACGGCCCAAGCGGGAAGGGAAGGGGATGGATTCAGCCAGTGATTCCTGGATGTGGTCCGGCATGCCCTCGAGCATCGGGGTCCAGAATATTCCCGGTGCTATTGTCATCACGCGGATTCCGAAACGGGAGAGCTCACGGGCCATCGGCAGCGTCATGCCTACCAGGCCGCCTTTGGAGGCCGAATAAGCTGCCTGTCCAATCTGTCCTTCATAGGCGGCCACTGAAGCCGTATTGATGATGACGCCTTTTTCGCCGTCCTCGAACGGGTCATTTTTTTGCATCACATTCGCTGCCGCCTTGGCAACGTTGAAACTACCGATCAGGTTTACCGTGACCGTCGTGGAAAATAGTGACAGTGGCATCGGAGCCTCACGGCCCAGCACGCGGCCAGCGCCGATAATACCTGCGCAATTCATCGCTACGTTGAGCCCGCCATTGACTTCGGCAGCCTCATCGACCGAGGCGATCACGCCCTCCTCGGAGGTCACGTCGGTGCGAATATATCGTGCACCCAGCGCTGCTTCTGCAGCCGCCCCGGCTTCGTCGTTAATATCCAGCATGACAGCCTTGCCGCCGTTGGCGATGATGAATTTTGCGACGGCCAGTCCGAGGCCGGATACGCCGCCGGTGACCAATGCTTTCACCTGGTTTAGCTGCATGGAAAATGCTCCTTCAAAAAAGTGTTGTCAGAATAGGGATGATAGTCGGACCATTTTACCTGTTCGTTGGAGATTTCGCTAAATTTCGATGGCAAGCGCGACCGCTTCACCGCCACCAAGGCACAGCGAAACGACACCGCGTTTCAGGCCACGATGCCGCAGGGCGTGTATCAGTGTCACCAGGATGCGTGCACCGGACGCGCCGATGGGGTGACCCAGCGCACAGGCGCCGCCATTCACATTGACTTTATCGTGATCGAGCCCGTTATCGGCCATTGCTGCCATTGTGACAGCAGCGAAGGCCTCATTGATTTCAAACAGGTCGACTTCTTTCATCGCCCAGCCAGCCTTTTCAACTACCTGGGCCACCGCAGTGGATGGCGCAGTGGTAAACCATTCGGGTTCCTGGGCGAAAGTTGCGTGGGCGATGATTGTTGCCATCGGCTCCAGCCCACGGCCCTGCGCTTCGTCCGAAGTCATCAATACAGTAGCGGCTGCACCGTCGGAAATTTTTGAAGCATTGGCTGCTGTTATCGATCCATCCGGCTTGAAGGCCGGGCGCAGGGTGGGGATTTTTCCTATGTTGCAGCGGTGAGGTTCTTCATCTTCGTCGTATACGTGCTCCGCGCGGCGCACCGTTACGGTTACCGGAACGATTTCATCCACAAAGTCGCCTTCGTGAACCGCCCGTTGGGCGCGCTCGACTGAGGCGATGGCAAACCCGTCCTGATCGACCCGTGAAAATTTATATTTGTCCGCACACATTTCACCGAACATCCCCATCATCTGCTGATCATACGGGCTTTGCAGCCCATCCAAGAACATGTGATCCAGAACCTTTGCGTGGCCCATACGCAGGCCTTCACGTGCCTTGGGTAAGAGGTAGGGTGCATTGGTCATAGACTCCATGCCACCGGCAACTACAATCTCGGAAGTGCCGGCCTTGATGGCATCATGGCCAAGCATCACCGCTTTGAGCCCGGAGCCGCAAACCTTGTTTACGGTAGTGCAGCCCACCGAGACGGGTACACCAGCCTGCAATGAAGCCTGGCGCGCCGGCGCCTGGCCGAGGCCGGCTGGAAGCACGCATCCCATGATCACTTCGCTCAGGTCTGCACTGTCAACGCCGGCCTGTTTAACGGCGCCCTCGATGGCCACTGCTCCCAGGTCCACTGCGCTGGCGCTGCTGAACTGGCCCTGGAAAGAGCCGACGGGCGTGCGCTTGGCACCGACAATCACAACTGTACGGTCTGACATTCGAACTTCTCCAAATCAATGTTCACGGTCCCGTCCCGGGATACGATGTGCCTTGCCCATGCACGGGAGCTTCAGTTTACCAAGTATTTCGATGCGCTCTTCAGCCATCCGTTCAGCGGCCTGCCAGGTCGGGGTGCCGTCACCTTCAGCGCTCTTGAATATCCGGCCCAGGTTGTATCCGCGCCAGGCAAAAAATATCAGGGCTCGCTGACTTCTATACCTTCTTCGTCCAGTAACTTGATGGGCATGCCGAGGGGCTCCAGTTGCGGGCGGATTTCGGCTATGTCACCGACCACTACAATGGCCATGTTATCGACATCGATCAGACGGCTGGCCAGGGCGTTGAGGGTCTCCCGGTCCGTCTCGCGCAGCAGGTTTTTTTGCTGCTTGCGATAATCCAGTGGCAGGTCATATCTAAGCACCTGTGATAACAGGCCAAGCTTGGCGCCCGGGGTCTCATAACTGCGCGCCTCCCTTTGGCCGATCGCGCTTTGCAGGTACGCGTACTCTTCCCCGGTCATCCCGTGGGAGGAGTAGTCTTGCAACTCATTGAGTACTTCGGTGATCGAAGCGGCTGTAGCCTCTTTGTTAATCTCTGAAGAAATACGGAAACTTCCGAGTTCCGGCCCCCCGCTGAACCCGCTGCTGATCCCATAGGTATAGCCCTTGTCCTCACGCAAATTGAGGTTTATGCGGCTGTTGAAAGTACCACCCAGGTTAAAATTCATCAATTTGGAAAGGTAGTGATCGCCCAGTGCGTCGTACTTTAGTGAAGGATAGGCCATCCGCATTGTGGACTGGGCCGCGTCTTCCTTGTTCACCAGGTAAATGGTCCGCCCACTGATTTCAGGCAGGTCGTCGATGGGTTCACGATAGACTTCGGAGATTTCCAGTCCCGACAAGGCCGTCATGCTGGACAGAATTTCGTCCTGGGGCAGGCTGGTACTCAGCAACACACCTTGCAGATGGTTGGGAATGTGGGCTGAGTAGAATGCCTTCACGTCGTCCAGCGTGATATTACTCACGGTAGAGGGCAAACCCGAACCCGGATAGGAGAGCGGATGTTCCGAACCCGCTAACACGGCGCCCATGGCGCGGGAAGCCAGTGAAGGACCGGATTTACGCGCCTGCAGCAGCGACTCCATCAACTGGTTCTTGACTCGGTCGAAGTCCTCTTCGGTAAGGGCGGGCTCCAGCATGCGCTCCATCATCAGGGCCATGCCGGCATCCAGGTATTTACTCAACACATTGAGTGATACGGTGGTTTCGTACTGTCCTGACGAGACACTGACCGCAGCACCGATACGTTCCAGCGCCTCGCTGAATTCTGCTGAACTGCGTTGCAGGGTTGCTTCCCGCATCAGCCTCGCTGTCAGGCTGGCCAGGCCGGCCTTGCCGGGCGGTTCATCGCGCTGCCCCATCGCGAAAACAACCCCGATCGTAACGGTTGGCGTTTCGGTGTTTGGCACGGCCAGCAGGCGCACGCCGTTGGCCAGTTCTGTGTCCCAGATCGGAGGCAGATCCACCAGGGGATTGGCTCCCGGCTGTGGTTGAGCACTGCGGTCAAAGTCATCCTGCCAGGTTCGCAGGGCAGGAGTAGTGTCGCGGTACGAGGGCGAGACGGTTGGCTCGATAGGGGGGCCCGTTGTTTCCATGGACAGGTAATCAAAATTCTGTGGCCGTGCAGCCAGTTTTGCCTGGCCGTTGGGAACAATGCTCAGGATCACCGCTGGCTGGTCTTCTATGTACTCTCTGAAGACACGGACCACGTCTTCTTTGGTCACCTTTGAATAACGCTTTACATCATCGTTTGCGGTCTTTGGGTCACCGTTAATTGCCTCGGACCAGGCCAGCCTGCTAACTTTTCCAGCAACACTTTGCATGCCAAATACCTGGCCGGACTCGAAGCCCGCGATGAATTTTTGCAGGTCGTCGTCATTTACACCACGCTCGGTGAATTCACGCATTGTTACGCGGATGGCTTCTTCCATCTCTGCCAGTGATTCGCCGGAAGCCGGGTTCTGGACCACGATGAACGCCATCTCACAGGCCAGTTCGCGACAGGCGTGGCTGACGTGTGCGCTGACCGCGCGCCCGGTTTGCACCAGGCGTTGGTAGAGCAACGAAGCGCGGCCCATGCCAATAATTTTAGTGGCTGCGTCCAGCGGGGCCTCATCCGGATGCCGGTAATTAACAGTGGGGATTAGCATCGCTATCATCGGCAAATGAATATTGTCCTGCAGCGTGATGTAGCGGTCTTCTGAGAGAGATCCGGGCTGAGGTTCGAGGTTTTCGACTTCGGGGCCACTTGGAATGGGGCCAAAATACTGCTTGATCCACTCCAGGGTCTTCTGCTGGTCGATATCGCCGCCGATGGTCAGCGTGGCGTTATTGGGCCCGTACCAGCGCAGGAAAAAACGCTTCAGGTCATCCAGACTGGCCGCGTCCAGATCTTCCATCCAGCCGATCACCGGCCAGGAATATGGGTGGTGTGGCGGATAGAGGTTTTTCATCATCGTTTCGGAGGTGCGGCCATAAGGTCTGTTGTCTACGCGTTGACCGCGTTCGTTCTTGACCGCGGCACGCTGGACGTCGAACTGTTCCTGGGTGACGGCTTCGAGCAACAGGCCCATGCGGTCGGCTTCCAGCCACAAGGCCATTTCAAGCTGGTTGATGGGCATCGTTTCGTAGTAAAGCGTTCGGTCTGAATTCGTCGTGCCATTGAGCGCCCCGCCTGCGTTGGAAATGATTTTCGAGAACTCACCCCGGCCCACGTTGGCCGAACCCTCGAACATCATATGCTCGAAGAAATGTGCAAACCCCGAGCGACCGGGTTCCTCCCGGGCAGAGCCGACATGGTAGGTGACATCCACGTGGGCCATCGGATCCGAATGATCTTCGTGCAAAACAACGGTCAATCCGTTGTCCAGCACGTACTTGCTGAAGGTAATCGCGAAGCCGTCATCGCTGCCGGCAAATTCCTCCACCAGGGTGATTCCGTCCGCAAGCGAGATGGCCGCAGTGGACTCCGGAACAACATCCGGTGTGGCTTCAGGAGGAGCCTGCTCGCAGGCTGCCAACAGAGAGAAAAGAAGTATAGGGACCAGCTTTTTGATCATTTGAAATTCCAGGAATGTAGCGGATGCCAAAAGGCGACTATTGTATGACCAACCCAACGAATGTCTAGTTCACAAAAATTGCTTATAGAAGCGATTTAATGTGGGAGGTGCGGTTTTAAGCGTAGCTGAAAGAAGTGCCGCCTGAATGCCGTCACGCGTGCCCCCCAAATTACGGAGCCAGCGCTAAATAGTAGAAAAGTGATAAAAACGCGGCGGAGGACTGACCCGTCCCCCGCCGCTGATCCCGACCCACTTGCGTCGGGTGGCGAGATATTCTGCCATCCCGTGCGTGTAGGAGCAATTCCTTTCGCTCCCCCCTTCCTGCCTCATTACCATACGCCCTCATAGGAATTTATGCAAATTTGGCTAAAAGCAGCCTCTAGACCGCATAGCTACAACAAAATGAATAATTGCAGTTTTGGCTAAAAACAGTATATCGAGGTGCTACAATCTTCACCGGAATTGCGCCAGGCAGGGGCGCAATTCCGGTGTCTGTGCAGCTAAAACTCCCTGATTGATTCATTAATTCTCTGCAATGGTTACAATGGCGGGATGGGAAAAGGAACCAAGAGATGAGCAGACCCGCCGACCAGGTACCCGAGGCCAAAGTCGAAGTTACAACTCCCCTGCGTTTTGTTACCGCCGCATCCCTGTTTGACGGGCATGACGCCGCGATCAACATCATGCGCCGCCTGATCCAGGCCCAGGGCGCCGAAGTGATCCACCTGGGGCATAACCGCAGCGTACTGGATATTGTGCGCGCGGCCATCCAGGAGGATGCGGATGCGATCGCCATCTCGTCTTACCAGGGCGGGCATATTGAATTCTTCAAATACATGGTCGACTTGCTGAAGGAACGCGGTTCGGAACATATCAGGGTGTTTGGCGGGGGTGGCGGCACCATTACGCTGGACGAAATCCGTGAGCTTGAAGCCTACGGCATCGAGCGCCTCTACCACCCGGATGACGGCATGGGAATGGGTCTGGTTGAGATGATTGAGGATGTGGTGAGCAGAGCCACCGGTCATCGCCTGCCAACCGAATTCCCGGGCCAGCTTGATCTCAATGACGCAAAATCGATCGCCAACGTGATCTCAGCACTGGAAGACCAGGTCTTTGGCGAAGCGGAACTGAAACTGAAACGCCGCGAGTGGGAAGGCCGCTCCAGCCAGGCGCCGGTTGTTGGAATTACCGGCACCGGTGGGGCTGGGAAGTCCTCTGTTACTGACGAATTGCTCAACCGCTTCACCCAGGCCTACCCGGAGATGAAAATCGCCGTGCTCGCCGTCGACCCGACGCGCCGGCGCACCGGTGGCGCGTTGCTGGGCGACCGTATCCGGATGAATACCTTGCGCAGTGAGAATATTTACATGCGCAGCATGGCGACACGCAGGCAGCACCTGGCGACTTCGGCCATCCTGCAGGATGGTATCGCCTTCCTGAAGTCTGCTGGTTTCGACCTCGTGATAGTGGAAACGGCGGGTATTGGCCAGTCCGACTCTGAGATCGTCGACATGGTGGATTTCCCGGTCTACGTGATGACCAGCGATTTTGGCGCACAGAGCCAGCTTGAGAAAATTGACATGCTGGATTATGCCGAACTGGTTGTTTTGAACAAATTCGACAAGCGGGGGGCCGAAGACGCCTTGCGCGATGTGCGCAAACAGTGGAAGCGTAACCACCTGGCCTTCCATGCCAACGACGACGATGTGCCGGTCTACCCGACCATCGCCAGCCAGTTCAACGACCCCGGCATCACCTGGATGTTCGTTAACCTCTGCCGCCTGTTGCACGAGAAGCTGGAACTGCCGGCCGAAAACTGGTCGCCGGATATCGACACTTCCGTCAAGGCGCCCAAGGCCACCGTGCTTATTCCCGGGCAGCGCACCCGCTACCTGGCGGAGATCGCGGAGCAGGGCAGGAAGGCAAACAGCGACATCGTCAGGCAGGCTGAAGCCGCGAGCAAAGCGCAAAATTACTACGAGTCGCTGAAAGTCCTTGAAGACGAGCATTTGCCCGAGCCGTTCGCCCGTTATGTTTCCTTCGCTTTGAGGGAGGGGGAAACCGCGGGAGCAGGCCATGCCCGTGAATTCGACCGATCGTTGGTCCTGCTTCGCCAGCGCTACGACAGCGCCATCAACGAACTAAACGAGGATGCCATCCAGTTGTTGAGAACCTGGCCTGGAAGAAAAGCCGGCTTACGCAGTGAACAATACTCCTACAAAGTCCGCAGCCGGGATATCGTCGGTAGTAACTACAAAGAATCTCAAAGCCGCTTGATGATCCCCAAAATTGGTATGCCAAGGGACACGGACTGGGGTGAGTTGCTTAGCTTCCTGATGCGGGAAAACCTGCCAGGCTACTATCCCTTCACTGCCGGAGTCTTTCCCTACCGGCGGGCCGGTGAAGATCCCATCCGCATGTTCGCAGGCGAGGGCACGCCCGAGCGCACCAACCGGCGATTCCATTTGCTTGCGCACGGCCAACCGGCCATCCGGCTTAGCACGGCTTTCGATTCAGTGACGCTGTACGGCGAAGATCCGCATACGCGCCCGGACATTTACGGCAAGGTCGGCAACTCCGGTGTATCCATCGCTTCCCTGGACGACATGAAGAAACTGTATTCCGGATTCGACCTGTGCGCGCCGAGTACTTCCGTGTCAATGACCATCAACGGCCCTGCACCGATGATACTCGCCTTCTTTATGAACGCGGCTATTGACCAGCAGGTCGAGTTGCACCTGCACAAACACGGTAAATGGGAAGAAGCGAAGAAAAAGATTGAGGCGTACTTCGATGGCCGCTTGCAGCCGCATTATCATGGCGAACTGCCCGCCGGAAACAATGGCCTCGGCCTGGCCCTGCTGGGTATTACCGGCGACAAATTGATCGATGCTGAAACCTACGCAAAGATCAAGGCCGAAACCCTTACCAAGGTCCGCGGCACCGTGCAGGCGGATATTCTCAAAGAGGACCAGGCCCAAAACACCTGTATTTTTTCCACCGAGTTCGCCATGCGCATGATGGGCGACATCCAGCAGTACTTCGTTGACCATGGCGTGCGTAATTTCTACAGCGTTTCGATCTCGGGCTACCATATCGCCGAAGCCGGGGCTAACCCGATCAGCCAGTTGGCCTTTACGCTGAGCAATGGATTTACAATCGTCGAGTACTACATCGCCAGAGGCATGAACATCGATGATTTCGCACCAAACCTGAGTTTTTTCTTCTCCAACGGTATGGATCCCGAATACACCGTGATCGGAAGGGTGGCACGCAGGATTTGGGCGCGAGCGATGCGGGAACGGTACGGCGCCAAACGCCGCAGCCAGATGCTGAAGTACCACATCCAGACCAGCGGCCGCAGCTTGCATGCGCAGGAAATTCAGTTCAACGACATCCGGACCACGCTACAGGCTCTGTACGCATTATTCGATAACTGCAACAGCCTGCACACCAATGCCTACGATGAGGCAATCACGACTCCAACCGAAGAATCTGTGCGAAGAGCCGTTGCTATCCAAATGATTATTAACAAAGAATTAGGTTTAAATTTCTGTGAAAACCCCTGGCAGGGCAGTTTCATAGTGGATGAGCTGACTGACCTGGTCGAAGAAGCTGTCTACCAGGAATTCGAGCAGATTTCAGAGCGCGGCGGCGTACTGGGCGCTATGGATACCATGTATCAACGGAGCAAAATCCAGGAAGAGAGTCTTTACTACGAAAGCATGAAGCACGATGGGAGCCTGCCGATAGTCGGCGTCAACACTTTCTTGCCTCCGGATGGGCGCGGGGAAGTTGGAGAGATTGAGTTGATGCGCAGTTCAGCTAAGGAAAAGGACCAGCAGGTTGCCAATGTTGAGTCATTCCGAGCCGTGCACCGCGAGGAAGGCGATCCGCAGATGGTGAAGTTACAGCAGGTGGCGCGGGAACGGAACAACACTTTTGCCGCATTGATGGATGCAGCCAAGGTCTGCTCACTGGGAAGCATGTCGCACTCGCTGTATGACGTGGGTGGAGAATACCGGCGGAATATGTAATAAATCGCCACCGTGATCAGGCTTAAGTTCAACACACCTGCGGCCTGGGCCGAGGGCATCGTCGGGGCGCTTGATGTTTTTCTACCGGATCACGCTGCAGCCGAGAAAAAAGCTTCCAGCATGGCGCTGACCTTGGTGGTCCACTACCCCGATAAACCCGGGCTAGTGGCTGCTATGATCGACCTTGCTCTGGAAGAACTCAGTCACTTTCGAGCGGTCGTCAAGTTGATGCATGAGCGTGGCCTGACGCTGCTCCCCGACGAGAAGGATCATTATATCAACGCCCTGCGGCAAACATTTCGGGACGGGAAAGCACATTATTTCATGGATCGATTGCTCATAGCCGGCATCATCGAGGCGCGGGGCGCTGAACGATTTGGCCTGATCGCTGAAGCCTTGCCAGGGGGCAGGATGAAGCGTTTTTACCAGTCGATAACGCGCTCAGAGTTGGAGCATAAAGATTTGTTCCTGCGGCTGGCTGAAAAATACTTTGATTCGGAAGAAGTGCGGCTGCGCCTGGATGACCTGCTCAAGGAGGAAGCTGACATCGTCAGCAAACTACCGGTTCGGCTTGCGCTGCATTAAGCCGGGCCGTTAATGGAAAAGTACCTGCGCCACTACGCCGAACCCGAAATCACTGCGCTTGACGGGTTGGCTGGCGATGAGCAGTGGGCAAATGTCCTGGTTATCCCCGTCTGTAATGAAAGCCCCGGGTTTCTTCGCCCGCCGCCGCCCTGTAGTGGACGCAGCCTGCTGGTGCTGGTGATCAATGAACCTGTAACTGCGTTACAAAATGTATCGTCGAGCAACCAGGATTTAGCCGCCAGGGTGCGGGCGAGATTTGAGCCACTTTGGCAATCTGAACCTGGTTTCCCGGGGGCTGGACTAAGCCTGTTACGGGACCCACTGACCCCTCGTGATGTGTTGCTGGTGGACCGCTTCAGTAAAGGACGCAAGCTGCCAACAGGTGGCGGTGTGGGTCATGCCAGAAAGATTGGTGGTGATCTGGCGGCTTGCCTGATCCACAACAAGCGTGTTCGTTCGCCCTGGATACACTGCAGCGACGCAGATGTTCGATTGCCGGAAAACTACTTTCTATGCGCTGCCTCAAAAAATCCAGATCCGGATAATGCGGCGCTGATCTATCCTTTCCGTCACTGCGGTGGTCAGGACAGTGCCGACCGCAGAGAGGTCCTGGTAGCGACGCAGTTGTATGAGCTTTCATTACGCTACTACGTGGCCGGTATGAAATTTGCTCACTCCCCTTATGCCTTCCACACCATCGGCAGTACCCTGGCGGTTAAAGCAGTCCATTATGCAAAGGTTCGGGGTTTCCCAAAACGCGAAGCCGGCGAAGACTTCTACCTGCTCAACAAGCTGGCCAAGGTCGGATCAGTGCGGGAGCTTGCTGCGGGCCCGGATTGCGAACCCATCGAGATTGCAGCACGGCGCTCAGACCGGGTGCCGTTTGGAACCGGAGCCGCGGTCAACACAATCACTTCCCTGGCCGACCCCGTGAATGAGTTCCGATACTACAACCCGGCGGTGTTTGGTTTGTTGCGGCTCTGGCTGCAGAGCTGGCCTTTAATTTGGCAGTCCCGCTCAAGTAACCTCGCTAATAGCATTTTCCCTGATCAGCCGGGTACCCCGGAGCGCCACGAAAGGCTGCAGGCATTACTTACGGGGCTGAAGAAAATTCGATCGGACAAGGCGCTGGATCATGCATTCAGGCAAAGCAAGGACCTGGACCAGTTCACGCGGCAGATGCACACCTGGTTTGATGCCTTTCGCACACTAAAATTGATTCACAACCTGCGGGATCATCATCTGCCTTCGCTCAGCTACGCCGGGCTCAACTTGAATCCGATCTTCTGTCAATTGCTCGCAGAAGACCCGGAGTTACTGGCTTTTAACAAGCAATTTCGCCAGAAATTGTAGGAATGTGCTGGGACTCGTACTGATATCGAATGGACTCTTCCAGGCTTTCAGTCCGCAAAAGTTTTCAGCATTTCGTACCAGTAGTCCACTGATTCATGAAACTCAAAAATGCCAAGCCGTTCATCCAGGCCATGGGCTCGCATGTCATCAGGCTTGGAAAATGCCGCACCCACTCCGTAAACGGGGATTCCTGCGTTGCGGTAGAACAACCCGTCGGTCGCGCCGGGCGACATGTTTGGAATCACCGGAATTTCACCCCAGCGGGCTTCGACCATGGCTTCGTTGCCCTCCAGGAAAGCAGCGGGCATGTTGGATGGGTCGCTGGGTATTCCTTCATAAATGATGGTGATCTCAATCTCAAGGCCATCGATCAGGGAAGCGATTTTCCGTTCGATTTCGATTGCCGGTGTGCCCGGCATGATACGGCAATTTACCGTCACACTGGCATCGCGTGGCAGGGCATTTTCCGCGTGGCCGCCATTGAGCATGGTGGGTGTGCAGGTGGTGCGCAGAGTGGCGTTGAAATAAGGGTCAGCTGCCGACAACCTCCTGGCGGCTTCGATGTCCGAGGCCTCCTCCACCAACGCCAGCATGTCTCGTGACAGCTCATCGGGGTAGTTGGCGGCAGAGCGCTCCAGCCTCATCCGTGTACTGTCACTGATGATTACCGGAAACTCGTACTCCGCCAGCCGCGTGATCGCAAGAGCCAGGTCCTGGATTGCATTTTCCGGTCGCGGCAGTGAACTGTGTCCGCCCTCGTTAGAGGCAGTCAAAACATAGGTCTGGTAGAGCTTCTCGCTGGTTTGAATCCAGAATGCCTTGTGCTGGCCGGACTCATCGTACTCGCCACCACCTGCATCGCTGTTGATGGCGTATTCAGCATCGATCAGTGCGCGCCCCTCATTGGCCAGCCACTTTGCAACCGCTCCGTCCGTTTCTTCATCACCGGAAATTGCTGCGATCAGGTCCCGGCCTGGCACCCAGCCCTCTTCTTTTAAGCGGATAAAATTGCTGAGAATCTGGACCACCCCCGCTTTGTTGTCACTGGTTCCACGCCCCACGTAATAGCCGTCTTTTTTGCCCAGGCTGAATGGCGGAAAGGCCCAGGCGTCCGGCGTAGCGGTGACGACGTCCATGTGGGCCAGGAGCAATAAAGATTTTTCATTGCCGAGTCCACGGTAACGTACAACCAGCCCATACTGGCCGTCCCCCGGGTTTACCAGTTCAATGTCTTCAGAGGGAAACCCGGCATCTTTTAATCGTGCAATCATGGCTTCCAGGGATTTGCGTGTCTCATCCGGGCGTTCAGAGGTGGTTTCAAAACCAACGATTTCCCGCAACATGTCCTCGGACAACTGTTGCTGTTCAGACAATTTGCTGAAGGGTGAATCTGTTGCCTGCACCGGCGCAGTCACAACGAAGGCCAGCAGGATCGACAGGGCCAGTTCTTTGGATTTTAAATTCATGTGTTATTGATAGTTTATGTATTTAGGGGCGGCTTCGATTTTGTATTTACCAACGCTCTCCATACCCAAAGCCTGTTTCGGAGTCATCATCGTTGGTTTATCCTCCTGGAAAAAGAGCTTGAAACCACCTGCAACTTTTGACGAGACATGGCTTGTATATAGCTGGTTGTAGATATTCACTTTTAATTCCGGGGACCCGTGACCATCGAGGTTCATCACCAGGTCGATTTGATCAAATGGTTTGATTGCTTCTTTTTCCGTCACCATATTTTGCGTGAACTGATGCACAATCAGTATCTTGTCATCGCTAATTTCGTTTTCCTTCATGAAGTCGCTCATGGCAGATTGCACTTCGTTGATCTGCTCACCCGTAACGTGGCCAATGACTTTGCCGGGACGAATATCCAGGCCATGGACTTCAAACTCCGGGTCAATGGCCAAATGCACACTGCTGTATTTGAGATATTTAAGCACAGGTTTTATTGCTTCCAGCGGCGTCATTGCTCCGAGTTGTGTATCGATAATGACCAGGAACCCGTTGCTTTGTGCCGCATTGATATAAGCCATCAGTTTTTCGTTTGACAGAGGCAGAAGGTATTTCTTGTCCCGGCCCGGATCGCCGGCGGCCAGGCCATAGATCAAGTGGAACGCGGGGGATACTTTTTGATCTCCGTTGAGTTGGTCGTATTCATCAGCCTTGGCTTTGATGATGGGCATGAGTTCTTCAATGGAATGCTCGCCCAGTATGCCCAGCGAAGATGTCCCGGGGCGGCCGTAGTAGCCAACAACGAGGTCGTCGCCAGCAGGCATTTGCTGCTGGGCTAGAGCTGGCTCGGACAGGTACGCAAGCACCATTAGCAGCAACAAGAGAGGGATCTTTGTCATGAATAAACGTCCTCGGCAACCGGATGCATCGATGATAACGCCCGGCAGGCTCTTTTACACTGTCTTTTACCTGGGCTGCGCTAGAAGTCAAAAAAACTGGTGAAATCCTCAAGCGGCTTGCGGAGAAGATCCGGAACCGTTGCGTCCTTTGCCGGATAGCCCACAACCAATAGCAAAAACGGTCGCTCGCTTTTCGGTCGATCGAGAATCTCATTGAGAAAACCCATTGGGCTGGGCGTGTGGGTCAGGCATACCAGCCCTGCCTCGTGCAACGCGGTTATCAGAATGCCCGCCGCCAAACCGGTAGATTGGACCGGATAGTAGTGTTTCACTTTTGTGCCATCCGGCAGAAACCCGAACTTTTGCAGGAAAACAGCAATAAGGCAGGGTGCCATTTCCAGGAACGGCTTATGGGTATCCGTACCGAGCGGTTCGAGCGCCCGCAACCATTCCGGTGACGCACGGTGCTCATAAAACTCTTTTTCTTCCTCTTCCGCGGCGATGCGGATTTTGCGCTTGGTCTCCGGGCCCGATACGACAGTGAAGTGCCATGGTTGTAAATTTGCGCCACTGGGCGCCGTGCCAGCCGTTCGCAACGCCTGCTTGATGATATCCAGGGGAACGGGCCGGTCTGAAAAATCCCGTACCGTCCGTCGTTTGTTCATATCCTTGTAGAAAGCATTCAGCCGGTCTCGCATTTCCTCTGGCGGATACTCTGTATATGCAGGCAATGGAATAAATGGAAAGTCAGTCAATTCGGCAACCCCTTTCTGTCGTCAGGTTTTTACAGCACAGGCCATTTTACCGAGGATAAATGATAAACCGATGCAGGAGCATGTTTTCTCCTGTTCTGAACAAGCCATAGTTCTTGGCCAGACTTGATACAATCGCGCATTGCTGTAACTGGCGGCCAACACGGAAACCAACAATGAAAACTAAAATCAACCGGATTTTCCATACCCTGGTATTTCTCGGCCTTTCATCAATAAGCGGCATTTCAGCCCAGGCCGATTCGCGTGCGGATATCATCAACAGCATCGACGGGCGCTTCGAAGAACACAAGGCCATTGCTCTGAAAATCTGGGAGCTGGCGGAACTGGGCTACCTGGAAGTGGAGAGCAGCGCTTTGTTGCAACAGAAGTTGACCGCCGAGGGTTTTCGAGTGCAGGCTGGGTTGGCGGGTATTCCGACATCTTTCCTGGCCGAAGCGGGTTCAGGTAAACCGGTGATCGCGTTGCTGGCTGAGTTCGATGCCTTGCCGGGTATCACCCAGACCGCATCGCCAGCGCGCCAGGAAATCCCGGGTAAAGCCGGTGGGCAGGCTTGCGGGCACCATTTATTCGGCACCGCATCAATGGGCGCAGCGGTGGCCATAAAGAATTGGCTGGCAGAGAACGACATGCCGGGTACCATACGGGTCTACGGCACGCCGGCAGAGGAGGGCGGGTCCGGCAAAGTCTACATGGTCCGCGAGGGCTTGTTTGATGACGTGGATGCCGTACTTTCCTGGCATCCGGGAGATGCAAATCGCGCTCAGGCATCGGCGACACTGGCCAATCGATCCGCGCGGTTTAATTTCAGGGGGGTTTCCGCCCATGCCGCCGGTGCTCCCGAAAAAGCCCGCTCCGCGCTGGATGGGGTGGAGTCGTTTAATTACATGATGAACCTGATGCGCGAGCACGTGCCGCAGGAAACCCGCATTCACTACGTGATCACATCGGGTGGCGAGGCGCCCAACGTTGTACCAGATTTCGCGCAGGTCTACTACTACGTGCGCCACCCCGATGCACAGGTTTTGCAGGCGATCTGGTCACGGGTAGAAACTGCTGCCAGGGGCGCGGCCGCGGGGACCGGCACCACGGTTGAGTGGGAAATCATGCACGGTAATCACAGCTTGCTTCCTAACCGTGTCATCGCAGACCGGATGGCGGCTGCGCTGGAGTCCCTGGGGGGTTATGTCTACAGCGCTGAAGAGCAGAGTTTTGCGGAGCGCATTTATCCAACCCTGGACAACCCTGAGTTTGAGTTGGGCACTGAGCAGACCGTGATGGAAACCAAAACCAGCATCGAGATGGGCTCTACCGACGTAGGTGACATCAGCTGGAATGTGCCGACGGCCGAATTCACCACCGCCACCTGGGTGCCGGGCACACCTGCGCACAGTTGGCAGGCCATCGCTGCCGGTGGCACCACGATCGGTATCAAGGGCTTACAACTGGCGGCCAAAACCCTGGCGCTGACCGCAGTCGATTTATATGAAAATCTCGAATTGCTAGAACAAGCGCGCAATGAACTGTATGAGCAACGTGGCGAAGATTTTCGCTACACTCCATTGCTCGGTGACCGCGCGCCCGCGCTGGATTATCGTCTCAAGCAATAGAATCGAAGGAGCCTCTCTTCGCTCGACTTACCCAACCGGTACCAGGCCAGGAACAGTCGAATGGCGGCTTGCTCAAAGAGCAAAAAACCTTGAGACAGTGACGGCAGGCCGTGGGTCGCCTTCGGCTCTTGATACCTTATACAATGCAATCTTCTGACGGACATTTACTTGCTAATGAGTGCAACCCACATACGTGAAGGTGTTTCTTACCGCTTTGCTGACGCCATCGTGCGCCTGCCCGGTAGTAGCGTGGTCAACGGTCTCCGGGCACATGAAAGAGAACTACCGGATGCAGACCAGTTCCTGCTGGAACATAAAATTTACATTGATGAACTCGAGCGGGCCGGGCTTCATATCGAAGTGCTGCCTCCGCTGGAGGAATTTCCAGACTCCGTCTTTATCGAAGATGCAGCACTTTGCCTGCCGGAAGGCACCGTGGTCCTGAGACCGGGTGCACCTTCGCGCACCGGGGAGGCTGAAGATGTTGCTGCCTCATGCTCCGGGTTGGGCCATCGGGTTCAGCGTTTAGCATCCAGCGGATTTGTGGATGGAGGTGATGTCCTGGTGACCGATTCCGTTATCCTGGTCGGCTTGTCTGAGAGGACGGACCAGGCGGGATTTGACCGGCTCAATGACATTCTTTGCGCCTGGGGCTATGCGGTGCAGGCAGTACACACGCCTGAGCATGTTCTCCATTTCAAATCGGACTGCTGTGCGCTGGACAGTGAAACCATTCTTGCGACTTCCCGCCTGGCCAATGCTGAGTGTTTTGCGCCGTTCAGGTTATTGACCGTGCCGCAGGGAGAAGAGGCTGCCGCAAACTCGATCCGGGTGAACGACACGGTGCTGGTTCCGGAAGGGTTTCCCGCAACAACCGAGTTGCTAACGCGGGCGAACTTTTCAGTGAAAACAGTACCGGCCCGCCAGGCGGCATTGCTGGACGGGGGGCTGTCATGTCAATCACTGCGATTCTGAAGAAGTTCTATATTTCTTCATAATTCCATTGGTTCCGGCCTTGTAGAATACGGGCGAACTCTTTGCTAAGAATATCAATGCCCCGATTTATTTTCTGTCTGATGGTTTTGCTGCAGGTTTCTGCCGGTGTGGTACCGGCGGTTGCCCAGGCTACGGCAGATGTAAGTAAGAGTGGAGCGTGGTATGACCCTGCGCATGATGGCGAAGGCTTTCTCGTAGAGATTCTGGCCGACGGGAACGCAGTGGTTTACTGGTTTACCTACGACGAAGCAGGCAATCAACGCTGGTTCACTGGAACAGGAGAAACAATTGGAAGCGGCATTGAGATTAAACAGCTGTTGGCGGGATCAGGCGCAAAATTTGGCGATCAATTCGATCCCGGCGATGTTGTGCTTGCTGCTGCAGGAACACTGTTTCTAAGCTGGTCGACTTGCGATAATAGCCTGGCGACCTACACCGTTGATGGTGTTGACGGCAGCCAGGAACTGATCCGCATTACCACCCTGGTCGGGTTGGAGTGTGACTCGCCCGGGCCTGGTGCGTCGCCCGTGTCGGGGTCCTGGTTCGACCATACGCATAACGGTGAAGGGCTGGTCATCCAGGCGTTGGATGATTACCAAAGCCTGGTCTATTGGTTCAGCTACGACGACCTGGGTTATCCAGCCTGGTTTTTTGGCGTGGGCAGCCTGGATGGCGAAGCGATTATTGTGGACGAAACGTTTGTTACCAGTGGGGCGTCGTTTGGAGAGGGCTTTGAACCGGCTGATGTTCAGGTAACTCCCTGGGGAAGTCTGGCGATTGAACTGGGTTGTGAAACAGGAAAGCTTGACTACGCCTCAGATCTGGAAGCATATGGTATGGGAAAACAGACCCTGAGCCGTATCACAAAATTGGGTGAACCACTTTGTTATGAGCCGGATCCGCCCAACATTCTTCTGGTTATTGCTGACGATCTCGGGCTTGATTCCTTCGCCAAATATGATCTATCTGAAAACCCGCCCCACACCCCCCGGCTTGACGAACTGGCTGATCAGGGCCTTTTGTTTGTAAATGCCTGGGCCAACCCTACCTGCAGCCCCACCAGGGCCAGCATCCTGACGGGGAAATTTGGTGTCAGGACAGGTGTGCTGGCGCCTGGAAATGTCCTCGACACCGGTGAAAAATCACTGCACAGCTTCATTAGCGAACACCTGCCGGGCAGATATTCTGATGCTGTGATCGGCAAATGGCACCTGGCTCCCAACAGCAACCCGGACCACCCGGCTGATATGGGAGTCAGCCATTTCGCCGGCATTCTCGGCGGGGGAGTGTCTTCCTATGAAAACTGGGAACTGACCGTGGACGGACAACAGTTCAATCAAACCGAATATGCCACCAGTAAACTGGTAGACCTCGCGGTGGACTGGGTAGCAGAACAGGAAACGCCCTGGTTTTTGTGGCTCGCATTGAATGCCCCGCACACGCCCTTTCACTTGCCGCCAACAGAGCTTCACGACCGGGTGTTATCGGGATCAGCACAGGACATTGAGGACAATCCCTTACCTTATTACCTGGCGAGCGTTGAGGCCATGGATACAGAATTTGGAAGGCTGCTGGACTCGATGGATCAGGAGACACGTGAAAATACCATCGTGATTTTCATTGGAGATAATGGCACACCGAACCAGGTGGCCCAGGATCCCTTTAGCCGGCGCAAGGCCAAGGGCTCGCTGTACCAGGGTGGGGTGCAAGTGCCCATGTTTATATATGGGCCCGGCGTCGAACGCAGGGGTCAGCAGGAAAGTGCCCTGACCAATACCACGGATCTGTTTCCGACCATTGCTTCACTTGCCGGGGTGAACGTCAGCGTAATCAATGATGGAATCTCATTTGCCGGACTGCTGGATGGTGAACATGAGATTGCACGGCCATATCAGTATTCGGAGCAGATCGACGATCGTGCGGATCCGGAGTTTTACGAGTGGACGGTATCTGATGGCGATTACAAGTTGATCGAATCAGAGCTGGGAGATTTGGAACTTTACCGGGTCAGCATAGACCCATTTGAGGCTGATGACTTGGTTGCTAATGGTACAGCGCCAGTTGATATAATCAATGATTTACAATTGGTTGTAGAACTAATACAGAAATAAACAGAAATCGAGATGATCAGTCTAATTGAATTCGCAGGATGCCAATTTCCTTGTAGAGAATGGACAGCGGCTTTCTCGCCGACAGCGTGATAATCCTGGCCCCCGTTCCGTACATGAAATGAGAGGTCAGGTAGACGTGAAAATCATGCCCGTTGGTGAGTATGTTTTCGATCAAAGACAGAATCCGCTTTTCCTGATGCCTGGCAAGCGCGAACTGAAGCGATCCGATCTTGACCGCATCGTGGCTGAACCTCAGTGGCGGAGGCTCCAGATGCAACAACACTTCCCGGTAGAGTTGCCTGATGATTTGCTGCGGAAGGATGAACCCGACCTGGTGTTCGGTAAACAGCCAGTGAATACCGCTTTCCTCCCCGGGAATGCTCTCATGTTCGCCAAAGGCCTGGCACCAACCCCGGAAATAAGCGGAATAACGCTTGAGTTCACGTTCCAGCATCATTGGAAGTAGTTTAACACCTGGTGCAGACTAGCTGCTTGTGATCCGTTAAGATTTCACCTTGCAACAGAAGGTCAGAATCCATGACCCGGAAATACTCCATTGAATCAAGGTAAGCCCTCGCCTTACCTGAAGCCGGCATACCGTTGGTATGTTCTGGCTTCACTGACGCTTGTCTATACGTTCAACTTCGTTGACCGCCAGGTGGTGGTCATTCTGCAAGAGCAGATTCGCGCCGATCTGTCGCTGATGGATTGGCAACTCGGTTTGTTGTCTGGCTTCGTTTTTGCCATCTTCTATTCAGTGCTTGGGCTGCCGATTGCGCACCTTTCCGAAAGCGTGGGACGTAAGCGCGTGGTGGCCGTGGCGCTGGCTTTCTGGAGCGTCATGACCGCACTTTCAGGCGCGGCCCAGAACTTTACGCAATTGCTGCTGCTCCGGATTGGAGTTGGCGTGGGAGAGGCCGGCGGCAGTCCGCCATCCCACTCCATGATTTCGGATATCTTTCCGCTGCGCCGCAGGGCGCTGGCACTGTCGATTTTTTCCATGGGTGTGTATTTCGGTTACCTGTTTGCCTACGGCCTGGGCGGCTGGATAGCACAGGGCCTGGGTTGGAGAATGACTTTCGTGGTCCTGGGTCTGCCCGGCGTATTTCTGGCAGTCATCGTTGCGGTCACGATAAAAGAGCCACCACGAGGATTGGCGGAACGCAATGAGAACGGTGACAGCAATCGCGATGTGGTGAAAGATGGATCGGCCGGGTCTCCTTTTGCCGACACGCTGCATTTGCTTTGGTCTCGTAAATCGTTCCGGCATATAGCGCTCGCCGCAAGCCTGCAATCAGTGGCAGGCTACGGTGTAGGCAATTTCGTCCCGTCCTTTGTCATCAGGGCCCACGGTATGAATATTGGCGAAGTAGGTTGGAAGCTTGCGCTGGTGACGGGGGTTGGCGGTGCGGCCGGCGTGGTGTTTGCCGGTTGGCTTGCTGACCGGCTGGCACAGAGGGGTGAGCAATGGTATGTCCTGACTCCGGCGATCGCGCTGATCCTGACGCTGCCACTCACATTACTGGCTTTTTCGGCAGTGACACCCGGTGGAATGTTCCTGGCCTATGTACCCTACGTCGTTCTCGGCGCCATGTGGCTGGGGCCTGCGATTGCGGTAACCCATTCGCTGGTTGGCCTCAGGCAGCGCGCGGTCGCTTCGGCCGCCCTGTTTTTTATCCTGAATCTGATTGGCCTGGGGCTTGGTCCGCTGATTGTCGGTTCATTGTCCGACCTGATGCGGCCCGATTTTGGCGATGCCAACGCACTGAGGTATTCGATAATCGGAACGGCCCTGGTGGCAAAAAGTTGGGCCGTCCTCCATTTCCTTCTGGCGGCCCGCAGCGTCGTAGCCGATATCCGCAGCTGAATCGGCCTTATAGTTTAGGATAGAATCTATGGACGCAAAATTAAACGTAATGGGCGAACCCATTCTTCCCTGTTCCGAGGCACCGATGACCGGTTTTTTTCGCGACGGTTGTTGCAACACCAGCCCGGAGGATCTGGGCCGGCATGTCGTCTGCGTCCGGGTAAGCGCTGAATTTCTGGATTTTTCCCGTTCCCGTGGAAACGATCTGAGCACGCCGAACCTCGAATTCGGCTTTCCCGGGCTCAGGTCAGGTGACCAGTGGTGCCTGTGTGCTGCACGCTGGCAGGAAGCACTGGAAGCCGGTGCAGCACCCCACGTGCTTCTGCAGTCAACCCACGCAGCCGCGCTTCGTGTCGTTCAATTGCGCGACCTGAAGCAATATGCCATCGACCTCGTTTGAGGTTTCAGCCATGCTCCCACCTGCGGCTCCACGAGGAAATTGAAAAAATAAAGAAATCAAACGACAAGCGCAGCTTTCTGTTAAGATGCCTGCTTTCCGGAGCGCCCCACCGGTTGGCGCCAGAACTGCGGCCTTAGATGCCGTCGGAAAAAGATTTGAGTCGTTTGCCCTTTAATGGGCCTCCCGCTTGATACAAATTCCTTAATCCAGCCCGGACCGGCTCCCGCCAGCAAATGCTGCCGCAGGGAGGGCAAGACTGGAGCAATACCCAATGTCATTTGATACCCTTGGCCTTTCGGCCGAACTTCTGCGCGCGATCAACGAGCAGGGATACACTGAACCCACACCTGTCCAGAGCAAGGCAATTCCTGCCATTCTGGAAGGCAAAGATGTAATGGCCGGTGCTCAGACCGGCACCGGTAAAACCGCCGGCTTCACGCTGCCTTTACTGCAGCGCCTGAGCGAAAACCCCCATAATGGCCCCAGGCGCCCGATACGTGCACTGGTACTGACTCCTACCCGCGAACTGGCTGCCCAGGTGGGTGAAAGTATCGCGATTTATGGCCGCCACCTGCCGTTGAGGTCTACCGTGATCTTTGGCGGAGTCAAGATCAATCCGCAGAAAGACAAACTGCGGCAGGGAGTCGATATCCTGGTGGCAACACCGGGCAGGCTGCTGGATCATATCAGTCAGCGCACGGTCGACTTGTCGCAGGTTGAAATCCTGGTGCTGGACGAAGCGGACCGGATGCTCGATATGGGCTTTATCAACGATATTCGCAAACTGCTTGCGCTGATGCCTGCAAATGGAGTGCGCCAAAACCTGCTGTTTTCGGCAACTTTTTCCCGTGAGATCAAACAGCTTGCTGGTCGCCTGCTCGACCATCCGGAACTGATCGAAGTAGCTCGCTGCAAAACGACAGCCGAGCGCATCGCTCAGGTGGTTCACCCGGTGGACAAGGGCCGCAAGCGGGAGCTGCTGAGTCACATGATCGGCTCCAACAACTGGCGCCAGGTACTGGTGTTCACGCGGACCAAACATGGAGCCAACCGCCTGGCGCAGCAGTTGGACAGAGACGGCCTCAGCGCGGCCGCTATCCATGGCAACAAGACCCAGGGTGCGCGTACCCGTGCTCTTGCTGCTTTCAAAAGTGGGGAGGTACGAATACTGGTCGCCACCGACATTGCGGCCCGGGGTCTGGACATCGACCAACTGCCACACGTGGTTAACTTTGAGCTTCCCAATGTGCCTGAAGATTACGTGCATCGAATCGGCCGTACCGGTCGTGCCGGGATGGAAGGCGAGGCAGTTTCGCTGGTGTGTGTCGATGAGCACAAACTGTTGCGTGACATCGAAAGACTCTTGAAGCGTGCGATTCCCAGCGTAACCCTGGAAGGCTATGAACCGGACCCCAGCATCCGGGCGGAACCCATCCAGAATGGCCAAAATCGTGGTGGCCGCGCTCAGCACCGGAATCGATCTGGACGACAAAAGCAGGGCCGCTCTTCAGCACGAAGTAATTCCGGTAATTCGCAGTCAAAGCCAAGGAATTGGTCATCACGCTCCGGCAGAGGGCAGACAAGGGCGGCCTGACAGCTTGAGGGGCTCCTGCGCCGCAATGATCCCGTCAAAGTGGTAACCTGTCGCCCTGTAAGCCATTGTCAATGACGGGAGCCGCCTTAATGAAGTTCATCACAAACACCGTAATTGCCTTTGTCTGTCTCGCATCGGGCGGCTCGGTACTGGCCGACACAGAAACCGAAATCACCACGGCACTCGATTATTTTGCCGAAGTCTGGAACGAAGGTGACCTGGATGCGATCCGCGGTTATTACCACTCCGATTTCATTCTCGTCACTGACCAGGGTTCCATTACGTTGGGACAGCGAATTGAAGATTTGGAGGCCATCGCGCAAGCAGGTGAAGACCGGGGTGAGCTCGGTTTTTCACAAGTCACGGTAAAAGCAGTGGAAAAGAATCATGCGCTGGCCTATGGCGCGATTTCTTTGAAATTCAAAGATGGATCAGCCATAGAAACGTGGTTTACGACGGTCTACTTGAAGACTCCATTCGGCTGGAAAGCGATTTTGACGCATAATTAGGCGCAATTTCCTTTCACCCGCTCAAGGAGCTTGATGGAACCCATTACCCTGGCATTTCTGTTTGGCGGCCTCAGCGCCGCATCTCTTCCCATGGGAGCGGCCGCGGGAATCTGGTTGAATCCAGGCTTGCGGGTGACTGCAGCGATCATGGCCTTCGGTGCGGGTGCATTGTTGTGTGCCTTGGCGCTGGAACTGGTGGTTCCGGCGCTGGCCCATTTTCCGGATAACCGGGCCGAAGGTTTCAAATGGCTGGCGTTGGGCGCGATGACCGGATGCCTCCTGTTTATCGGCCTCGACCGCGCACTGGCTGGAATGGGGGGTTACCTGCGCAAGCACTCTACGATTTCGCACCGCCTCAAGCACAAAAAGAAGAAACACTATCGCAACATCCTCGACAAACTCTCGGTACTGGACCTGATGGTTGCCCTGCCGCCTGATGAAATCCGCCGCGTGGTCAGCTATATTGAAAAACGGGTTTTCCAGGCCGGGGACCTGATCTTTCACGAAGAAGACCTGTGTGATGCGCTGTTCCTTATCGAGTCAGGCAGGGTGCTGATCCAGCCGCATGATGAGGGTGGAGACGTTGTTGCGTCATCAATATTGTCAAAGGGCGAGGCCTTTGGTGAGATGGCGCTGGTCACCGGCTTGCCTCCAATAGCGCGGGCGGAGGCGGTCGATGACACCGTGGTGTGGGAAATTCACAAAGATGATTTTAACGATGTGGTTGCCGTCTCACCGGGCCTGGAAAGTAAGCTCAGCCACCTGGCCGACCACGGGTATCAGGAGTCGCCCGCCGATGGTATGAGCAAAAAGAAGTCGAACGACTGGTTGCAGGCCGCCAGCCAAAACCTGGAATCCGAGGTGGGTGTGCCCACCGAAGCTGAAATCATGCATGCGGCGCATAGCCAGAAAAGCGGGGGCAGCAACGTGGCCCTGGCCATATGGCTGGGCATTGCACTGGACGGTATTCCCGAATCCCTGATTATCGGTGGATCAATGGAGGGCGCTTCCATCAGCATGGCGTTGGTAGGCGGGCTGTTCCTGGCCAATTTTCCTGAGAGCATGTCAAGTGCGTCGGTGATGAAGAAGCAAGGCAGCCCCGCCATCCTTATCATCGGCATGTGGGCCTCTCTGACGATCATGACCGCAGTAGGAGCTGCCCTGGGTAATATTTTTATCGCCGATGCCCCACTGCATTTGCGCGCCCTGCTGGAAGGTCTGGCGGCCGGCGCCATGCTGGCGATGATAGCCCAGACCATGCTGCCTGAGGCATTTGAGCACGGTGGTTGGCTAACGGGCCTGATGACCGTGATTGGCTTCCTGACGGCGATCTGGATGGGTACCCTGGGCCATTAACGAAAGCGGTAAATAATACCTCCCACGAGAATCCGGAGAAGTGGCGTTTTGGTGTTTTCAACACTCATGATTCTGTCGGTACCTGCTGATGTTCGGCCTGTTCGTGTTCGATTTCTTCGCGCCATTCCCTCATATTGTATTCAATGGCCCAAAAACCACAGATCCACAGCGTTTGATCCCAGGCCCAAAGCCAATGTCCCAACCAGGCCCAATAAGCCGCATCGACAAATAATATGGCATAAAAGAACTTTCCGGCCCGGCTCACCAACATCAGGGCACCACCGGTGATATTCCTCTCCTGCAGCCAGATGCCCAACTCGATACTGAACATGACCAGCAACCAGGTTATCGCATCCTGCAGGTCGAACCAGGCGGACCGACGCTCGACTTTGAATCCGGCTTTGTCAGTTACTGCAGAGTTGTCGACAAAAAAGAACACGGAACCGGAGGAAAGCTGTTCGCAGTTTTGTGAGTTGATCAAGGTGTAGTGCTGATTGTAAGCGAACGACATTTCCTGGCCGGCCAGCTGGCAGAGGCTGGTGATATCCGGGTCGGCTTCTGTCTCCAGCAGGTCCACGAAAGAAGTGCCCCAGGCAAAAACCGTGTGTGCCAGGAAGATATAGCAGGCCCCCCGGATGCCGAAAAACAGCCACTGAACATACCGCTTCAGGGCGTCGTCCGACAGGGCGTAGGTCTCCAGTTCCCACAGGAAAAGCAAGCCAAACCAGGCCGCTTCGTCGATGGTTGTGCCAAAAGCGGTGGTCCAGTCAAGCAGGCTGCCCCCGTTGCTGAGCGTGTACTGCGAGTTCTGCCAGTCTTCCTGGAAATATAACGCCCAGTTGACCAGCAGAAAGACGTAGACAGTCCACTTGATCAGCTGTTGCAGATTGATCCGGATCATTCCGCCACATGATACTGGATGTAGTGGCCTGAATTGTGATTTAGACGGCTGACTGCTAGTCTGCCCGCATCATATGAAAGAGGCCACCCGGAATGGCGAAATACGCAAACATCACGGGTTGGGGTAAGTGTATGCCGCCGACCGTGCTGACGAACGATGACATCGCCGGCATCATGGATACTTCTGACGAATGGATTACGAGCCGAAGCGGTATCAGCGAGCGGCGGGTATCTCATGTCCCCGTCAGTGACCTGGCCGCCGTAGCCGGCCATCGCGCGCTGGCCGCCGCAGGGCTTGAACCTGCAGAAGTCGACTTGCTGATAGTCGCCACCTGTTCACCCGACACAGTCATTCCAAGTACTGCCGCGCATGTGCAGAAAAAAATGGGGGCAGCCAATGCTGCGGTTTTCGATCTCAATGCCGGCTGCAGCGGTTTTATTTACAGTGTGTCGGTGGCTACATCCATGATCCGGGCGGCGGGATACCGCAAGGTGCTGGTCATTGGAAGCGAACGCATTACCTGGTTTCTGAACTGGTCGCTGCGCGATTCAGCCGTTCTGTTTGGCGACGGAGCCGGAGCGGTCGTTCTGGAACCCAGCGAAGATGAGTCCGGATTGCTGGCCAGCCACCTGGGTTGCGAAGGGGATGCGCTGGAAGCATTGATCATTTACAACTTCGGAACAGCTGGAAACCGGTTCGTGGAAAACTATGGCAATTTTGACGTCAACTTCGACGGCCGGGAAATTTTTAAACGTGCGGTCAGGGGCATGGCAAAAGAGGTTCGTGAAGTGCTTGGTGATCTGGAACTTTCCAACGATGATATCGACCTGATCATTCCTCACCAGGCAAACGCCAGGATTATCGAGTCACTGGCTCACCACCTGTCGGTGCCGATGTCCCGGGTTGTGTTGAATATTCAATATTACGGTAATACTTCCGCGGCGACGATCCCGGTCGCACTGGTTGAGGCGCTCGAGGAAGGGCGGATCAAACCGGGTGACCGATTGCTGATGGCGGCTTTCGGGGCGGGGCTGACCCGGGGTGCGGGCATGATTCGCTGGGGCGACCGCGTGACCCCACTGGGTGAAAGCGACGCTGAACTACCGCCCTGTGATGAAACAGCCCTGGAAATCCTTAGTGACGCAATCAAGTACACCCAGCTTTAATTCCAGGCCACATTGCGACCCTCTGCTTTTTGACGGGTGGCGGTCGATATCAATATCTCTTTACATGACCCTGGTCGGCTATGCCGTGCTGGTGGGTGTGCCGGTCATCAGCACTGCCTGGGTAGAGATGCTTGGTTTCACCCCGGAACAGGTGGGCAGGGTAGCCGGAGCCGACCTGGGTGGCTTGTCCCTGGGGGCTGTCATCGCATCCTTGTTCGTGGGACGGATGAATCGCCGGATTCTGATTCTGATCAGCGTGGCCATCGTGATCCTCAGTAATGGATTGTGCATGGTGTATACGGATTACGACGTAGTGCTCTGGTTGCGGGTGGGCGCTGGTGTAGGCAGCGGGATTTATACTGCCGTTGCCGTAGCCACTCTCGGAGGAAGCAGCAAACCGGCGCGGGCTTTCAACCTGATGCTTTTCGCTTTTGCGTTCTCGCAGGCATTGGAAATGCAGGTGCTGCCGATGCTTTCCATGAATGGAATCTACCTGGCTTTTATTACCTGTTACATCATCGGATTGCCATTCCTGCGCTGGGTGCCAGCCCGGCCGCCCGATAGACGAAGCCTGGATTCAGAGGATAAACAGAGCATCGAGCGGCCTCGTGTGCCCATTTATATTCCCTGGCTGGTGCTTGCCGCGATTTTTTTCACTTACATCAATATCGGTTCCTACTGGACATACATCGAACTGGCAGCCCTGGATGCCGGTATTGATGAGCATTATGTCGGCCGATTGCTGGTTTGGACTTCCTTTTTCAGCCTGATCGGCTGTGCCGTGGCAACTGTGATCAGCAATCGTTTCGGGCTGGCCCGGCCCATGTTGATCGCGCTGTTCAGTATGGCGATGATTGTCGGTATGCTCAGTTACGGGATTACCGACAGCAAGATCCTGATCAGCATGTTCAGTTTCAACCTGTTGTGGATTTTTGTTGACGTTTACCAGATGTCGACTGTCGCGAACGTCGACTCCACAGGCGCTTTTGCGTCCCTGATGCCGGGTGCCCAGGGTCTGGGGCAGATCGTAGGCCCGAATATCGCCGCATCGATGCTTGGTGCAGGAATGGGTTACAACAAAATTTTTGTCATGTGCGCCACGGCCGCGCTGGTTGGGCTCATGATATACGCCGGGATGTACATATGGCTGCGGCGGACTATTCCGGCGCTGGCCAAAGCTACCTGAATTCATAGAGAGGATTATCCAGATGATTACGCTGTTTTGGTGTCCGCAAACCCGCGCTTCGCGGATTTTGTGGCTGCTCGAGGAAATGAACGAACCCTTCGAGGTTCGAATGATTGACATCCGTGACCCGGAGGCGAAGAGTGATCCGGATTTTGTCGCGGCGAGCCCCATGGGGAAGGTTCCTGCCATCATGGATACGGCCCCAAACGGTGTTGTGCACCTGGCCGATTCCGCGGCGATCGGCCTGTATCTGGCAGACCGATACCCGGCTTCCGCCCTGGCGCCGGTGGTCGATGACCCGTCACGGGGCCAGTACCTCTACTGGATGACCTTTACGCCCGGTGTCATCGAACCCGCAATGATGGAGCGTTTCAACAACTGGGAAGTAAGCCCGGCGACCTCGGGTTGGGGAAATTTTGACCAAATGACAGGCGTGTTGGAGAAGGGACTTGCAGGCGGTCAGTGGCTACTGGGTGAGCGGTTCAGCGCGGCCGACGTCATGGTCGGTTCCTCGGTCTACTTCATGCAACAGTTCGGTATATTACCGGACAATCCGGTGCTGATGGCCTATGCCGAGCGCTGCCTGGCGCGGCCAGCCTATCAGAAGGCGCTGGCGCGGAACGCGGAATTGGCACCTACCTGACTGAAGTAAAGCACAGCAGGATAAGTTGACAGATCCGGCAACATTATTTGATTCAGGTCAAGTGGATAGCGGCTGCCGCCCGCAGGCTCTATACTCCGTTTTTGAATGTTGGCTTTTACAATACGAGAGGAAGAGAAATGGTTCGGATCTTACTGGTTACAGTCATCCTTGCACTACTGTCCCCCCTGTCCCAGCTGTGGGCTTCTGATACACCCCAAGAGGCGCGGCACGAATTAATGGAAGGGGTCAAAGATGCAGCCAAGCCCGTCGGCGGCATGCTCAAGGGCGAAAAGGAGTTTGACGCTGCAGTGGCGATGCAGAGCTTTGAAACATGGTCTCACGCTGCCAGCCACTTCGGCGACCTTTTTCCCGAAGGCAGTGAAACCGGATACGACACGGAGGCCAGAGAGACGATCTGGACTGATCGCGAGGGATTTAACCAGCGTCTTGAGACCTTCGCAATGGCCGTTGATGCTGCCATTGAAGCCCGGCCACAGGACCTTGAAGCGCTGAAAGCGGCGGCAGGTCCGATTTTCAAAGCTTGCAAAGGCTGTCATGAAAATTACCGGGTAGAAAAAGAGGACTGATTCGCGAGGTAAACCCCAGGCCATGAGAAGCACTTTCCGCTGGCTCTCAACGGGCGTGTTGGGGCTTGTATTGTTATTTTGGTTCCTGACGCGCCCGGAATCACTTTCCCCAGATGACATTCCGGTTTCTGAAACGGATCCCGCGAACGGCGAACAGGTGTTTTTCGCCGGGGGATGTGCGTCCTGCCACGAAGACGGCCTGGGTGGCGGGCTTGAAATGAAAACGGCTTTCGGGATATTCCGTGTTCCGAACATATCGCCTGACCCGCACACTGGAATCGGTGGCTGGACCACGCCGGAATTTGTCAATGCAATGATGCGGGGAACCTCACCTGATGGCCGCCATTACTATCCGGCTTTTCCTTACACGTCCTATTCGAGGATGAAGGTGCGGGACGTGGTTGATTTGAAGGCCTACATCGATACCCTGGAGCCGGTGAACAATAGCGTAGCGGAGCACAAGCTCCCCTTCCCGTGGAACGTGCGAAGAGGGATCGGACTCTGGAAATTACGATATCTCAACCGGGTTTCACCGCCTGGTCTCATTAGTGAGGACCCTTCGGTTGAGCGGGGCAGATACCTGGTGGAGGGGGCGGGGCATTGCGCGGAATGCCATACGCCAAGAGATCAATTCGGCGGATTGATTATGACGCGATGGCTGGCAGGAGGACCAAACCCGGATGGTGAAGGCAAGGTGCCGAACATCACCCCGCATGCAGACGCGCTGAAATCCTGGACAAAAAAGGACATAGCCTATTTCCTGGCATCCGGTTTCACACCAGATTTCGACATGGTGGGAGGGGCGATGGTCAAGGTGCAGGAAAAGCTGGCCCACTTGCCGGAGTCTGACCTCAAGGCCATAGCGGCTTACCTGAAAACCATGCCCGGCCGTCCTGACAGCGGTGACTAGTTCGCCCTTGAACCGCTACCAGCGAAAACGCAGCCTGGCTGGCATTATCGCCGCGATGGCAGTCGTCAACCTGGTTTACGGGATTACATTTCCCCTCCTCGCGCTGATTCTCGACGCCCAAGGCGTGAGCAAGACCCTGATCGGTCTGAATACCATTGCCCAGGCTGCGGCTATAATTGTAATTGCGCCCTGGACCCCGGGTTTGCTGCGCCGGCTTGCGCCCTCGCGTGTGATGCAAATCGTTACCGTCATTCTGGCAGTGCTGTTCATACTCGCAGGGCTGTTTCCCAATGTCTGGTTCTGGTTTCCATTGCGATTCATCATTGGCGGGATGACAGCGTTGCTCTGGATCTCGAGTGAAGCGTTGATTAATGAACTGGCCGATGAACGCCGGCGCGGCAGGATCATTGGCCTGTACTCCTCGATCGGGGCCGCTGGTTTCGCCATGGGGCCATTGCTGCTGATCCTGACCGGTTCGGATGGGATGATGCCGTTCTATGCGACCAGCACCATGATTTTGCTGGCCGGTATTCCGCTATTTGTGGTTTCTCACCGGCAAATGGGCCACGCGGAGGAACAACAGCAAGGATTATGGAAAGTTTTTCTGCTGGCGCCAACGATCATGGTCGCCAACGTGGTTTATGCAGCGGGCGCGGAATCAATACTCACCTTTTTCCCGCTTTTTGGAATCAGTCTGGGCTTGAGTGAAAACTTCACACTGGGGTTGCTTACCATCATCGGGCTTGGCGCCATGATTCTGGTGATGCCCATCAGTTGGCTGGCCGACCACGTCGACCGGATGGGATTGTTGGCGCTCTTCGTACTACTGACAATGGCGGGCTTGTTGCTGATGCCGTGGCTGATCCGGATTCCAATCGCGGCCCAGGTCTATGCTTTTCTTTTTGGTGGAGCGGAGGGCATGGTTTATGTCCTGAGTTTAATCCTGGTCGGGCAACGCTTCAGGGGCGCCATGCTGGCAGCCGCCACCACGATGTTTTCCGCATGCTGGGGCGCCGGGATCATGCTGGGGCCTCTCCTGGTAGGCATTGGCATGGATCGGTTTGGAGCGGATAAAATGGCGTTCATTATTTTTCTATTCTTTGCCGCGTTCCTGCCGATGCCTGTTTTCAGTTTCTTTCGTCAGAGGCGCTCATTTTCATAGAGTTGCCTGATGAAGCCGGTCGTTTGCGGGTAGCTGACGCTCCAGGTTTCGATTTCTTTGCGCATCCGGGTGGGGCAGCGCTCACGTTCGATCTGGACGGCATCCATTTTGCCGCCGCCATAGCCCGGCGGTTGCAGCCACAGCCCCATGATCGCTGCGAAACCCAGGTCGGTGAAATTGAGCGTTTTGCCGCCAAGAATGGATTTTCTGCCATCGCTCAGCCTGGATTCCACGGTGGCCAGCATGGTTTCAATATGTTCCACAGATTTCTCGAAACGCCCCTGTGTTATCCGGAAAGACTTGCGGATCAGGGATCGCAGCAAGGGGAACAGCAGTCTTAATACCAGCCGTTGCCAGGCGGGGATCGCCGGGCTGTTGCTACCCCAGGCATGCAAGGTGAGTTTTTTCTCGTCCAGTATGTGATAGTAGACCCAAACTTGCAGGTCCACACCACAGCGGTCTACCTGTTTTTCAAATTCCAGTCTTTCTTTCGTCGGCTCAAGGAATTGCGCCTGCTCTTCCATTTCCACTGCGTAACGGCCCCACAGGTAACGAAGGATTTCCGGTGAGTTTCCGATGGAAGAGCGAACCGCGCCTGCTTTGAACTTGAGAACAGGTACCGTTCTTCCGAGGAAAAAAGCGCCCAGGGTTCCGCCAACCGGTTTTTCAGAGTACTCGACGCCCAGGCGATCCAGGCACCAGCGCACTTTCTCCACGAAATGACTGGCGGAGATGGATTCCAGTTCCAGCTCAGGAGTATTTGCAGGCGCGATCAGGATGCTCAGGGAGATCGCCCAGCGCCAGATCAGCGCAACAACAAGCACGGCGATGACGCCAGTGACTGAAAATCCGAACCAGGCAACAAGGATCGGTAGTACGAAAAGAAACAGCGAGTAAATCATCAGTCGTTTGCCGGCCATGACTGCAGCCTAGCTGGTCGCCACAAAGGCTGCAACGTGCTCTTTGGGTTGCAGTCCACGTTTTCCTGTGGTCTTATCCTGCATACCTTCTTTGGCATAAGCGCCATGCTCAAGAATTTAAGAGTTCCACATACACTGGTACTGCTTTACGGAATGATCCTGCTGGCTTACGTGCTGACATGGGTTCTGCCGGCGGGCCTGTTCGAAACACAGATGAATGACCACGGTCACGAAGTCGTGGTGGCTGGCACCTATGCGGTCATTGCTGATACGCAGCCGTTGCCGTTGTGGTCTCTTTTTACTGTTATCCCCCGCGGCCTGGAGTCGGCGCAGGGTATTATTTTCTTCGTATTCATAATTGGCGGCGCGCTTGCGGTGATCCGTGCCACCGGCGCTCTGGATGCCGCATTGTCAAAGATATTGAATCGCTTCGGCGGCCAGCCGGCCCTACTGATCCTGATGGGTATGCTGGCTTTCGCGGTCGGTTCGTCCACAATCGGCATGGCCGAAGAGTACATTCCGCTGGTCGCGATACTGATCACTCTGTGCGTTGGGATGCGCATGGATACCGTGGCGGCCATTGGGATCATGGTCGTGGGATACGGTGTCGGTTACGGCACGGCCGTGATGAACCCGTTCACCGTCCTGGTGGCGCAGGAAGTTGCCGGGCTCACCCCGGTATCAGGCATCGGATTCCGCCTGGCCATTTTCCTGCCGTTTTTCGCACTCGGATACCTGCACGTGGTGCGTTACTCGAAAAAGGTTCGCGACGATCCCGCCAGTTCACTGGTGGCTGACGTGCCCGCGGCCCAGCCGCCCGTGCCGCCGGAAACAGGCCCCATTAATTCGCGTCAACGACTGGTGCTGCTTGCTACACTGGTGGCCCTGGTGGTAGTGGTTTGGGGGATCAAACAGCACCAGTGGTACTTCGTAGAACTGGGCGGTATTTTTTTCGCGCTCGCGCTGGTATGTGGACTGATATACCGGATGGCCCCCGATGACATGGCGATCAATTTTATCCAGGGGGCGGGTGAACTCATCGGTACGGCACTGTTGATCGGCTTCGCCCGGGCAATTGAAATCACGCTCAGCGACGGGCAGGTATTGCACACCATTGTCAACGGTTTGTCTCAGCCGCTGGTTGCGATGGGCCCTGAACTTTCTGCGATGGGCATGTTGTTCATCCAGAGTATCCTGAACTTCTTCATTCCTTCCGGTTCCGGCCAGGCTTACGTGACCATGCCCATTATGGCCCCCATTTCAGATATCGTCGGCGTCAGCCGCCAGGTGGCTGTTCTGGCGTACCAGATGGGTGATGGATTCATGAACATGGTCGTGCCGACCAACGCCGTCCTGATGGGCATACTGGGCATCTGCGGGATTCCCTACGGCCGCTGGTTCCGGTTTATCTGGCCGCTGATGCTGCAGTTGCTGGTGTTGGGCAGCATTACGATGGTCGTTGCGGTACTTATTGGGTATCAGTAAGTCTGGAGTTACCGCCTGGATAACCCGGCGGAACACGCCAGAACTTGAAGCCCAGGTGCTACCAGGTGATGTCTTCACCCAAATCCACCAATGTGCTGCCGAATGCAAGCGAAGGGGTCCACAGGAGCCGCACGGCCCAAAAATCGGCCCATTTTCCACTAATCGAATTTTTGCCAGCCGTGTTTTGCCATATCCCATTTCACGCCGATCGTGTAAACGTTATCTCCCGGTGTACCATTGGCCTTGACGCCGTCATTGAAGCGCACGTTTGCGAAAAACATTTGCCGGAAAGCAGTGAAGGAATATCTTAATTCCAACACCGAATATTTGACTCGATAGCGTCCTGCCTGGGACTGGTTTGAATCGGGTTTGAGCCAGTTGTATCCGCCAGCAATCCACCACCTGTCAAACACACGGTATTGCCCGTAAAACTCACTGCCCCAGCCATCAAAATAAACACCTTCATCGGTGGTCGAATGGTTTTCGAGTCTGGAGATGACCAGACCGGCATACCAGCGGTGCCCGAAGGTGCGCGCACCGAGAAGCAGGGCACGGGCCGAACCCGTAATGCCGATGTCACGCAGCGACGGATATTTTCCCAGATCGATGTCGGCATGATTATATGCTGCGCCAATTGAGAAGTTATTACGGGTGGTTGCCAGGGCGCTGACTCCGAAGGCTGTACCGTAATCCGCACCACTGCCGAAGGGGATAGCGTTGCCATGCTGGACCTGGAAGTTGAGACTAAGCGGTTTAAATCTCTCTTCGGGCAAGAGTTTCAATGACAGCTTCGATTGAAGAGTCCTGTTAGCCCGGCCAGTACCCGTTGGGCCGCCGTCAGTTTGCGCATTGAACGTTCCGCTCGCACTTGCGCCGGTCCCGGTAAAGCGGTCAGTGATGTGGGCGACATCGTAATAGGTGGACCAGTTCTTACCCGCTGCAATATACCCAAACTGTGAGTCGAGGCCAACATAGGCAAGACGGTGAAAGATTGAGTCTGCGATGCCCCCCCCCCTTTGTGTTCACCGGGCCCTGAGCCGGTTTCCTCCCTGGCCAACAGGTTGAAACCTGACTCGTAACGCGCAAACAGAAAGTAGTTCTTCCGGATCCGCAAGTGGCCCGCGGCTCCGAGGCGCGAGCCGCCGTCCTGAAATTCCGCCTCGCCTCCGGTCTCGCGGTAACGAATCCGGAGGCTGCCATATAATTCGAACTCGTTGGGTGCGGTCTTTTGTTCGTCTATCCGTTTGAGGATACGCCTCACCCTGGAGGCGTTCATTGGATCCTCAT